>Ga0306922_10000990_pt1 | contig 24739 bp, 23 predicted proteins | sample sta12Cox44000082_FD_203758 | JGI IMG/M metagenome (GOLD analysis project Ga0306922, IMG submission 203758) | Lab enrichment of tropical soil microbial communities from Luquillo Experimental Forest, Puerto Rico - statoxic.12C.oxic.44.000.082 (v2)... | ecosystem: Environmental > Terrestrial >... | reverse complement strand
GTGACAATCCCGGTCAGCCGCATGTCAGCGAGGTCAGAGCTAGTGGCGCCGTCGTTGGCCGCGCTTTGCGGGGGACGGCGAGTACTGCTAAACAGCGGTCGGGCAAGGGCCGTGGCCAGCAACTCGTCGAGCCGTGTGCTCGGCTGTCGGCGCACTGTGGAAGTTGCATCGGCGCGCTTTGACACCTCGTTTGGTGCCGCGGCGTCGGTAGCTGTGGGTTGAAGTTCTAAAAAGACCACCGCGCTAAAGATCAGGCACCCAGCGAGCAACAGATAAATCACGAGGCGATCGATCATGGCTACGCGTCGACCGGGTATTCGGTGACCGCCGCAGCGCTCAATTCTGACGCCTGCGCGCGCAAGCCTGGCAATTCCTCAGTGCGGGCCTTCGGCCGACACAACAGCATGCGTTCTTTCGGACCGATTGGGTCTCCGCGTAGAGGTTCTACAAGCGCGGCCACCACCAGCAAACGTACGCTTGCCGGCGCTACCGGCATAAAGATCAATGCCCAGAGCCGGCCATGCCGGCCGGTCGGCACACCAGCGAGCGCGACTATGGTGCAACCTCCGAGTTGATGGTGAAAAGTTCCGTATGAAGCGCTTCGACCCGCGTTACCGGGGCCGTGAACCCTGGATTCCGAAATGTTCCATCGGCGGCGAGCGGTCCGATTAATCGGGCGGCCGCGGCAGACCGTCCGGTAAGCGTCACTTTCCGTTTCTGTAACTCCATCTCGGTCAGATAGGTATCGTCCGGAAGGACGCGCGTCGCGGCAGCTAAGACCACGAGCGGGCGCCCCGCCTTGTCACGCTCGCTCTCGATAAAGTCAGCGCTGCCTGCCAGCCGATCGATTTCCTGGCGCAGGCTATCGGCCTCGGTTGCGGCGGTGCGACCCAGCGCGATCTGTTGCTCGAGAGAAGCAAGCGCAATCTGTTGGCGCACAAAGGGTGTTACCACAACCGCCAGGCCGAGGACTGCGCAGCAAACGGCCGCAGACCACATGAGCCGATTAGAGGGGTGACGCGTCCGGCCCCCATCTCCTTCGAGAGGCAGGTAGGCCCCAGCGTCGGGACCGTCGGCGATCTCGGCTCGCCTCGGTTGGATTCCAAATCGGCCGAGAGCGGTTAGGAGCGGGGCGAGGTTTGCTTTCGGTAACAGCACGAGGCGCACGGACAATCGTCCGTTTTGCCGGTCGGCTCCGTCAATCCGGTGGTTCCAATAAATTTCCTCGGGTTTGAACGGGGTCTCGCGGTCCATTTCGAATCCAAGGACCTGGTTGAGCTCCCGCTCCGCGGCCAGCGGCAAAGTCAGAGTCTTCCCGAGTACGTCCGGCTCGCTGAGACGCAAGACGGTCGTCCGACCGGTCGCTCGGGGTAATTCCGCCAAATCGGTGGTCCCGAGACCGAAGCGGCCGAGCGGCGTCTCCCTTCCATTTCGGCGTAAACCAATCGCGACGGCTTCGATGCCGCGGCCCAGCGGTCCGATCGGCTTGATCACCATCGCATCGACAGCCGTCAGCGCAGTTCGGCGCAACCCCTGAGGCAGCAATTCCGCGAGCTGCCCAAACCACCAAGCAAAAAACTCGCGTATCATAATTAAAAACCGCTCCTGTCTAACTCACTATGCTACAGAGAACCTCGCAAGTTTGGAAGGTAGATGGATCATCGGCCGGCTGAGGGCCGCGAAATTAATCTAATACGGCCCAATCAAGGCGATTGCGACCACGTCGTTTCTCACGATGGGCAAGAATTGTTGTCCCATGTCTCGTTGTGGTCTCGTGATGAGATCTAGATTCAATCGAAACGTGCGAATCGCGGTTAACGCAGGGGCGCAGCAATCAGGTCGGGCCAACGGCGCCGGTCACCGTTGGCGAAAGCAAGGCGAACGCGGATGAGTATGGGGATATTGAAACTGTCCCATTGCGCCTGCCAGCCCGCCGGCTGATCTCCCGAGGGTGAGCCCCAATAGGCGAACTCGAGGCGCGCCACCCCACGAATCAGTTCGGTTTCGATTGGCTCCGGCTCCGGCGCGGTCGTGAGCTCGTGACGGTGGGGGGTCCAGCGTAGTACAAGCCGACCCTGGACGAGATCCAGCGTAATATTGGCGCGGCGAGTCGTGCCGAGTCCGGTCGGCAGATCGCCGACAAATGCTAGACTGTCGGAGCGACCTTCGAGTTTCGTCGTGTCGGCAGCACCGCGTCCGACGATGCCCGCTGGTGGTGCAGAAATGCCACCCAAAACCACGCGCAGAACGCGCGCGCCGGCATCGAGTTCCCCGGTTTCGCCGACTCGCCGCGTTTGGGCACCCCACATCGTGAGGCCGGCTCGTACGCCCTGAGTGAGCCCGACCACTAGGAGCCCGAGCACAACAAGGGCCACGAGCAGTTCCAGCAGAGTGAACCCGCTCTGCCGACCAAGTATGCAGCGGCTAGGCGTCACGTCATCAATCGCCGCTCGCTGCGGTGCCGAGCCGCAACGTTTTCAGCACCACCGATCGGTCGCCACTGCGTCCCGGCCACGAGATTGCGACCTCGACATCGTACAGGGTTGCAGGGATAGCAGCGTTGCCGCCCGGCGCCAGTGCTTGATGGGTTGCCACCGGCCGCACTCGGAGCTGCCAGCGATAGCCGCCGCCGTCATCGTCGGTGAAATCGCCTTGGACCAGTGCGGCATCGCGCCCGACCGCGGTGAGGTGAGACTGCGCCCGTTGGACGGCTTCCTGGGCTCGCGCTGCAGTGTCGACGGCAAACATTCCGCCGCTGCCTGCCTGGAAAAGCCCGACGAGTGCCATCGCGGCGATCGCCAGCGCTACGACAACCTCGAGTAGCGTGAATCCGCCAGACTGAGGCGTGCACTCAGCGTTCATCGGCGACGCTAACCCGTCCGGTCAGCCAGTCGACGCCGACGCCGATGCGGCGCCGCCCGTCGGCCAGCGAAATTCGGCCACCGGTCGAGCTGCCGTCGGGGTTGAAGCGGATGTCCCCCTCGCGGCCATTCAGCGCTTCGCCCGAGATCGTCAACAACTCGAGCGAAAGATCGGCGGGCAAGCGACGCGGCGTCCCCGTACCGACGCGATAGCGGTGGCCGATCAGATCGAGGTCGAACAAGACCGCGCGGTTGCTCAGGATCGCCTCCGATCGTGCCAGACGCAGCCCTGCGGCGAGCTCGGCGGCCGTCGCTTGGAGTCCGAGCCCTCGGCTCCAGGGCGGTTTGTAGCTGGCAATTAGGGACAAGGCCAAGCCGAGTATGGCGAGCGACACGAGCAGCTCGATCAGGGTGAAGCCGCCAGCGCCGCGATCGGAGCACGGATTGGTCCAGCCTGCATGCGGCCCCAGCTCTGGCTCACACCGCAAGGTCATTGAGACTCAGCATCGCGGTCAGCAGCGCGCTGACGATGCCGGCGACGGCAAGGCCCATCGTAATGGTGATCAGCGGCACGGCGAGCGCGACGAGCCGCTGCATCATCAGTCGCGCCTGCTCGTCGTGGATATCGGCGGCTTTGAGCGCCATGGCTGAGAGCTGTGCCGCCTCCTCTCCGAGCTGCAGGAGATGGATCGTCCGCGCCGGAAACAGCCCAGCGGCGGCCAGCGGCATGGCAAGGCCGGCGCCACCTTTGGCGCCGACCGCCGCTGCTTCGACCGCCGCCGCGGCCGCGAGATTTCCGAGAGCATCCTGGGCGATGCCGAGTGCCGGGATCAGCGGCACGCCGTTCTGCAGCAGGCTACCGAGCGTGCGCGTCAGCCTCGCGGCCAGGGTCTCGCGCAGGAGGCTGCCGGCAATCGGCACTCGTAGCAGCAGACGATCGAGCTTGAGCCGGTTTGCGGGCCGCGCGAGCAGCTGGCGGGTAACCAACCCCACCGCCAGGGCACCGACTAGCACCCAAGGCGCTCCGGCGCCGACTACCGCGCCGAGGGCCATCAACACGCGGGTCGACGCGGGCAACTCGGCACCTGCCTGTTCGAAGATCGGTGTGAACTGCGGTAGCACGTAATCGAGCAGGAGCACGATCGAGCCGATCGCCGCGACAACCAGCAAGGCCGGATAGATCAGCGCCGATCTCAGGTTGGCGTTGAGGCTGCGCTCACGCTCGAGCAGGGTGGCGAGGCGGTCCAGCGTCGCCGGCAAGGTGCCACCCGCTTCGCCAGCTCGGACCAGGCCCACGTATAGCTTGGAGAAACTTCGTGGCTCGCCGGCGAGCGCCGCCGCGAGTGAGCTGCCGCCGCGCACCTTGTCGCGCACATTACCAAGGATGGCGCGGGCACGAGCATTGCGGGTATTGTCCACGACGAAGCGCAGAGCGCGGTCGAGATCCTGCCCTGCCGCCAGCATGATGGCGAGTTCACGGGTCACCTCGCCGAGGGCCGCCTTGTCGAGGCCGCGGGCCCCCCCGAGTTCGATCTGCAGCAGCTCGCGCAAGCCCCGGCGCCGGTCGGCTGGGTCGGCGCGCAACACGAGGTGGCCCTGGCGTTGCAGCCGCTCGACCACGGACCCCCGATCAGGCGCCTCCATCACGCCGCTTACGGTGTCACCCCCCCCGTTGATCGCCGACCAGCGAAACGACGGCATGTCAATTTCTCGGATGGGGGTTCATATCCATCGGCAGGGCCGAAGGGCGGATATTGTCGCGATTTGTCGGCGCCGGAAGGGTAACAGGTTGACCCGCGCTTATCGAGAGCTCTGCTCAAATTCCGACCATGAAGGGTAAGCTATTGCCGTTCGAGGGTCAACGGTGGCGACCGCATTCGAGGGCTGGAGGGCGAGCGGGCCCGGCCTTCTAACAGGACGATCCTGCGCGAGCCTGTCGACGATCGTTAGTCACCCACCAGTTACTCACGATGGGATATGTCGAGGTCGACACGCACGATTGACCTTTCCCGCCTGGCCGATTTTGTGGACTCTCCAGATGCCACCATCAAGGACGCACGGCATGAGCAAGAGGCAAATTGGTATCGTAGCACTGATCGTCGGGATGCTGTTTTGCATGCGCGCGGCCTTGACCCAGACATCGCAGCTCGTGGTCGGTGTCGACCAGGCCCCCGCGTGCAAGGACCCGGCCACCCTCCAGAAACTGATCTCGGAACCGGACAAGTCTGCCTTCGACCGTGACCTCTAGCGGCCGCGGTCCAAAATGGGGCGTGCACGAGGCTCAAACGCGACGAGAATGTCATCGTGACCGGATATGCTCCGGAAACAAAACTAATGAGGATCATGCAGAAGGGACTGCCCGTGCAATACTGGACTTCCGAACGCTCGTTGGCTTCACGGGCGCACTGACTGGGGCCCGCGAGGAGACCTCCTCGCGACCCGAGCGGATTGCGGCAGCCGAACACAAAAAACGTCGGCACCGGGACCGAGTTGTTGGAGGGTCGGACGGCACACGACCGTACCGCGCTCGCTGTTCCGCCCGTCCGGTTTCTGTCGCTGAACGAGCCCCAAGAGGGTGCCGGCATGTCAGATTCTCGACAGTCTGCTTAAACACATCGGCCGGAGCCGAAGCGCGGGTACTATCCTCCCGGCTTCCCGATAAAACCCCAAATTGATCTGACGATTCTGATTGCAATATCTGCAGCAAGTTTACAGCGCAATCTCGCCTAACGGTTGAAGAGCTCCCACTCCGTTTTCGAACGTTCGTGCGCGAACCCGAACCAGGCAATCACGTAGCTTCTTCCATCATGATGAAATCGTGAAATATTGTGAATTTTATATAATAACTATGCGTCGGCGCGCAAGCAAAAAAGCGCCACCGTCGGAACGAAGGCGCAGGCGCACTCTTTTTGCCACAAAGAGGGCGGACGGACGCCAGTATATAGTAGGCAAGATTATTATCACCCCTGCGTCAACCGACTGTCCATGGCGATTCTATCCCGTAATCGGCCGCTCACCGAGCCGAGAGATACAGCTGGGACAGCCGCTGAGGGTCTCTGGTGCGGCTGGCGCATGTCCAGCACCTTCGCGGGCGGGCCAGGAGCCGGCGATCTAATCGGCATCTATGCCGCGCTATCAGCGCTGTAGCTGCGGCTCGATAGGTAACGCCTGTCCTGGGCTTAGCTTGGCGGCGCGTTCTCTTGCTCGTTGCCCATCTTCGAAACGCTGCTCCCGGTCGTACAAGTTCGCAAGCATCAGCCAATCCTCGGAACTCGAAGGCCTCAGCCTCACTGTCTCTTCCGCGAGCGACGTTGCGCGTTGCAGATCTCCCAACGCGTCCCAAGCTGCGGCGCGTCCGTGTGCGACATCCGCTAACAAGGCGTTGCCGCCAAGCGGCGGCAATCCGGCGACCGCCCTATCAAATGCTTGCAGAGCCATTTGCGGCCGGTGCGCAGCAAGCTCGGCGTAACCAAGGGGAAGCAGCACTATTGCCGGGTGGGGCAACAGTTGGCTCGCGTGTTCCCAGGCGTCGATCTCTTCCGGCAAGCGGTCTTGCCGGTGATAGATCGCCCCCAACCGCGACCAGGTTGTTCCATTTGGCTCGAGCTTGACCGATACCAGGTATTCCTTTTCGGCCTCACTGAAATTGCTCACCTCCTCTAGCAAATTTCCGCGCAAGAAGTGAACGAAGGCGCTGTCAGAAAAAATGGCCAGCGCCCATTTTGACGCCTCGAACGCCTCGGAGCGGCGACCCAGTGCGTGCAAGACCGCGGCTGCGTTTGCCCACCGATTGAACGCCTGGGTCGAATTTCCTTGCGGCGCGATCGCAGGCAATGGCGCTGTGGCGCATTGGATCTGCAGTCGATCTATCAATCCTTGATTCTCAGGCGTCTTCCGCGTAAAGACCGCGGAGACCTCATCCAAATACACAGGCCGCCAGGTATTACTGATGCAGAACTGTCGCAATACCGGAAAGAGGTGCAGTCCGTTGCTGCGTCCCAGCGGGACGAAGATGGTATTGATGCCGCGATCCTGCGCTTCCTGCTGCCACACCGATGAGTCGGGTGGAGACCTCATCAATATCGTGTTTCTTTCGATCAATTTCGGACCGAACGGAATGGTGCGGCCATCGATGTAGTCGGGATATTTGGCACCTAGGCGCCAGACAAAATACCCGCCATCGTTGTAACTGTTGAATATTTGCCCGGGCAGGTTCTCGCGCTCGATAAATGCAGCTGCTCTCTCGGGGAACCACCACGACAAACCGGCGCCGAACGTCCCCAGTTCATCACCGCTCGCAAGGTAGCGGCGGCCGCTGACCAAGTCGGCCGACCGGAGACCTGCGAGAATTACAGCGAGCAGTGCCACGCCCATGGTGAGGCCCGTGCCGTAGCGGGTCCACCCAGCGCTTACCCGCTTTCTGTGAGATAACTCGGCCACTGCCGATGCCAGTATATCGCCCGCCACGACAACCGCCACGACCCCAAAGATCGCCTCGAAGCGGATGTGCCGGATGGCAATTATCGCGGCACCGCTCACTAGGGCCGCCGCTCCGAATTCCCTTCGCAACAGCGCGACAGCTACGGCCAGCGCGGCAATCAACAACATCAAATAGAATGCGCCGGTGGGATTGTGCAGCGAAAATCCCAGGGACATCACGGTCCAGTTCAACGACGCGGAGCCCCACTCGGATGTCCACAGCGATAGGGTGTCCATTGCGCTCGTTTGGCGGAAGACAGCGGCAAATATTCCCCAGCCCCAAGGGTTTAGCAATGTCGCGACGCAGGTGAGGATCAGCCAAGGCCAACAGCTTCGCAAATGCTCCGTTGCTGTCTGGCGTCGCTCCCGCCACATCATGTCCGAGGCTTCCACCGCCACATATGCCGCCATGAGCGCCAAGCCTGCGATAAATCCGAGGTGGAGGTTTACCCAGGCCGCCATCAATATCGGCAGCAGCCATAATCGAGCGCGGCCGCTTCGATGGTGCTGCCAAAGCAGCACCAGGAAGGCGGCGAACAGCACCACGGAGAACATGTCTGCGCGCGCGCCGGTGCGAGTCGCGATCATCGGGACCGCGAGGATCCCGAGAACGGCGGAAACGACCGAGCCTCTCCACACCAGCAGGGCCACGGTCCCGGCGCAGGCGGCTGCTTGGATCCATGACAGAAGCGCATAACCCCCGAGCAGATACGCGCCGTAGAAAAGCAGACCCGAGCCAACCGGATACACCCAAGGCTGTCCGTGCGCGGTATAGGAGAAGACGTCAATCGACGGGATTTCGTGATGCTGGACTATCCAGCGCGCAGTGGCCAATTGCCAACCGAGATCAGTTACAGTCAGGGTGCGCAGGCCGGCCAGGAAGGCATATGCAACGGCAACCAGGCCGAGAATAGAAACCAACTGCCTCTCAAAGTTAGATCTCGCCTCGACTCTTGCCATCTCTCACCTTTGCGCTACTCATCGGCACAACCACGACACTAGCCGTCCTTTGCAGCCGGCGGATCGGGGAGGTTGCCATTTCTCGAATCCGCGGTCCCGTGGCACCTCGCAAGCTCGCTGTTCTCGCACTCTACCTCCGTCGGTTCCACAAGCGTCGTATCTTAATCGGTGCCCGGGACGACATCGCAAGTTGCGGGGCATCACTGGGTGATGCGCAATGAACCGAATGAACGGAGCCTTCCTGATGCGCAACCAGCCGACCGAAAAAATTCACGCCGGATCTATCCATGCGCAGAAAACCTTAACTGAGTGGGTACAATGTGTTCCGCCCTGTCCAGAGCGACCGGATTTGGCAGAGAGCGGCTGGCGCGCTAGCGCTTGGCCAATTTCCTTCCACTGCGCGAATTTTAGATCGCCTGGCAAGTTCAGACTTACCGGCGTGGGCTTCGGGCACAGGGTTGTCGGTTCGGAGCGCTGGCTCTTGCCTTCCAGACTTCCCACGGTCTCCATCGGCGCGCGGGCCAGCCACCCCCGGAGCGCAACGCATCGGGACGCGCCGGCGCTGTCGCGGCTCGTTACAAGGTCTTGCCAAAGATCACGGCGTTGTGAAGATCAGCATTGAGATCACAGAAATCCCAGGCCGCCCTTAGGAAATACCTGCGGTAAACGCTGAAAAGGACGTTTTGATCGATAAACCAGACGTCCCGTCCGGCGCGTTGAGAGAACAGCCTGCTGGAGACCGTCGATACATCCCGCGCGAAGGAGAGGCCTTCCTCCGTCGGTCGAAGAAGCACCGCGTTGGCTTGAACGGTGTTCCAGGGATGTGCGTGAAAATCCATGCGTTTGAAGCGCAGGCCGACAGGTCCGCCGTTCGCGCCAAGGAAGACGTCAACCGCGCCCGTGAAGGCCGCGTCGATATCCGTGATGAGAATCGGCCGTTGGTAGAATTCGAGAAGCTGGGCTCCGCGGACAAAGCGGGCAAGGGCATAATAGGCGCGCGCATCCGGCCCTGCATAGACCTCAGTTGATACAGAGAGTCGTGGCCGGAATTCTCCCGCTTCCCGCCTTGCCCAGTCGAGGTCGTCTGCGACCGGATTGACGATGTGGAGGTGCACATTGCAGTCCCCCCCGTGTCGCGCCGCGGACCGGATGTAGAGCGGCGCAAACCGGCGCAGGTAGCCAGGGTCGCAGGCGGCCAGGAGAACATGCCGACCGCTTTCCGCTGGAGCTTCCAGCGCGAGCGGGTCGCCTTCCGGCCCGACCGATCCGTCCTGCCTCGCGCACAGAAACTTGTCCCTTTGCCGGGGACCGATCACGCTGCGGCAGCCTCTGGAGCTTGGCCACAGCACGCTGGCGTCGCGCGATGCCAGATCATAGCAGGCGGCCGCCGCCTCGTCGTTACCTTCAAGATGGAGGAGGCAGCCGTCGTAAATGTCCGTCCAGGGCTGATCGCCAAAGCGGCGGCGGCTCCTTCCGCAAATACCCTCAATCTGCAGCCGCACCGACCGAGTGTGGCCGAGCGACGCGAGCAGCGACCGGCAGTAGGCGTCGAAGGCGACGCCCGTGAACGCGCGCGATCGCTCGCCGCCGACGATCGCATCAATTTCCGGATGGAGCAGAGCGACGACGGCGGCGCTGTCGCGAGAATGCGTCGCGCTGCGCACGGCGGCGAGGAGGCGGTCTTCTTCGGGGCTCATCACTGCCTCGGCTCGCATTTGTTCGGCTCGGTGGCAACAGGCCTGGAACTTCGAGGTTTCGGGGACGGCGTTGCAAGGCGATGCAAATCGAAGCACGTTTCCGTCAAGCCCCAACTGGCGTCGCGGACGGCGTGCCTCAATCGCTCGGGTCGATGTTGAGTGATGGTCTCATCCAACCCATGATTCGCCCGGCCGGCGCCGACGATCGGGGGTTCGTGGTCGCGAGCTCGGCCGTCTGACCGGAGTTCCCCGGCTTATTGCCATCAAACGCCTGCGCCGATCAAGAGGCCGAAGGCTTGGCTTCAGCTAAAGAGATCTCCTCCCTCGTCTTTGAGGGACCTAATCACGCCTGTTGCCGGTCGATTCAAACCGCGTCTGTTCCTCCGACCCCAGATTGGCAGATTCAACCACCTGCCAATTAGGGCGCTTTCAAGATGCCAATTGGCATCTTGCCTGTTCCCGCCATGAGGCGAAGCGTCTCCAGCCGCGCCGCCACCAAACAGCGATTGGGGGGCTTTGGCCATCAGGGTGGCTGGCGGGTCGTCCGAGGTGGTTTTGCGCAAGCGCTCGAGGGCGACCGCATCCGCCACGGTCAAGCGGCGCTCGATGAGATGAAGGACAATCTCCGGAATCCTGCCTTCGACGAGCGCGATGACGAGCGCTCTCGACCCATCGAGGCTGCGACACGCGCGCTCCAATCGACGCCACGCCCCGTCGGCAAGCGAGGAGCCGCCGTCCCCTTACACCGGGGCTGGGGCGAAGCTCGTGCCCGTCAGGGCCCTGGTAATCGCCTCCCACAGCCCGTTCAGACTGCCGTCTCTCCCGGCCCAGAGAGGCCGACTATTCCGGCTCCTCGGTCCCGAAAATCAGCGCCTGGTACATGGATGACCAGTCCGTTGCTGCGAGACGGTGATCGCCGCTGTAGGCACCAGCCCGAGCAAGCACGCCGGGTATTTGCGGCGGATTGCGTTGCAGCCGGCGGTGCTCGACGCCGATTAGCCGTGCAGCGGCTGCCGGATCGCCCTTGCGCTGCCGTAATTCCTGCTCAAGATTGAGGATGTCCCCAGCGTGGGCGACCGCCGGATCGAGCAGGACATTGACCCACAGCGCTGCACCCCATTCTGGCGCTGCATCAAGAGATCACGGGCCCGGCGGTATTCCGCCTCCAGCCGATCGAGGGCGGCGGAATGGCAGACCCCTCGGCGCTGGAGTCTGGACGAGACCTCGCCTTTCGAACGGGTGCGGATGCTCGATCCCGAACCCGCCCAAGGCCGGAGTGACGTTGATCAGACCCGCCCAGCCTTCGGCGATGGCGACGTCGCGAAACGCCAGAAAGGCGGCGGCGATGCTCACCTGCGCCTGGTCGAGCACCCTTGGGCGGGTTAGGGATCGCCGTGCCGGTGATCTCGCCGGTCGACAGCCTACCCGGCTTCTCTATCGCCACCGGCTTTCCGGACACGGCTTCGACATCGGGCCCGGCGCCGGCCAGCTGATGGCGGATCTGGTGACCGGCGGCCCCCCTCCCGTCGACCCGGGCCCCTTCCGCAGCTCGCGGTTTGCAGCGGGTGACTACCCGCCACCCTCGGCGCTGGTGACCTAGTTGTTGCTCGCGAGGGACAGCGCGATTGCGCGGTTGATCGCGGTCGTGGGATGCCAGAGGAGCGGCACGACGCTTACGGGTCAAGTCATCGGCGCTCATCCCAACGCGATCCTTGTCGACGAGACGGACGGTCTTTATCCCTGGTTTCATGCCGAGGCGGACGAGCGCCATGACGCCGAAGCGTTGGGGCAGGCCATGCTGGCCCGTGCGGCGGCCAAGTATCGAAACCCTGACGCCCGTTTCCGCAACGCTGCGGGTCGGGTCACGGTCGCGGATGGGGTCACAAGCCTGATTCTCAAGGCCCCGAACCTGACCTATGACTACGAAAAGCTTTCGCGCATCCCGGTTCCGGTGATGGTCGTCTACCCTGTGCGGGACCCGCGGGGGGTCGTCGCATCGATGACGCGGCTCAGTCAAATCGACTTTATAGGCAACCAGCTGCGTTTGCTCGCCGAGCGTCCTGGGACCGCTGCGCTCTTTGAGGTGGAGCTGCGCACGCTGGCAAACGCAGCGGCACCGCTCTGGGTCCGCCACGCGGCGATCTGGAAGGTGAAGTCGGGGCTAATGCCTGAATTCCAGCGGTGTGGGCTCGCCGTCCACCAATTTCGCTACGAGGACTTGGTCCGTGAGCCTCAGGCCACGTGCCGGCACCTGCTGAGAGCTTGTGATCTGCGTGTCGTTGGTGAGCTCGCGCGACCCGAAGCCGTCTATCGGGGCTACGGTCCGGGGGGTACGGACCGAATGCGTCCGATCGATCAGGCGGCGCTGCTGAACTGGAAACGCGATCTCGACACATCCCGGGAGGCTGATATTCTGCATATTGCGGGTCAGCTGGCGAGAAACTTCGGGTATGGATGAGTTCGGCAAAGCCGACGAGTACGATGCGGCGTCGAACCCGCTGGCCGGCAGGGAGCCGGTGATCTTACTCGGCAGAGGCGGCAGCGGAACGCGGCTGTTGTCGCAGCTCGCCCTCTCGAACGGGGTGTTCCTCGGCAACGCGCTGAACGCCAGCTTCGACTCTGTGGAGTGGGTGGAAACGCTCTACGATCTCGCCATCGAGGCGGTGACCGAAGGCGTCGAGAAAGGCTCGCAACGGGACCTCTGCTGGCGTGCGCGGCTGCGCCGGCGGGCGGCGGAGATCCTCGCCGCGAGCCGCCGCGATGCAGCTTGCCTGTGGGGCTGGAAGTTGCCGGAGACGATGCTAGTGCTGCCCCAGGTATTGCGAGCTTTCCCGCAGGCGAGGGTGGTCCATCTCGTCCGCCATCCGCTGTCGAGCGCGCTGCGCCGCACGCATATGACATCGCGGCTGGACAATCCCGTGGGGCGGGTGGTGCTGCCGGCTGCATATCTGGCTTGCGGCCTCGACTTGGCGCGCATGGAAGACGACGAGCCCTACATCCACAACGCGGTGACGTGGGCGTACCAGATCGACATGGTTCTCGCTGCTTGGCGGGCTATGTCATCCCCCGAACGCCGGCTGCAGCTACGTTACGAAGAGGTGTGTGCCGCACCCGCCAAAGCTCAGAGGCAACTGTCTGATTTTCTCGGCGGAGTCGCCGCGACGGCGGGCTCCCCCGCGATCGACTGCAGTCGCATCGGCGACACCCGTATCGACGCCAGGGCGGAGAGAGTTCGGGCGATCTGCGGCCGATTGGCGGGCGAACTCGGTTACGAATTCTGAGGCTACGAATCATGGCCGATCCGAAAGTCTCCGTCGTGATCATCTCGTACAATATGGCACGAGAGCTGCCGCGCACGATCAAATCTTTCTCACCCACGATGCAGAGAGGGGTTGGCGCCAAGGAGTACGAGCTGATTGTCGTCGATAACGGGTCGGCGAGATTGCCTGCAGAGCAAGAGCTGAAGGCGATCGCCCCGAACCTGGTCCTTCTCAGCCAGCCGGCGCCGACGGTTTCGCCCGTACCGGCCATTCACCGCGGACTGCAAGGCGCTCGCGGTGAACTCGTCGGGGTATGCATTGACGGCGCCAGAATGGCATCGCCGGGGCTGATCGCGACTGCACTTGCTGCGTCCCGGCTGCACGAGCGTGCGATAGTTGGAACCCTGGCGTTTCACCTCGGCCCAGATGTGCAGATGGCTAGCGTCCTGCTCGGGTACTCACAACAGGTGGAAGACGCGCTCTTGGCAGCATGCGGGTGGGAGGAGGATGGTTACCGACTGTTTCGGATTTCGACCTTTGCCGGGTCTTCGGAATGCGGCTGGTTCATGATCCCGGCGGAGACCAATGCGCTATTTCTGCGCAGAACGCACTGGCGTGAGCTCGACGGCGGCTACGACCTGCGCTTCAAGGCGCCGGGCGGCGGTCTGGCGAACCTCGATCTGTGGCAGCGATTGGCCGCCGATGCCACGGCGGAAGTGATCATGCTGCTTGGGGAAGGTACGTTCCACCAGGTCCACGGCGGCGTCGCCACAAATGCCACGAGCTCGACATGGCCGCAGTTCCACCAAGAATTCGTCGCAATCCGCGGCATCGACTACGTGCGCCCGGTGCGGCAGACGGTCTTATTCGGGTCGTTCAACTCGGAAAGCGCAAGGCACTTGGCTTATTCGGTTGAGAGACTGCAGGCGCACACCGCCGACCGCGGCTAGCTTGGGCGTGGCCCAGCGCGAGGACCAGTCGCCTCGGCGTAGATTGCGTCCGCCAGCTGGCGATGACGGGCATACGCGCCCGAGGAGTGAAGCCGGCGCAGATCGCAGTAACGCTCGGAAGCGCACGTGGCATCTATTCGCAGTGGTGTCGTTTCGTCGTCTCTGCCCAGCATCCGCATCAGGCGGCGATTGGAGGCTTCGAACCGTTCGCGCAGGCGCGCTAGATCGGTGGCGGAAAGCAAGCTGCGGGCTGGTTGAAGACCAAGCTGCTGTGAGGCTTGCGTGCTCGCAGAGCGATGCTGGACGAAGTCGGAAAAGTCGATCGGCCTTTCCAATTCCAGGAGGTAAGCCAGTTGATGAATATCCAGCGAAACCTGGGCATGATCGATGTCGAGCAAATCGGGCACCGCCTCGAGGCCCGCTGCGGCGACGAAGGCCGCGAATACGTCTGAGCAGACCTCGTCGTAGAATACGACCTCGCAGCTTCCGAAGGCGTCACGCCAGGCCTCGTAGTGGGCGGTCCAATCGGGGCAGCACAGCCGCTCGCCTTCGGTGTCGCACAGTCTCGCGACAAATGTACCGATATCGTCGTTGATGTCGTTGGTCTTGACCAGCTGACTGAAATACGAGTCGGTCCAACGATCCTGCCGGCGTACGAACAGGACGACCACGCAAGGCGCCGACACAGGGAGCAGATCGCGCAATCGGCAGGCGTGGTTCGGCCGTAAGTTCTCGGCAGACAGCACGACTGATTCCACGTCGGGTCGCCACCCGGCGAGCAGCTCGGCGACGAGACGGGCCGGGTCGAGTGCGCCGACATCCATCTCGGGAAAGGCGCGCTGGAAGCTCAGTGACGGGCGCCGGCTTAGGGCCGTCGCCAGGAGTTTTGCATTGCCGGCCATGCCGGCGACGGCCGGTAGAACGGGGACGTAAATTCTGTGCCCGCGCAAATATTCGGGATCGGCACGCAGGCGCCTTTGCAGATAGGTCGACGCGGTCTTGGGAGCGCCGACGTGGAGGACGATCCGCGGCTGGGCCCTCGCCACCGTCACAGTGGGACTTTCATCACCTTCACCAGCCTGCCGGTCTGGTAGCGGTGGAGGTATCCCCGTTCGAGCGATGCGGCATCAGGTGGCACCGGCGCGTAGGAGTGCCAGATGCGAATCGATCCGCTGATCAGCTCGCCAAAGGCGCGGTAGTTGAAGCTGGGAGAGAGCGTATAAGGATTGAAACCCAGCATCTCCATCGCTAACGACAGATAGGTCTGGTCGCCCCACGGCGCGTCCGGATATTTTTGGGCCAATGCCAGTGTCCGATCGAACACGGCGCGGACGTCCGGCCGATGCGGCGCAAAGAAGATCACCCCCGAGTTGTAGACGATCTGGCCCAGCGGCGTGATTCCTTCACTGAGCATGATGCGGCGGAAATCACGAAAATCGGCCAGCGAGTAGTGCGGCGCCGGCACCAGGGCGATGCCGTGTCTCTCCGCCTTGTCGAAGCCAAGCGATATGTCGCCAATCACTCGTGTGTCGACGTCGAGAAAGAGGGCCGTCTCAACCTCTTCCGGCAAGCAGGTCAGGAGCTCGACCTTTCTCACCTTGCCGGTGAACTGGCAGTCGCGCCGCACGATCGCTATGTCGGGCGAGAGACCACTGACGTCAGTCGCCGCGTCGGTGATCAGCAGGACCGGATAGTGGGGAAGTTGACTCTCGCGAACGCAACACCCGAGGTGGGCGATGTACTCCGCTCCCCAGGCGAAAAACACGATTGCACGGCGACTCATCAAGAAAGGCCCTGGGCGCGTGGGAAAAACTGTTGCCAACGAAAATACCCTATCCGCTCACACGTCAAGGTCAAGCACCTCGTGGTGCCGGCGTCGACGATGATGGCCGAATGCCCCGCGGCCGTTGTATCGGGGCGGATGACCGCGTAACTTGAGTCAATATGCCAAACCGGCGCAACGGGTGCTTCGGAAGGCGGTGGAATGCGACCAGGAAAGGTCGTTGTAGGTTCCGGATGGTGGAGTAGCCGGGCGGCCGGGCCTTGGCTGATCGGGCACGCCTCCACGAAGTGGGAGGCGTGCGCAGATATTTGGTAGCCATTGATCGTGGTCTTTACGATTGGTGGTCAGGGACGCCACCTTACGGTCAGGAGGCGGCATCTCGCCGGCTTCGCGGGGCTTTTGCCCCGCTGTTCCAGTGTGTCCGGTTTGCGCCTGGCTCGACTGGGACGGGAAACGCGGCGGCGGATAGTGGCTCACGACAAGCCCCCGCAAACAGGGCTATTTTGGGCCCATGTATCCCGAATCTAATCATCACTGGCATCCCCGGTGGCCTCGCTGCCTTGATGAGCGACGGCGCTCCTGACGGCATTCCCTGTCGGAACCGGGCACCCGGGCCCTGGTTTATCGATTAGTCATCTATCGACAGTTCGCCCCCAAGTCACTACGCCCGCCCACAGCCAGCAGGGCGATCGCCCCCCAGATCGTCGTCCAGAGCCCGAATGACAGCAGCAACACCAAAATCAGTGCCTCGCCTTTGCTCAGCCACAAGACGACCTTCGGTTCCGATTGGTCGGATGGCCGCTCTACCGCAACGCTCCAGAAATTGGATGGCGGGGCGCGCTCCGACCCGATATTCCCGTCCATCCCCTCCTCGCTAACCGGCCGGAGCAAACCGAACGCTTCTTTCTCATAGCAGCTGAGGCACAACCCATCCGTTAGCTCAGATTACCCAGAAGCGAACCCTGATCCCGGCGCCAGCGGCTGAGCTGTGCCAAGAAACGGGCGGCGCTCGCGCCCCTCGCGCCGGAGCAATCAAGCCGAGAAGTTAGGCTAATGCTAGGGTGTCGGGAGGAAACGCATCGGCGCCGGGACGCTGCTGTTGAACAGCCCGCTAAAGGAGGCTCGCGGCCAGGGGCCCGGCGAGGTGGGTGCCGAGGGGAATGTGCCGCCTTCCAGGACCTCAGAGAGACCCAGCAGGGTAGTAGGTCCCGTTCTGTCCGATATCCCGAAGATGCCGACCTTTGTCGCTTGGTCGGACACAACCATCCCCTCCCGGCCCATAAACGTGGTTGTCAAATTTGGATCGATCTGGTCTATCGCCACCTCTTCCCAACAGATGAACCCCGTACTAGTCGACAATTGGTTTTCATTGCCGATCGCGCTCGGGTTGCCACCGAAGAAGTCGAGGTCGACAAAGACCGGGTTGTTCGGACGGTTGGACTTCACGTCCAGCGTTAGCAAAGTGAGCATCCCCCTGGCGAAAGTCGGGCCGGTCGTGAGGTTGGTATACGTGACGTCTCCAACGACCTGTCCGGTGATCGCCTGGTAATGACCGGCCCCACCGTCGAACAAGAGAGCGCCATTGGCACTGGCCGTAATGGGAGCGTCATTGGCCAACGCGGGATCCGCCTGGATTGGGATCGCATCGTAGGACGCCTGCGCGGTGGGGCTCCCCGATAACCGCGAGCCTGGCCGGAGAACGGCATTGCCGGTCAGACCATCGAACTTAATCGGCTGATCATTGCTCGGACTGATCACCCACCCAATTAGATACCCTCTGGAACATGGGGCTGAAGGTACGAGTTTGGTTGGCAGACCACTGCCATAGAAGTTAGCGGGGGAGCCGTCAGAGACGAGCACAATCTTCTCGAACACCGTAGCGGTGACGTTGAAGTTGTTCTCTCGGCAGATAAAGCTCCCGGCCAGGTCCGCTTCACTCGTGCCACAAACCCAGTGGAGCCTGATCTTAACCGGCTGGTGCTCAGGGCAGACAACACCCTTTGGACAGACGACTCCGATCTTAAGTACGCTTATAGGGGCCCTCCCGCCCTCAGTTAGGGCCACGGTCCCTTGGACGAATTTAGGGAAGACAATCACGCTGCCGGGCTCTTTGGAGTCGCTCAACGTCGTGGGCCGAATCTGCGCCAACGCCGGTGTTGCCAGTGCGAGCGTGGGCGCTAGCAGCCCGGCCAGCCACGCAGTTTTTATCTTGAACTTCATCGGAGTTCCCTTCTCTCTACGCCCCTCAGCGGGTGATGGGCGGCGAACATTCTATGCTAGTTGATTTACTACGAATCCTTCATTTTATCAGTATCTTAGGGAAAATACAATGAGAATTGCTCAAAAAAACCGGATTTCGGCTAACTGGCCGAGTTCGGGGTTTCGGACCGCCTTAGCGCAAGACTAAAGGTCGGGTTGCCGCGTCCTCTTAAACGGCATAAAAAAATGAAGCTACCGATCAGCCTCGCGACCTGTAACCCTCGACGCATACCCCGTCGTCTAAAACGGCGCCATGACCGTCGTCGGCTTACCGTCGTCACGCCTCTGGATATATAAGCCGATCTACTGCGAAGTTGTTGGTTATGACCGGCCGAATTAACCCAGCCATTGGCTGGACGGTTCGCCCCCGAGTCACCACCGCCCACCGACAGCCAGCAGGGCAACGACCCCCCAGATTGCCGCCCAAAGCCCGAACGACAGCAGCAACACCAAAATCAGCGCCTCTCCTCTGCTCAACGGGAAGGCGGCTTTGGATTTGGATGTCGATCGGAAGGATGTTGATGGTTCTTCCCCAACGCTCCAGAAATCGGCAGGGCAAGCGCGCTCCGTCGCGATATTCCTGTCCATCCCCTCCTCTCCAACCGGCTGGAGAAACCTAGCGCCTCCTTGCATGACTTCCCGAGGCGCAACTTGTCCCCCGCCGGCCTAGTCCTGATCCCGGACACGGCGGCTGGGGTGTGCCGATCGAGGGGCGGCGCTAGCCGCCCCTGAGACCGGAACAATTACTGCAGGAAGATAGATGACGGAGCCGGCACGAACTTCGTCGGTACCGGCACGCTGGAGTTAAACAGGCCAGTAAAAGAGGCCCGAGGCCAAGGCGCTGCCGGCGGGAAGACGCCGCCCTCCAGGACCTCTGAGAGCCCCAGCAAGGTCATGGGGGCTCCAGCTGCGTTTGCCGCTGGGGCAGAAACAAACACTCCCTTCCTGCCCATCATCTGCGTCGTCAAGTCTGCATTGATCGCGGTGATCGGTACCTCTTCCCAGCAGATGAAGTCGGTGGAAGCCGACAACTGGTTCTCATTGCCGATCAGGCTGGGGTTGCCGCCGAAGAAGTCGAGGTCGACAAAGACCGGGTCGTTCGGACGGTTCGACTTCACGTCCAATGTCAGCAAGGTGAGGACCCCCAGGGTGAAGGTCGGACCGGCCGTGACGTTGGTGTACCTGATGTCTCCCAGGACCTGGCCGGTGACCGCCTGGTAATGACCTTTTTTGCCGTCGAAGAAGAGAGCGCCAGTGGTGGGATTAACGACAATGGGATCGCCGTTTTTCAAATTGGGATCCGCCTGGATCGGGATCGCATCGTAATCCGCTAGCGCTGTGGGGCTCCCCACCTCGCCGACCGGTGAGCCTGGCCGGAGATGGGCATCGCCGATCAGCCCATCAAACTTAATCGGCTTGTCATTGGCCGGATCGATCACCCAAGCGATCAAATATCCGCCGCCTTGTGGGCAATTGGCGGCGGGCGAGAAATGATTCGGCACACCGGAACTGCTAGCGGCCTCACCGTTGGGGGTCAGCACAATTTTCTCGAACACCGTAGCGGTGATGTCGAAGTCGGTTTCTTTGCAGACAAAACTGGTGTTTTCGTCCGCTTCAGTCGCACCGCAAACCCAGTGCAACCTGAGCTTTCTCGACTGGTGCTCGGGGCAGATAACCCCCTTGGGGCAGACAATGCCGATCTCGAGTTCGGTTATCGGGGCCGTCCCGCCCTCAGGCAGCGTCACGGTCCCCTGAATGAACTTGGGGAAGACGATCACGCTGCCCGGCTCTTGTGAGTCGTTCAACGTCGGGTCGCGACCCTGTGCCAACGCCGGCGTCGCCAGTGCGAGCGCCGGCACAAGCAGCATGGCCAGCCGCCCACCTTTTATCTTGAATTTCATGTAGTTCCCTCCTTCTACGCCCTAAAGCGGGCGTATGGTAAACGAGCAAGTGTCGTGCCATATGATATCACGAAATATTAACCAATTTTTTCAGTATCTTAGAGAAATGCGCCGCAAGACGAGTCCGGGATACCGGACTCGGCCCAATGGCCTAGTCCGATATCCCGGACTCGATTGCTGTCTCGCCGGAGACGGCGGTTGGGGTATGCCGAGAGGGGCGGCGCTAGCCGCCCCTCATACCGGACAATCAGGGCAGGAAAATAGGCGAGGGTGTCGGCAGGAACTTCGTCGGTACCGGCACGCTGCTGTTGAAGAGGTTACTAAAGGAGACCCGCGCTGTCGGGGCGGCAGCGGGGCCTTCCAGGGTCTCGGCCAGTCCGAGCAGGGTGGTAGGCCCAGTTTCGTCCGATATCCCGAAAATGCCGACCTTCGTCGCTGGGGCGGACACAAACACGCCCTTGCGGCCCATAACCGTGGTCGTCAAGTCTGGGTTGATCGAGGTTATCGGTATCTCTTCCCAGCAGATGAACTCGGTAGAAGTCGACAACTGGTTTTCATTGCCGATTGCGCTCGGGTTGCCGCCGAAGAAGTCGAGGTCGACAAAGACCGGATTGTTTGGACGGTTCGACTTCACGTCCAGCGTCAGCAACGTGAGGACCCCCTGGGTGACCGTTGCACCGGCCGTGTTCGTATACCTCATGTCGCCGAGGACCTGTCCGGTGACCGCCTGGTAATGACCGGCGCCGCCGTCAAACATGAGAGCGCCATTGCCATTGGTCGTAACGGCAGCGAGATTTGCCAAGTGGGGATCCGCCTGGATCGGGATCGCATTGTAGCCCGCCTGCGCGGCGGCGCTCGACCGGATGACGGCATCGCCGATCAACCCATCAAACTTAACCGGCGTATCGGTGGTCGGAGTGATCACCCACCCGATCAGATAGCCGCCCAAACATGGTGCCGCGGGGATGGTTTTAGTCGGCAGACCAGATGCGTAACCATTTTGGGGCGTGCCGTCGGGGACGAGCACAATTTTCTCGAAAACCGTAGCGGTAACGTCGAAGTCAGTCTCCGAGCAGATAAAACTGCCGGCCAGGTTCGCTTCAGTCGTGCCGCAAACCCAGTGAAACCTGATCTTTACCGGTTGGTGCTCGGAGCAGGTAGCACCCTTTGGGCAGACGACGCCGACCTCAAGTTCGGTTACGGGAGCAGGGACTCCCTCAGGCAGCACCACGCCCGACCCGTTGATGAACTTGGGGAAGACGATCACGCTGCCCGGCTCTGTGGCGTCGCTCAACTTCGGATCCCGAACCTGCGCAAACGCCGGTACTGCCAGTGCGAGCGCCGGCACTAGCAGCCCGGCCAGCCGCGCACCTTTTGTCCTAAACTTCATGATGAGTTCCTTATGTATACACCCTTTAAAAGGGACAAAGCTACATCGCAAAAGTGGTGCCAAACGACGTTTACTAGAATTATAGATATTCCTCTGCTACTTAAAGAAATGCTGGCGGGCGATTAAGTCCAAGATATCGGATTGGCCTCAACGGCCGGGTCCGGTTTTCCGGACCCTATCAGGGGCGAACTAGAGGTTGGGTCGCCGCATCTTCTCGAACAGCGTCAAAAAAAGAGCCGCTGATCAATTCTGCGGCTCGCTCGAGGCAGCCGGGTGGCGGCACCACTCGTGCCCCCCGGGTCGCCTACCCTTGCTTTACGACCCGCCTAGCTGAGCTGGCGGTCCGAAGACGAGGTTTCGCCGCTATGACCTTTCCCAGCGATCACTCGATGGCATTTCCAGTCGCTCAGAACGGTACAAAAACCGTCGTCGGCTTGCTGTTGTCGGATCTCTGGACAACATAGGCCAGGTCCATCGTCCGGCCTCCGCGGCCCTCATCGGCCGGAACAAGCCCCAGCAAGGTAACCGGACCCGGGATGTCGGATACGGGGCCAACCGGCGCCTTCTCCGCACGGCCGGAAAGTATCACGCCGTTGCCGTTCTGCGCTCCGGCGAGTGTGAAATTTGCATCGATGGCGGGATGCTGTATCTCTGTCCAACATCTGAAGTTCCACGAGGTCGACGCCGGGCCTCCATCTGGACCGCGGAAATCGAGGTCGACGAAGGTCGGGTAATTTGGCCGGTTCAATCGCACGTCGAGCGTGAGGAGGATAAGGGGACCTCCGCCTGTAGCGACGGGTCCGGTCAGCTTGTGATATTCGAGGTTAGCCGGGACCGCTCCGCCAATCACTTGGTAATGGCCGGCGCCGCCGTCGAAGACAAGGGCCGGAGTGCCTGTGCGAGGATCGATATCAGTCGCGATTTCGGCGCGATCAGCGAGATTGCGGTCGGCCTGAATCGCGAACGCTTTATACGATTGGATCACGCCCTGGCCGTCCCGGAGAATGGCGGAGCCGGTCAGCCCGTCATATTTGATTGGCCGCTCATTGACCGGACTGATCGCCCATCCGATCAGATACCCGCTCGGGCAAGGCGCCGCTATACCGGTGTTATTTTCCAGCAGGTTGGGGTTCTCGGGGTTGACTGAGGCCTTGCCATTCACCGAAAGCCTGACATCGAAGTCGGCCTCTTTGCAGACGTAGTTGGAGGCCTTGTCGGAGTTCCCGGGGCAAACCCAATGGAACCTGATCTTTACTGGCTCGTCCTCGGTGCAAGTGGTGCCGCTTGGGCATCGGGCCCGAACCTCGATCTCGGTCTGGGGCCTCGTCACGCCGTCGACGACGACCGTCCCTTTAGCGAATTTCGGAAAGACGATTACGCTTCCAGGCTCCTCGGAAGTGCTCGATATCGCCTCCGGCGCCTGCGCAAAACTCCGTATCGCCGGTCCAAAAGCTACCCCCAGCAGCAACAAAAAAGCTGCTCCTTTCATCACCGCTCCAATGCTCGCTTCCCGCTCTTCACGCTAACGTCAATTGCCTAACATTGTTCGTAAAAATGCGCCTGCGCTGCTCGGCGCGCTCGCCCGGTTCGGATCAAATCACACGTTAGACTCGGAGCGTATATCCAGTTTGCGCATCTTGTCGAAGAGTGTCGAGCGTGATATGCGAAGACGTTTGGCGGCCTCATCGACGCGGTTGTCGACATCTGCAAGCACGGCGCGGATGTGTCGGCGCTCGGCCCGATCGCGGACTTCAGCGAGAGTTGCCTGGCGGTCCCCGTCCGCCTCGGTCGCTTCGGATGGAAACAGCGCGTTTACGCCGATCCGCGACGCCTGCGAGAGCGCCACCGCGCGCTCGACGCGATTGCGCAGTTCCCGCACATTGCCGGGCCAGGGATCGCTGAGCAGGGCCTGTTCGGCGGTCGGCGTGAAGCCGCGGACGTCGCGCTCAAACGCCTCTGAAAACTCCTGCACGAAGCGCCGCGCGAGCGGCAGGATATCATCGGACCGGTCGCGAAGAGGGGGGATCGCGACGGCGATCACGTTGATCCGATAGAATAGATCGCGCCGGAAGCTGCCCTCGGCGACGGCGGTTTCGAGGTCGGTATTGGTCGCGCAGATGATCCGCGCGCTCGTCTTGATCGCCGTCTCTCCCCCCACGCGGGTGAAGGTGCGCTCCTGGACGAGACGGAGCAGCTTCACTTGCATCAGCATCGGCAACTCGCCGACCTCGTCGAGGAACAGGATGCCATTGCGGGCCCGCTCGACATAGCCGTGATGACGCATCTGGGCGCTCGTGAAGGCCCCCTTCTCGTGACCGAACAGCTGGCTCTCGATCAGCTCGTTGGGGATCGCCCCGCAATTGACCGCGACAAACGGCTCAGCAGCGCGCGTCGAGATTTGGTGAACAAACTTGGCTGCGACCTCCTTGCCGACGCCGCTCTCGCCGGTTATCAGCAGCGAGCTGTCGATATCGGCAACTCGCCTCAAGAGCAACTCCACTTGGCGCATCGCCTCCGAGGTGCCGAGATCACCAGCCGGCCTGGGCTGTAGCTTGATCAGCCGCGCGATGCGGTCGAGCAGATCGGGCAGCGCGTATGGCTTCTCGAGGTAGTCGACCGCGCCCGCCGTCATCAGGAAAACTGCATCTTCGATCTGGGCGTGAGCCGTAACGAACAGGAACGGTCTGCCGCCGAGCCCCGGCAGAGCCCGCAGAAAGACGTCCTTTCCGCTCATGTCCGGCAGGAGGATATCGCAAACGACGAGATCCGGCCGCTGTGTGCGGATCCCTTCAAGCGCCTCTCGTCCCGTGCGCCACCACAACGACGTGTAGCCTTCAAGCTCCAGCCGATGTGCAAGGGTGCCGCCGACTACCAGGTCATCTTCAATAATCCCGATCCGTCCTCTCTCATGCGGGGACATGGAGCGCCTCTCCCAACCCCACTGGAAGATTGACGACAACGCACGTGCCGAGGCCGGGGTACTTGACTTCGACGCGCCCGCCCAGACGGCGGACAAGATCGCCGGTGGTCCACAGCCCGAGACCCTTGCTCTCCGGCGAAGGCGCAGGAGCGTCTTGATGCAGCAAGGCGGCCATCTCCTCGGGCAGCCCCCGCCCCCTATCGGCGACCGCAATCCGCAGCTCTCCGGCGCAGTGAGATACCGCGACGGAGACAAGACCGCCCTCCGGCGAGGCGGCGC
>Ga0306922_10000989_pt1 | contig 24756 bp, 26 predicted proteins | sample sta12Cox44000082_FD_203758 | JGI IMG/M metagenome (GOLD analysis project Ga0306922, IMG submission 203758) | Lab enrichment of tropical soil microbial communities from Luquillo Experimental Forest, Puerto Rico - statoxic.12C.oxic.44.000.082 (v2)... | ecosystem: Environmental > Terrestrial >... | reverse complement strand
GTCATCTCCCTGGTGACCCGGTCCGGCTCGAATACCGCGAGATCGGTGACCAGCTTGGTCGGGCCTCTGGTGGCAATTCCCATGCGGGCGCGGTGATCGCCGCCCTCGCCGTGCCCGAACGAAGTGACGAAGTCGATCCTTTCGACGAAGCTGCGCGGCGCTTGGCGCATGATGATGAAGAACTCGCCGCAGGCGCTCGATATCTCGGGCGCACCGCCGCCGCCGGGCAGCCGGGTCTTCGGCTTCTCGTACGGTCCCACCACGGTGGTATTGAGATTGCCGAAGCGGTCGATCTGCGCACCGCCGAGAAATCCGACCGTGAAGCGTCCGCCCTGGAGCCAGTAGCGGAACATCTCCGGCACCGAGACAGTGGTCAGCGCGGTATCGCACAGCTCGCCGTCGCCGATGGACAACGGCAGCACGTCGGGCCTGGTGGCGATGGTGCCGGATTCGTAGACCAGCGTGAGGTCGGGCGCGTGCGTGAGGCGGGCGAGATTGCAGGCGGCCGACGGCATGCCGATGCCGGCGAAGCAGATATCCTCGTTGCGCAGCGCCCGCGCCGCCGCAACGGTCATCATCTCCGTCGCATTATGGGGCGCTGGCATTGCAAGCGCTCATTCTGCTGCAGCGCGCGAGCGCACGGCATGCGCGGCGAACGCATCGGGTCCAAGATCGAGCACGTTCTGCTTCATCCAGGCGAGAAAGCCGTCGCGGTCGCGGGAGATCGCGTCCCATGCCTTATAATAGGCATTGTCGCGCTTGTAATAGCCGTGCGCAAAGGAAGGATGTGCGCCCCCCGGCACGCAGGCGATGGCGCCGACGGTCCAGCTCGGCAGGATCACCGCATTGGCGCTGCACGCCCCGAAATCATCCACGATCTCCTCCACCGTCACGATAGAGCGCTTGGCCGCCAGCACGATCTCCTTCTGCACGCCCACTATGCCCTCGATGAGGACATTGCCCGCGCGATCCGCCCTGAGCGCGTGGATCACCGCCACATCCGGGCGGATCGCCGGCACCGCCGCGAGCTCCTCGCCAGTGAACGGACAGACGATACGCTTGATATTGGGATTGACCTTCGGCAGATCGACGCCGAGGTAACCGCGGAAGACCGCAAACGGCAGACCCGACGCCCCGGCCGCATAGGCGTTGGCCATGGCAGCATGGGAATGCTCCTCGATTGCAATCGGAGAGGGCCAGCCGTTCTCATGGGCGTCGCGGAAGCGGTGCAGCGAGCCCACTCCGGGATTGCCGACCCAGGAGAAGATGAGCTTGTCGGCGCAGCCCATGCCGATGAGCTGATCGTAGATGATGTCGGGCGTCATGCGGATAAGGGTGAGATGCCGTCGGCGCTGGCGGATGACCTCGTGCCCTGCCGCGAATGGAATGAGATGGGTGAACCCTTCCATGGCCACCGTGTCGCCGTCCCGCAGCGTCGATTCCACGGCCTCGGCAAGACTTAGGAAACGCGACATGGCGATGGTACCCGGGGCGCGCGTGCCGCATTCAGATTACGGCCGCCGCGCGCATGCTGCATTGCTCTTTGGAAATAATGCACGCTTTCGAAGGCGACCGAAAGAGTCCACCATGTCCGAGCCCATCAGCCGGCCGCCTTCTCCGTGCGAGCCGGCATTGTGCCGCGAGTGAGCAATGCGATCGTTCATCTACAATCAGCTGCCGGGTCGGGTGGTTTTCGGCACCGGCGCGCTCGATCATCTGCCGCGCGAGATCGAGCTGTTGGGAGCAAAGCATGCGCTGGTGCTCTCGACGCCGGGGCAGAAAGCGCGGGCTCAGGGTCTTGCAGATCGCCTGGGGTCCCGTTGCGCCGGAGTTTTCCCGCATGCGGTGATGCACGTGCCGATCGAAACCGCGCGGGAAGCCCGCACGCAGGCGAGCCGCCTCGGCGCCGACTGCGCGGTCGCGTTCGGCGGCGGCTCGACCATCGGTCTTGCCAAGGCAATCGCGATGGAGTCGTGGCTGCCGATCCTCGCCATTCCCACCACCTATTCGGGGTCGGAGATGACGGCTATCCACGGCATCACGGAAGCCGGCATCAAAAGGACGGGCCGTGACCAAGGTGTCCTCCCGAGAACGGTGATCTACGATCCGGCGCTCACCGTCGGCCTGCCCGTCGCCGTCACGGTGACGAGCGCCTGCAACGCGATCGCACATGCGGTCGAAGCGTTGTACGCGCAGGACTGTAATCCCATATCGAGCCTGATGGCTGAGGAGGGCATCCACGCGCTTGCGCATGGGCTGCCGCGCGTGGTCAAAGCTCCGTCCGACCTCGACGCGCGCAGCGACTGTCTCTATGGCGCGTGGCTGTGCGGCGCGGTTCTCGGAGCGGTCGGCATGGCGCTGCATCACAAGCTTTGTCACGTGCTGGGCGGCACCTGGAACCTGCCGCATGCCGAGACCCACACCGTTATCCTGCCGCACGCGATGGCGTATAATTACGCCGCCGCGCGCGCGGCCATGCGAGCCGCGGAGCGCGCATTGGATGTTCCACAGGCCGCGCAGGGGATTTATGATCTGATGAAAGGCCTTGGCGCCCCGCTCGCCCTCAGGGACATCGGCATGCCCGAAACCGGACTCGATCGCGCCGCCGAGCTCGCGACTCAGCAGCCGTATTTCAATCCGCGTCCCGTCGAGCGCGCCGGCATCCGTGCACTGCTCGATGCCGCGTTTCACGGTCGCCGCCCGCAATGAGGAGCGTGCGGGAGCCACTTGCCATTCAAATTCGCACCGGAGAGAACGACATGCCATTCGTAACCGAGAAGAACCTCACCGACATCGTGAGCGAGCGATGGAAGAACATTCCGGATCCGCGCCTGCGCCGGATCATGGGCTCGCTGATTGGGCATCTGCACGCCTTCCTCCATGAGATCGAGCCGACCGAGGCGGAGTGGATGACCGCGATCGACTGGCTCACCCGAACCGGCAAGATGTGCACGGACAAGCGCCAGGAGTTCATTCTGGCGTCCGACGTGCTCGGGGTGAGCATGCTGGTGGACTGCATCAACCACCGCCTTGCTACCGCTGCCACGCCAAACACCGTGACCGGGCCTTTTCACATCCATGATTCGCCGGAGCTCGCAAACGGCGCCGACATGGCGCCGGGCGCGCCGGGCATTCCCTGCTTCGTGACCGGCAGCGTGCGCGATCTCGATGGCGCGCCGGTCGCCGGCGCCGTGCTCGACATCTGGCAAACCGACGGCGAAGGACTCTACGAGGCGCAGCGCGACGTGACCGAGCCGTGGATGCGCGCCATCTACCGCTCGCGACCGGATGGATCATTCGCCATCAGGACGGTCGCCCCCATCGGCTATTCCATTCCCATGGACGGGACCGTGGGAGAGCTCATGAACCGGACCGACATCAGCCACATGCGGCCCGCGCACATCCATTTCCTGGTCGAGGCGCCGGGCTACCATCGCCTGGTCACCCATCTGTTCCAGCGCGGATGCCAGTACATCGAGACCGATGTGGTGTACGGCGTAAAGGAGCCGCTGATCGTCGATTTCCAGAAAATGCCCGCAGGGAGCAAAGCGCCGACCGGCGAGACCGTGGATACGCCGTTCTACGTCATTCAGTACGACTTCGCTCTGCAAAAGGCGAAAGCCGACACGCGAATGGCAGCCGTCGCCGCCGAATGACGGGGCGGCATGGATGAACCTCGTCTCCGACGAGCCCATCTTCCACGTTCATGCGGAGCTTGCCGACATCCGCGACTTTGGCCACACGCCTTGCGGCCATCGCCGCGTGATCGACATCATTGGCGGTGCGGTCACGGGGCCGCGGCTGCAAGGCCGCATCCTGCCCGGCGCCGACTGGCAGATCGTGTGGTCCGACGGCACAGCCGATCTCACGGCGCGCTACGGCATTGAGACCGACACCGGCGCCCGCATCCTGGTGCGCAGCGACGGGCTGCGCCACGGACCGCCCGAAGTGCTGGCGGCGCTTGGCCGCGGCGAGGCGGTCGACCCGTCGCGCTATTATTTTCGCACTGTCATGCGCTTTGAGGCCGCGCACCCCGCAGTCGATTGGCTCAACCGCACCATCGCCATCGCCCGCGGCGCCCGCGCGAAGAACGCGGTGAAACTCGACGTCTACGAGGTGCTGTGAGCGAGCCTGCTCCGTGCGCTCACGATGCGCCGGGTTCGCTTGGCCGGACGAGGGCGAGGCCTCTTCCTTGTAGGGGCGAGCCGATGCCCCAAGAACGCGAGGCGTTTGCCGCCTCATATCCGCCGCATCCAGATTGGATTGGACTTTGCTTCGTTGCAGCGGGGATGGGCGGGCGATGAAGGTGGTGTGGCTTGCCGTCTTGCTCGCGTTCGCCGCTGCGCTGGCGCACGCGGCAGAAGACATGGCAGACACCGTCTCGCGCTATCGGCGCGAGCACGGCCTCTCCAGCGTCAAGACCGATCCGCAGCTCACCGCCGTCGCCGAGCACCAGGCGAAGGCGATGGCCGCCTCCGGCATCATGGATCACAGCGTGGCGGGGCCATTCGCTTCCCGGATCTCCGGGGTGCATGCGGGCATGGCGGCCGAGAACATAGCGGCCGGCACCAAGACCTGGGACGAGACGTTCCGCATGTGGCAGAATTCGCCGGGCCACAATGCGAACCTTTTGCAGTCGAGGGCCGACAGCGTCGGCTTCGCCGTCGCCCGCAACGATCAGACCCGGTACAAAACCTTCTGGGCCATGGTGATCGCGGAAAAGTTGCCGAACGAAAAGTTGCCGAAAAAGAAAGACCACAAGCAGGCGGCGCAGCCCGGCACTCTGGAGCGCGGAGAGAGCATGGGGGCTTCTGTAGATCCGATCGGAGCAATCAAAACTTTTGTCTGCAAGTATCTGTGCTGACAAACAAACGTGCCTCCTGGCGCTCCTCGCTCCGGAGCATTTTTCAAATGATTGAGCCAAACGCTGCGTCGTCCAGCCTGGATCTTGGTCCATTAAGGGCAGATTCTGGGAGAGAAGCATCATGAAGCCGTTTCTGGCGGTCGCATTCGCAGTTGCCGCAACCGCGGCAAGCGCTGTCTGTGCGGAGGCTCAGGTTTTTCCCGCCGCGAACGAAGGAGATTGGGTAGCACGCGATTTCCGTTTCCATACCGGCGAAGTCATGCCCGAGCTTCGCATCCACTACACGACGGTCGGCGCCCCCTCAGGAGAGCCTGTGCTGATACTCCACGGCACTACGGGGTCCGGGACCGGCCTGCTGTCACGCGTCTTCGCAGGCGAGCTGTTCGGCCCAGGCCAACCGCTCGACGCGAGCAGGTATTTCATCATCCTGCCGGACGCCATTGGTCACGGCAAATCGACCAAGCCCTCGGACGGGCTGCGGGCCAAGTTCCCGCAGTACAACTACGACGACCTGGTCGTCGCTCAATATCGGCTGATAACGGAAGGGCTGCGGCTGCGTCATCTGCGCCTGGTGCTTGGCAATTCGATGGGAGGCATGCTCACCTGGATCTGGGGCGTGAGCTATCCCGACTTTATGGATGTGCTGGTGCCCATGGCATCGCAACCCAGTGCGATGTCGAGCCGCAACTGGATGATGCGGCGCCTGATCATCGACAGCATCCGCAACGACCCGCAGTGGAATAACGGGAACTATACGGCGCAGCCGTCTTCTGCGCGGATAGCCAGCGCGTACTACGCAATCGCCACCGCGGGCGGTACCCTTGCGTATCAGAAGATGGCGCCGACACGCGAAGCCGCCGACAAGCTGCTCAACGACCGTTTGGCTGCGCCGTTTACGGCGGATGCCAATGACGTTCTGTACATGTGGGACGCTTCCCGCGACTACAATCCATCGCCGGGATTGCAGCGTATCCAGGCTGCGGTGCTTGCAATCAACGCGGCGGACGACGAGCGCAATCCGCCGGAAACCGGAATCATGGAGCGTGAGCTCAAACGGGTGAAGAACGCTCGTCTGTTCCTGATCCCGGCAAGTGAAGAAACACGCGGTCATCTCACCACAGGCTTTGCCAGGTTTTGGAAGCAGCCGGTTCAGGAGTTGCTCGAGACGGCGCCCCGACGCGGAGGTTGAATTAGAAGCAAAGCTCGGCTGATCGCGAAAGGTTATTCGGGAATTAAGCCAACCTGGCTGGTCCGGGCCTTGCAGCAATCATCTGCTGCCTCTCAGGCTTCCGGCTTGATGCCGGCCGCTTTGATAATTGGCCACCACTTTTCAATCTCGGCCTTCTGCAACTTAGCGAGACTTTCCGCGCTCTGCTGGTCGGGCGGGAATATTTCCTGCCCGAGATCGGCAAGTCGCTGTCGAGTTGCCGGCTTGGCCAACGTCGCGACGACCGCGGCATTGAGCTTCTCGATAATGTCCCTCGGCGTGCCCTTGGGTGCCCAAAGCCCATGCCAATACGAAAGATAGAAGCCGGGCAGCCCTGCTTCATCGGTGGTCGGAACGGTGGGCGCGAGTACCATGCGGCTCCTTGCCGTGATTGCATAGGGCTTGATCCGGCCGGCCTGTATTTGCGGCAGGCCTTGATCCGGCGTGGTGAAGGTCCAATCGAACTCGCCCGCCAGCAGCGCCTGCATCACCGGATTTGCGCCACGATACGGCACAAACACCCAGCGGGTGCCCAAAAGGGATTGGAGAAAAATCCCTCCGATGTGACCCGGGCTGCCGGCGCCGGAAGTCCCTTGTGTTGCGTTCTCTCCGGTGGCACTCAGCCATGCGATCAGCTCCTTCAGGTCGTGCGCCGGATGATCACGCTTGCCAACGATGAAATAGGGGCTGACCGAGATCAACGCGACCGGCTCGAAATCTTTCAGCACATCGTACTGAAGGGAATAAACAGCCCCGTTGACAACATGCGTCCCCCAATGCCCGAGGCTGAGCGTGTAGCCATCAGGTGCAGCGCGTGCGACCCTGCCATGCGCGATGCTTCCCGCGGCGGCACCATTGTTTTCTATGACGATGGTCTGACCAAGCAGTGCTCGCATGCTCTCGGTAATGATGCGCCCGATTGTGTCGGTCGGTCCGCCTGCGGCAGCTCCTACAACGACTGTGATTGGGCGCCTCGGATAGCCTTGCGCACTCGTGGTGCCCGGCATCATCGGCAGAGCGGCAGCGCTCGCGGCCAGCTGCAGAAATTGACGGCGGTGACGCTTCACGGCGCCCTCCCAGAGTCCTTTTGCGATGCCAGCGTACCAGCACGTGCCGAGCGCCGCGAGAGCCTTGCGCAATGCCTGCTTATGGCACGCGCGCCGGGTGTTGTGTTCACTCGGCGACCGCAACCGCCATTGGCGCAAGAGCGGTTACGATGGCCGGCGACAAATATGCGCCTTGGCGGAGCAACTCTCGCTGAATTGCGCGCACCGCAACATCGCGAGGAGGCGTGCCGCTGTCAGCGGCGAGCGCGGCCGCGACGCCCGCGGCCTGACCGGTGAACCAACACTGGGGGATTTCGCGCAGGAAGGTGTGCGAGCTCGGATCGCAGGCGATATGGCGGCCCGCGCCCAAAATGCCATCGAGCCTTTCCGGCACCAGCGCTCCGTATGGCACCGAGATATTGGGCGTCTTCGGAGACAGCGAGGTCGAGACGCCGATCTCGTCGTCAAAGACGTGCCCGCTGTCCCATTGCTGACGAGTGACCCGGCCCATGCCGACGAGCCGCCGGCTGTGACGCACGCCGATCTGCGGTGCCCCCAACATCAGGAATGCGCCGGAAAACCCAGGCGCCGCCTCTCGGTAGACTTCGAGGTGGCCAATCGCTAGCTCGCGTGATCGCAATTCGACCGCACTGAGGTCCTCGACGTCAACCGCGCTGTAGCCGGCAAGGCGCGGCCCCATGAACAACGCAACGTCGTTGCGCCACGAAACGAACGGCTTCTCGAAAAACTTCACCCGTTCGCGACCCAGCGCCATGAAGGCGGCGAAGCCGTCGGGATCGCCGTAGCGGAACGCGAGCCAGCGTCCCATGTCGACGCCGCCGATCAGGAATGCGGTGTTCATGCAATGATGGATGTCGCCGGCGTCGATATCGCACTCGCAGGACGCGCCGGAACGTGCAATCAGATCGGCGTCGCCAGTGGTATCAACGACGACCTTGGCGAGCACGGCGTGGCGGCCTTCCTTGCTCTCGAAGATCGCCCCCTTAACGGTGTGATCCTCAACGATCGGCGCTACAGCCCAGGCATGAAACAGAAGCCGGACCTTGGCCTCGTTGGCGATCCGGATCGACAGTGTCTTGAGCGCCTCTGGATCGATAGTCGGGGACCAAGTGACAATACCGTGATAAGCCGCGGTACGCTGCGCCCAATAGGCGGCGGTCGCCGCGTCCCGGCTGCCCCAGTCGGCGCGTGGCGGCCCGGCAACCGCGTCCTCCGGCAGCCGATCGATAAACTCCTCGGCGAGGCCGCGGATAATCTGCCGGCCGGACCAATCGGTCATGCGATCGATCCAGATGACGAGGCCGCCGGTGGAAAGCCCGCCGAGGTGATTGTAGCGCTCGACCAACAGCACGTCGGCCCCGAGCCGCGCCGCCGCAATGGCGGCAGCAGTTCCGGCCGGGCCGCCACCGACCACCAGCACATCGGCTTCGATGCCGACCATGGCGCCAAGGCTGCTGCTGCGATTGCCGCTCCCTGGGGGCTCGCGGAAAATCTCGCTCTCTCTGACCAAACGTCCGGCAGGCGACGCGCCTTCTTTTTCCGTCATGCCATAGCCCTTAACCGGCGGGTATTCGCGGGAGCGGAAGATACGCGTTAGGCGTGAGGTTCACCAGCCATGGCCATCAGGATCCTAAACGGCTCAGCCGTGATACAACCCGAGCCGGGCATATATTGCGCAAAGTACAGCATTGCGGTCTGCCTCTACCTCGGAGGCGGATAAAGCGGGCGCTGCCCGGAACTCGTACCTTTCCAAAGATGGAGAGCAACGATGACCGAGAAGACTCTTGAAGCACTCACCGATGAAGAATGGGAGCTGATCGAGACAATCCGGGAGAACAGGGAGAGTGACGGCTTCAGGCTGCTGATTGAGCGCAAGCATGGTATTTGGGAGGTGGAGCTCAAAAGCACGAGAGTGCCCAATCCGGAACATGGCACGGGTATCGACTTCAATCAGGCGTGGGGCAATATGACCGAAACCATACCCTGAACGCCGCCGGGCCGCCGGCAATGTCGGTCAACTCCATGATGCCGTGGCACGTTGATGTTCAAAGCAATCAAGGGTCTTTGCAATGACTGCGTCACCAACGCCTGAGCAATCAGCAAGGGCCATCCTGGACATTTTCAAATCCCGAAACTGCTACGCAGGAGACCCGCTCAGGACAAGGGATGTTAAAACTCAGTTCCTTGAAAACCACGGCAGTGCGGCCGACTACGACGCTGGCCTTATGTATGCAGAAGATAACGGCTGGCTGGAGGTTACTCCCACACACGACATGCAGCCACGCGACACGCTCACACTGACAGCCGTTGGCTTTTCGCAAATATGAGGCACCTTGGCGCAGGAACTGCCGCGTCGACGGGCTCGGTGCGAAACAGCACGGCTCAGGCGGGCCACCCGTACAGCAACGCCACCGTTACCAGAGTGAATGCGATTGCAAATGCGACAAACCCAAGGTCCGAAGTCTGGGTCATGGCAAGGTCCTTTTTTTGCCACCCCGCGTAGCCGCGCTATGCTTTCCGACGTAAATATCGCGCTTTGGCGCCTCAGGAAGTGCGCTGGATCACATCGCGGACGCCCCGCCTCCTTCCGCGCACGGCGCTGGGGAGTGACGTGCGCTTTCGCCGATGTCGAGTTCACTCCGCGGCGACGTCGTGCGCCCGCCCGACCGCGGGATAGAATTGTGGCGCTTCATCCCGATCGGTCATGCCGTAGTCGCGAATGATACGGATGCGCCGGTGGCGGAGCTTGCCGAGGTCGGCGGTTGCCGCCGGTGCCCACCGCCGCGCCGTCTCGGCATCGCGCCAAGTCACCAGCAGCAACAGCTTTCCCGGATTGTAGATGCTCTCGAAAACCTCACAGTCGACAAGTCCCTCGACGTGTCTGTCGAGGCAAAGCGATGCAGGCAGATGCTCCGCTGCGATTTTCGGCTTGTTGCCGTCAGGCGGAGCGAGCTCGGTGATCGAGACCGCCTTCGCCACCGGGTTCGCCGTCTCGTCGAAGCGTTGCTGGACGACGCCAATGCCGCGCGGCGGATCGCTGTCGTCGGTCACCTCGCCAACGCGCAGATGGTACTCCTCGAAGATTTCGAACCGCCCCTTTTCCTGGACGCCGTGATGCTCACCCTGCGTGCGCCAGCGCACTACGGCCTTCTCATCACGCCATGTCGACAGCGACAGCAGGCGGCCTTTCGTCCGGGTGCTTTCGAAGCGCTCGTTGTCGATGAAACCGTCGATCGCCTCCAGCTTTGGTTTGAGATATTTGGCGAGATCGAGATAATCGCTCCAGCGTTCCTGCTTGGGCTGGACTTCGAAGATCACGGCAAACATTGGTGCTCCTCCTCTTTCATGCGGCTTGCCGGCTGCGGGCGGCAACGACGTCATTACCGGCGAGGAAGGCTTCGGTTTCGCGATAGAGCGCGTAGCGGCTTTCCTCCAGATGCATCAGGTGGGTGCCGCGGCCAATGGTAACGATGCGGCGGACGGGCGACGATTTCAGCGCATCGAAGAGCCATTGGGCATCATGCTGCGTGCACATGCCGTCCGATTCGCCGCGGATGATCCAGACCGGCGCGCGAACCAAGGCCGGGTCGTAGGCAAGTTCGCCTGCCCAGGCATCGTATATGTCCTGAAAGGCCCCGCTCGGCGTCTTCACCGCGGGCGGGGAACGGGTGCGGCTATCGGGATCGACGTCGAGATAGGCCTTGCCCCATTCATCGAAATGCGGCTTCGACAGCACCGGCGGCTCACCCGGGGGAACATCGGCAACAAAACGATCCCACTGATCCTTGAGCGAAATGAGTCGCCATGCCGCAAGACGCTGCGGATCGGCGCGCCGCTCGCGCCACGCGATCGGCCCGAACAACACCATGCGCTCCACCAGCCTGGGGCGCTCCCCAGCAAACCGCCCGCAAACGATGCTGCCCCAGGAATGCGCTATCAGCGAAATCCGCGGCACGCGATGATGGGCGCAGATGAAACGCACGGCCGTTTCGAGCTGACGGCTTGCGTCATGGGCGCGGCCGAGCGGAGGGTGCATATCGGCCGGCTCGGACATCTCGGGATAAGGATCCGAGAGGCGACCGAAGCCGTGGAAGTCGAGCCCCCAGCAATGATACCCGGATGCCGCCAGCTGATCGCGCCAGGAGATCCCGTCGAAGCGGTGGGCGATCGACAGTCCCAACGGAAAAGTTCCTCCATGGACGTAAAGCGCGACTTTTTTGCCGATCCCGAGTCGCGTAACGCCGGCAGATAGCGCAGGAACAGCGAAAGTTCTCCGTGAGGGCTTGGAATTCGAAAATGTTCCTCGCGGGCGTCGAGCTTCGGAGGATTTGTTTGTGCCATGCAGCACCTCCCTGTTGACCGCGTGCCATGCAGGGTAAACGCCTAATGGCAGACCGGGTTTGGATGCTACGGCCCGAAGCGAAATGACGGAACTTTGCGTGGGACGTTTCCGCTGCGAACGCCGTCTCACTTCCGCCTGTTCCGGCGCGGTCGTGTGCCGCGACTAGGTTAAAGGCCGTACTTTTCTCGCGGCTGCCTGCGAGGTAATCCATGGAGGGCCTTGCGCCTGCAAACCGTAACCTTCGGGCGGGCGCCCTTGACCGAAGGGCGTTCTGATCTTGGCGGACCGGTCAGTTGAGCGGCACGGACAAACCCAGGCTGCGCTCTCGGATCACCACGGACGGCGTCGATCGCGCCCCGCATCGCGTGTTCATGCGCGCCATGGGGCTCGACGACGTGGCCATGGCACGGCCCTTCATCGGGATCGTAAGCACCGCCGGCGAAACCACGCCCTGCACCGGCAATCTCGCAGAGCAGGCGGCGCACGCCCACGCCGGCGTGCGTGCAGCCGGCGGGACGCCGCGGGCGTTTACGACCATCTCGGTCTCCGACGGCATCAGCATGAACCATGCGGGCATGAAATGCTCGCTGGTGTCGCGCGAGGTCATCGCCGACTCCATCGAGCTGGTCGTGCGGGCGCATGCCTATGACGGCCTAATCGGCTTCGGCGGCTGCGACAAAAACCTGCCGGGGATCATGATGGCCATGGTCCGCTGCAACCTGCCGTCGGTCTTCATCTTCGGTGGCGGCGCCCTTACCGGCAGCTGGCGCGGCAAGCCGGTCTCGGTGCTGACCTCCTATGAGGCGGCCGGTGCGGTCATGGCCGGGCAGATGTCGAGGGCCGAGCTCGATGCGCTCGAGCGCGCGTGCATGCCGACCATCGGGGCCTGCCCCGGGCAGTTCACCGCCAACACCATGGGGATGGTGTCCGAGGTTCTCGGTCTCGCGCCGCCGGGCTCGGCCATGCTGCCGGCGGTCCACGCCGCGCGCCCGGCCGTCGCCAGGGAGGCCGGCGCGCTGATCATGGAGATCCTGCGGCGCGGCGGCCCGCTGCCGCGCGACCTGGTGACGCGCGGGAGCCTGGAGAATGCCTGCGCCATTGTCGCGGCCACCGGCGGCTCGACCAACGCCGCGCTGCACATCCCCGCGCTCGCGCACGAAGCCGGCATCCGCTTCACTCTCGACGACGTGGCCACGGTATTCGAGCGCACGCCGCTGATCGGCAACCTGCAGCCGGGCGGCGAATACTACGCGCAGGATGTCGAGGCGGTCGGGGGCGTGCGCACCATCGTGAAGACGCTCATCGCCCATGGCCATCTGCACGGCGACACGCCGACCATTACCGGAGCGACGCTGGCGCAAGCCTGCGCCGGCGCGCCAGACCCGGACGGCAACGTCATCCGCGCAGCCGATCAGGCGATCGCGGCGAGCGGCGGCGTCATCGTGCTCAAGGGCAACCTCGCGCCGGACGGCGCCCTCATCAAGGTTGCAGGCCTCGCGTGCCTCCAGCACGAAGGGCCGGCGCGCGTGTTCGAGAGCGAAGAAGAATGTACCGCGGTGGTCCGCACCCGCGCCTACCGGGAAGGCGAGGTGATAGTGATCCGCAACGAAGGGCCCAAGGGGGGCCCCGGCATGCGCGAGATGCTGGGGCCGACCGCGCTGATCCATGGGCAGGGCATGGGCGAGAAGGTGGCGCTGGTCACCGACGGGCGATTTTCCGGCGCGACTCGCGGTCTCTGCATCGGCTACGTATCGCCCGAGGCCATGGCAGGCGGACCGATTGCGCTAATCCGGAACGGGGACCGGGTGCGCATCGACACGACCGCGCGCCGGATCGACCTTTTGATCGACGCCGCCGAATTCGAGCGCCGGCGCGCCGCATGGAAGCCGCGCCGGCGGCCGACGCCGCTTGCCGGCGTACTGGAGAAATATGCGAGGGAAGTCGGCTCCGCGCATCTCGGCGCGGTCACCCACAGCGGAAATCTGCAGTGGGAGTTCGACGAGACGCAGTAGGATGGGTGAAGCGGGAAGGCCTGCGAGATTGTCGCGTTTCAGAATCCCCCACCCGGCCTCCCCCCGATCAAGTCGGGGGTCGGCCACTCTCCCCTTCGGGGAGGGATTAAGTCCTTTACTCGATCGGGGCCACGATGTTGGGGTGCCTGAGCTCCCTCACATCGAGCTTCTTCGGGATCATTCCAGTGTCGTAATAGACGTCGAGCATCGCCTGGATGCCGGCGAAGTTCGGCGCTGCTCCGGGCTCGCGCGCAAAGTCGTTCGGCTTGAGCAGATAGGTGTCGAGCACCGACACCGGCACCTTGGTGATCTCGGAGACGACGTTCATGGTCTCGGCCCGGTTGGCGAGCGCCAGCTTCAGCCCCCTCGTGATATCGCGCACGTAGACCTTCACCAGCTCGGGGTTTTTGTCGACGAAGTCCTTCCGGCAGGCTTCGACGATATGCACGATGTTCGGCAGCGCTTCGTTGAGGGAAAACAGCTTGCGGATGCCGCCCCTCGCCTCGGCGCGCGCCGCAAACGGCTGGTTCATGTTGGATGAATCCACCCGTCCGGAACGGATCGCGTCCTCGGACAGTGAGAAGCTTACTTCCACCAGCTTGATGTCCTTTTGCGGGTCGAGGCCGTTGCGCTTGAGCATCAGGTCGAACGGCCCCTGGGTGCCGCCGCCGATGATGCTGATACCGACCGTTTTGCCCTTGAGATCGGCCACGGTGCGGATCGGGCTCTCCTCCTTGACCGCCCAGTAGACCGAGAAGCTGCCGGGCTTCTCGCCGACGTGCTCGGCGACGATATAGACCGCAAGCGTGCCGGCGGCGGCGCCCTGCGCGATCGGCAGCACGCCTTGCGTTGCGCAATCGAGCGCGCCGGCGATCAGCGCCTGCGACATCACGGAGGTTCCCTGGAACTGCGACCATTCGATCTTGTAGGCCTTGCCCAGATCGGGAAATTCCTGCGGCCGCCGCATCATCCAGTACTTCCCCTCCTCGGCCGGGATGGTCCAGCCGACTCGGATGGTGGGCACGCCCTGGGCTTCCGCCGACAATGCCGGAACACCGCAGCTCAGGCACAGCGCCACAAGCAACCGCAGCATCGAACCGCGCCGGTGGAACATATCGGAAAGCCTCAAGAAGTTGATTTCAGCAACTATCTGTAAGCGCTCATATCAGTAAGTCTTGGCGCCGGCCTGCGCCATCTGGCCGCGCGCCTCGCGCACCGCCGCCGCCGCCGCATTGGCCATCAGGCGCGCGTCGCTCAGGATGGTGCAGAGGTGATAGCCCTCGCCGAAACGGCGCAGCGCGGTGCGGGCGCCGTCGGTATGCACGCCGGCAATCTTGCCGCGCTTGCGCGTGCCGGCGCAGATAGCCGCAATCGCCGCCAGCACCTCCGCATCCTGCGGATCGAGGGTGGGCGTCTTGCCCATGCTGAGCGAGAGATCCGACGGCCCGACATAGACGCCGTCGAGGCCGTCGACGCCAACGATCTCGTCGAGGTTCTTCACCGCCTGGCGCGTCTCCACCATGGCGAGCACGAGAACCTCGTCGTTGGCGTGCTGCCAGTAATCGGCGCCGCCATAAAGCAGTGCGCGATTGGGACCAAAGCTGCGCGCCCCGCGCGGCGGATAGCGGCAGGCATTAACGAGCGCCTCGGCTTCCGCCTTCGAGTTGATCATGGGGCAGATGATGCCGTAGGCGCCCGCGTCGAGCAGCTTGGCGGTGAGGATCGGCTCGTTCCACGGCACCCGCACCATGGGAACCGCGGGCGTGGTCGAGATGGCGGCGAGCATGCCGACCGCCGCCTGGAAATCGACCGGGCCATGCTGGAGGTCGATGGTGACGGCATCGAAGCCCTGATGCGCCATCAGCTCGGCCGAGAACGGGTTGGCGATCGCAAGCCAGGCATTGAGCACGGTATTGCCGCCGGCGATGATCTTTCTCAGCTCGTTCCTGCGCATGCCTGCTCCTTTCTAATCGAACACTTCCGGATTGACCACGTTTTCCCGGATCGGATTTCCGTCGAGCACGCTGAGCGCGTTCTTTGCCGCCTGCGCCGCCATGCGGTCGATGGATTCGCGGGTGACACCGGCCATATGCGGCGAGAAAATCACGTTTGGCAGCCGCAGCAGCGGATGATCGGGCGCCGGCGGCTCCTGCTCGAGCACGTCGATGCCCGCGCCGGCGATGGTGCGTTCGGTCAGCACCGCATGCAGCGCCGACTCGTCCACAATGCCGCCGCGCGCGGTATTGACGAGATAGGCGGTCTTTTTCATGCGCGGCAGACGCGCGGCGCCGAACATTCCAATTGTCTCGGGGGTCTTCGGGCAGTGGATGGTGACGAAATCGGCACCCGGCAGCGCCGCATCGAGGTCGGAAACCGGCTCGCATCCGGCAGCACGCATGTGCTCGGCCGGCAGGTACGGATCGTAGACCAGCACGTTCATCTCCATCGCCAGACAGCGCCTGGCGACGCGCGCGCCGGTGCGGCCGAAGCCGACGATGAGCACGCTCTTGCCGAGGAGGTCGACGGGCAGCGTTTTCAGCCGCTCGGCCCAGCGGCCGCCGCGCACGAGCGCGTCGAGCTCGGCCGCGCGCCTGGCGAGCGCGAGCATCAGGAACAACGCGTGCTCCGCGACCGAGGAGGAGTTCGCCGTGCCGACCAGCATCAGCGGAATGCGGCGGCGGGTGAGCGCCCCGACGTCGATTGCGTCGTAACCCACGCCAATGCGCGCCACCACCTGCAATCCGCGCGCAAGCGCACATTCGGCCTCGCCGAAGCGCATGACGCCGAGGATCGCGGCGTCGACGTCGCCGGACTTGAGCAGCGCATGGAAATCGCCGCTTGCGATGGTGGCGGGAAAAGGGACGACCTCGATGTCGTCGCGCGCAAGCAGCAGCTTGCGGCCGCCCTCGCCTATGACATTGGGAATGACAACCCGCTTTTTGTTGCTTGCCAAGCGAACCCCCTTTCGCGCAGTCGGAAAACCGAGCCCGCAGGGTCAGATTGCCGATGCTTGAGAAGACACGCAAGCCCACAACCCTGACGCCCTCGGCGGCCGCTATCCTGCGCCGCGACCGCCTCAACGTTCGGGGCCGCCGCCCTATCATCAGGTTCCTCTCGCACTGCGTGCGAACTTTGCCCGCTTTTTGCGCCGATGCGCGCCACGCGGTCGATGCCTCGGCGCCGGTCCAGTCCGCGCTTGATAGCGGCGGCATTGTGCGTGGACGGACGTTCGTCGGTCAGTGCCAGAAACGGATCCCCATGCGCAGCGGCTCCAAGCGCAACATCAGCCGCGCCGCGCCGCCTTGATCGCGGCAACGTCGATCTTCTTCATCCCCATCATCGCATCAAATGCGCGCTTTGCTTCATTGCCGCCGGCGGCTAGCGCCTCAATCAGCACGCGCGGCGTGATTTGCCAGGAAACGCCCCACTTGTCCTTGCACCAGCCGCACGCGCTTTCCTGACCGCCGTTGCCGACAATGGCGTTCCAGTAGCGGTCGGTCTCGTCCTGATCCTCGGTAGCGATCTGGAACGAGAAGGCTTCGTTATGTTTGAATGCTGGACCGCCGTTGAGGCCGATACAGGGGACGCCGGCAACCGTGAATTCGACCGTCAGCACATCACCCGCCTTGCCGGATGGGTAGTCACTGGGTGCGCGATGGACGGCGCCTACCACGCTGTCGGGAAAGGTCTCGACGTAAAACCGGGCAGCAGCCTCGGCGTCCTTATCGTACCAGAGGCAAATCGTGTTCTTCGCCATTGCGAGTCCTTTCAGTGTTAAGCCAAATCACGCCTCGTTTCCCCTCCGCTCCCTATTGAGGTAGGAAGCCCTGTCGATGTGCTCCAGCCTAGACGCTCCTTTTGCCTAGCCGTCGCCACGGCCAGCCAACTTAGAGCAGCATCGCCGTCCGGTTCGGGTCCAAAACCGGCGATCCCCTTCATTGACGCAAGGCCGGACTTTGCTTCCGGCTGGTTGTATGACTAGCTTGGGAGGAACGGAGGCAACCCGCGATGAAGGTCTGGCCGGTCCAGCATGCCAAGGCGCGCTTTTCCGAATTGCTGGACACCTGTCTGAAGGAGGGTCCACAGCTTGTAACGCGACGGGGACAACAGGCTGCCGTTCTCGTTCCCGTGCGACAATGGCGGCGCCTCGCTCAAGCCGCCAAGCCAACGCTCCAGGATCTTCTGCTCAGCGACGTCGATCGGTCCAAGCTGCAAATCCCATCACGCGTAAAGCGGCGCTCCCGCGCGGCCCGCCTCATCGCGTGACCGGGCCCATTAGCTTAGCCTGCGTTATGGCGCCTTTATCTTCAAACTCCCACCCGCTGCCCCTGCGAACAAAGGAGGCGGGAGCTGAGGCCGCACCGGTCCCGACCCGCCCGGTGCGCCTCGGCCCGCGCGATGTTGACATCGAGCGGCGGCCGGACAGCACCATCCATCTGAGGTCGCCGCATGCGCTGGCGCCCTATCCGGCGAAGATGACCGAGCGGCTCGAATTCTGGGCGGCGCGCGCGCCGGAGCGTACGTTTCTGGCGCAACGCGGCGAGAACGGCGATTGGCGGCGTCTGAGCTACGGCGAGACGCTCGCGCATGTGCGCCGCATCGGGGAAGCGCTGCTCGCGCGCGAGCTTTCCGCCAAACGGCCGGTGGTGATCCTCTCCGGCAACGACATCGAGCATGCGCTGCTCGGCCTTGCGGCGAGCTATGTCGGCATTCCCCATGCGCCGGTCTCGCCGGCCTATTCGCTGCTGTCGAGCGACTTCAACAAGCTGCGTTACATCATCGACCTGCTCACGCCCGGCCTGGTATTTGCCGCCGACGGCAATCCGTTTCGCCGCGCCATCGAAACGGCGCTGCCGCCCGAGACGGAGATCGCGGTCGTGCGCAATCCGATCCCGGGCCGCCCAGCGACCCTGTTCGAGAGCCTGCTCGCGGCGAGCCCCACGCCGGCGGGCGCGGCCGCGCATGCCGGGGTCAATCCTGACACGATCGTCAAATTCCTGTTCACCTCGGGCTCGACCGGGACCCCGAAGGCCGTGATCAACACGCAGCGCATGTGGTGCTCGAACCAGGCGATGATCCTTTCCCAGCTTGCCTTCTTCGCCGACGAGCCGCCAGTGATTATGGACTGGGCGCCCTGGCACCACACCGCCGGCGGCAACCACAATTTCGGCTTCGTGCTCTACAATGGCGGCACGCTCTACATCGATGAGGGGCGGCCGGTATCCGGCCATATCGAAACCACGGTCAGAAACCTGCGCGAAGTCGCAACCAACTGGTACTTCACGGTGCCGAAGGGCTACGAGGCGCTGCTTCCCTATTTTCGTGATGACGCGCAGCTGCGAACCACCTTCTTCCGCGATCTCAAGGTGCTCTGGTTCGCGGGCGCGGCACTCTCGCAATCGGTGTTCGACGAGATGCAGGCGCTTGCGCACGCAGCCTGCGGTGAGCGCATCATGTTTCTGACCGGGCTGGGCGCGACCGAGACCGCGCCCATGGCCATTGCACGCACCTGGCAGAGCACTGATTCAACCAACATGGGCGTGCCGGTGCCCGGCGTCGAGCTCAAGCTCGCGCGTTGCGACGGCAAGCTGGAGGCGCGGCTGCGCGGGCCGAACATCACGCCTGGTTACTGGCGCCAGCCCGCGCTCACCGCCGCGGCTTTCGATGCGGAAGGCTTCTACCGGCTCGGCGATGCGCTCAGATTCGAGGATGCCGCCGATCCCGCCCGCGGCCTTCTGTTCGACGGCCGGGTGACGGAGGACTTCAAGCTCGCGACCGGGACCTGGGTGAATGTCGGAGTTTTGCGCGCCCGCCTACTGGCGCAGCTCGAGCCCTACGCCCGCGACGTGGTGATTGCCGGCGCCGATCGCAGCGAGATCGGAGCGCTGATCTTTCCGAGCAGCGATGCCTGCCGCGCGCTTGCCGGAGAATGCGCGACGGACGTCACGCGCGACCCGCGCGTGCTTGCCGAGCTGCGCGCGCGGCTCACGGCGCTCGCAAGTACCAGCACCGGCAGCTCGAACCGCATCACGCGGGCCATTCTGCTGGCGGAGCCTCCCTCCATGGATGCCGGCGAGATGACCGACAAGGGGTCCATCAACCAGCGCGCGGTGCTCGCGCGGCGCGCCGACGCGGTTGCCGAGCTCTATGCGCGCGCGCCATCCTCGCGCGTGCTCGTGATAGAGTTTTTGGTTTGAGCATGTCCTTTTCGCAGAGGAGCGCTGAACATGGAGCGAAAGAGCCTCGGCCTCACCGCAAGCTGGAGCGATGTGTGGCTGCTGGCGGGGGTGCGAACGCCATTCGCCGACTATAACGGCGTGCTCGGCGCTGTGTCCCCCACCGATCTCGGTATCGCCGCCGCGCGCGAAGTGTTTGCGCGTTCGGGCGTGCCGCCGCAGGATGTGGGCGCAGTGATCACCGGCTCCATGGCGCAGGCGAGCTTCGACACCTACTGCCTGCCGCGCCATATCGGGCTTTACTCCAACGTGCCGATCGAGGTGCCGGCACACATGGTGCAGCGGGTGTGCGGCACCGGCATCGAGGTGCTGATGCAGGCGGCCGACTTCATCGCGCACCGGCAGATCAACCTCACGCTCTGCGTCGGTACCGAATCCATGAGCCGCAATCCGGTCGCCTCCTACGGCATGCGCGGCTTTCGCATGGGCGGCGTGGAATTCAAGGATTTTCTGCTGGAGGCTCTGTACGACCCTGCCGGCAAGGTGAGCATGGGGGACACGGCGGAGAACCTGGCGCGCACGTATCAGATCACGCGCCCGCAGGTCGATGCGTTTGCCGCACGCAGCTTCGAGCGCGCGATCGCGGCGCAAAAATCCGGGTTCCTGTCCGGCGAGATCGCGCCGCTCAAAAGCGAGCCGCTCGAACGTGCAGGTCTCGCCGCGCGCGAGATCAGGCTCAAGGGCGCCAAGGAGCTTTCTGTCGATACCCATGTGCGCCCCTCCCCGATCGAGGCGCTCGCCGCCATCCGGCCCGCATTCGGAGGCGTGCAGACCGGCGGCAATTCCTCGGCCATCGTCGACGGTGCGGCCGCCGTGCTGGCCGCCTCTTCCGGCTATGTGAAGAAGTCCGGCAAATCGCCGCTGGCGCGCATTCTCGCCGGCGCAACGGTCGGGGTCGAGCCGCAGATCATGGGAATCGGCCCGGTGCCGGCAATCCGGGCCGTGCTCGAACGCGCGGAGCTTGAGCTTTCGGATATCGATCGCTTCGAGATCAACGAGGCGTTCGGGGCGCAGGTCATGGCCTGCGCGCGCGAGCTCGGGCTCGACGAAGCAAGGCTCAACGTCAATGGCGGAGCGATCGCCATCGGGCATCCGCTCGGTGCAACCGGCGTGCGGCTTGCGCTCACGCTCGCGCGCGAGCTCGACCGCGCGCAGGCGCGCTACGGCATTGCCTCGGCCTGCATCGGCGGCGGCCAGGGCATAGCCCTGCTGATCGAAAACCCGAAAGCCGAGAGCGTAAGCTCCATTCGAAAGAGCTGATCATGGAAATCAATGGACATGCCGCCGTCGTGACCGGCGGCGGCTCCGGCCTTGGCGCCGCAACCGCGTTCGCGCTTGCCCGCGCCGGGGCCAAGGTCGCCTGCCTGGATGTCGATCTCGACCGCGCGCGCGCGGTGGCGCACAAGATCGGGGGGCACGCGGCGGCATGCGACGTCACCGAGGCCGGGCAGGCCACGGCCGCGCTTGCGGAAGCGCGCGGTAAGCACGGCGCTTGCCGCATCCTCATCAACTGCGCCGGCGTGGGCCCGGCGAAGCGTATTGTCGGTCGCGACGGTCCGATGCCGCTTGCCGACTTCGAGCGCGTGATCAGGATCAATCTGATCGGCACCTTCAACATGATGCGGCTCGCCGCGGCCGAGATGCAGGGGCTTGCCCCGCTTGCCGACGGCGAACGCGGCGTCATCATCACGACGGCCTCGGTCGCCGCCTTCGAGGGGCAGATCGGCCAAGCCGCCTATTCCGCGTCCAAAGGCGGCGTTGCCGCATTGACCATGCCGGCCGCGCGCGAATTTGCGCAGTTCGGAATCCGCGTCATGTGCATCGCCCCGGGTATTTTTGAAACCCCCATGCTCATGGCGATCCCCGAGGAGGCGCGGCAAAGCCTCGCCGCAGCGGTTCCCTTTCCGAAAGCGCTCGGCCGCCCCGATCAATTCGCTTTCCTTGCGCGCCACATCATCGAGAACAGCTACCTCAACGGGGAGGTGATCCGGCTCGACGGTGCGCTGCGCATGGCGCCGCGCTGATCATTTCCGAAAAAAAACGGTATCCACCTCTCTGGCAGCCGCTGCAACCGCGAGAACCGGCGCATGCTCGTCAACACGCGCTCCGTGCGCATCGAATGGGGAGATTGCGATCCCGCCGGCATCATCTACTATCCGCGCTATCTGGCGTTCTTCGACGCCAGCACTTCGGCCCTCATCGAGCGCGCGCTCGGCATGAAGAAGCGCGATTATCTAAAGGCCTACGACTTTACTGGGCATCCCCTCGTCAGGACGCATTGCCGGTTCCTCGCTCCCACCCGCTTCGGCGACGACGTCAAGATCGAGACGACGGTGACCGACATCCGCCGCTCGACCTTCGATGTGCGCCATCTCCTGACCAGGGATGAAACGCTTGCGGTGGAGGGTTTCGAGACGCGGGCGTGGGTAGCGGGCGATCCGGCGCGCGGAGACATGAGGGCGGTGCCGCTGCCGCGGCACCTGGTCGAGCGGCTCTCGCGCGGGTGATCGATAGCGGTTAGGGTTGCGTCAAGCGGTACCCAACGGGAGGAAAAGATCATGGCGTGGTTTGCGGCCAAGCGTCCGTTTGCGATCCTCATTGCGGCTGCGGCGGCGCTGCCGGCGGCGACGTCCGCCGCCGCCCAGGACAAGACCTTCGACCTCAGGTTCTCGCACTGGGTGCCGCCGACCCATCCGCTACAGAAGGCGATGGAGGAATGGGGCGCATCCATCGAGAAGGCCTCCAACGGCACCCTCAAGTTCAAGGTCTATCCGTCCCAGCAGCTCGGCAAGGCCTTCGATCACTACGACATGGCGCGCGACGGCATCGCCGACTTCACCTACGTCAATCCCGGCTACCAGCCCGGCCGCTTCCCGATCATCGCCGCCGGCGAATTGCCGTTCCTCGTCGGCGATGCCAAGGGCGGCAATCGCGCGGTCGACGCCTGGTACCGCAAATATGCGCCAACCGAGATGAAGGACGTGAAGTACTGCTTCTCCTTCATTCTCGATCCTTTGACGTGGCATTCAAGCAAGAAGAAGATAGTGGTCCCCGGCGACATCAAGGGAATGAAGGTGCGCCCCTCGCAGGCCACCGTCGCCGCGTGGGTGACGCTGCTCGGCGGCACCAACGTGCAGGCGAGCGCCACCGAGGTGCGTGACGTGATGGAGAAGGGAGTGGCCGAAGCCGTTACGTTCCCGTGGGGCTCGGTACCGCTGCTCGGCGTCGACAAGGTGACGAAGTACCACATGGATGCACCCATCCACACCGTCACCTTCCAGTGGCTGATGAACCCGAAGACCTATGCAGCCATGTCGCCGGCACAGAAAAAAGTGATCGACGACCACTGCACCACCGAATGGGCGGGGAAATTCGCCGATCCCTGGGCGGATTTCGAGCATGCCGGCCTCGCCAAGGTGAAGGCCGAGCCCGGACACGAGGTCTATCCCATCACCGATGCGCAGCTCAATGAATGGAAAAAATCAGCCGAGCCGCTGGAAAAGCAATGGAGCGACAACGTGCGCAAGGCCGGCGGCGATCCCGATACGATCATGAAGGAGCTCAAGGCATCGCTCGCCCAATATCACGCGGGATATTGAAGGCGGGCGAGCGAATTTGACCGTAGGTTGGGTCGAGTTCCTCACGAGACCCAACAACCGAAGGCGCCCCAGTATTCTGTTGGGTCTCGCAAGAGCTCGACCCAACCTACGCAGGCGCTAACCCGACCTACGCACTGATCGATCATGTCTGAAACCGAAAGCAAACCGCTCGACGTCGCGCTCGGCATCGAAAGCCTGCGGCGCAGCCGCATGGATCGCTTCATCGACGGCATCGAGCTGATCGCCGCATTCTTCGTCGGAATCGTCGCCGCCGACATCTTCATCTCGGTGCTGTTGCGGGATCTGTTCAGCGTGCAAATTCCCGACAGCTACGCCTTCGGCCAGCAACTGCTCGGCATCCTGATCTTCTGGGGCATTGCCGCCACCTCGTATCGCGGCACGCATATCACCGTCGATCTGGTCTACGCCAATGTCGGGCCGAAATTCCGTCGTTTCATCGACGTCTTCGCAACGCTCGTTCTTCTCTTCGTCGTCACGGTCCAGACCTGGACGCTGGTCGACAAGGTCATAAGCATTCGCGCCGACAACGTGCTGACCCCCGACCTGCGGCTTCCGACCTGGCCGTTCGCCTTGCTGGCCTGGCTGGGTGATGTGTCGGCGGTGTTCCTGATTGCGGTGCGCACGTATCGGCTGATCTTCCACCCGGAGCTCGTGGGCGGCCAGTACCAGATCAAGCCGGTCGAGTGAGGATGCCGCGATGAGCACGGACGCGGTCGCCATCATCGGTTTCCTCGTTCTGTTCGCGCTCATGCTCCTGCGCGTGCCGGTGGGGATGGCGCTCGGATTGGTCGGGGTGAGCGGCTTTGCCTATCTGGTCAACGGCGATGCGGCCTTGAAGATCGTCGGTCACACCTCCATGCGCACGGTGACCGATTACAACTTCGGCGTCATTCCGATGTTCATCCTCATGGGCGCCTTCGTCACCAATTCCGGCATGAGCCGCGAGCTCTTCCGGGCGGCGAACGGCTTTCTCGGGCATCGCCGGGGCGGGCTCGGCGTCGCCACCATCGCCTCGTGCGCCGGGTTTGCGGCGATCTCCGGCTCCTCGGTCGCGACCGCGGCCACGTTCTCGACCGTCGCCTATCCCGAGATGCGGTACTACGGCTATCCGCAGTCGTTCGCGGCCGGCGTCATCGCGGCCGGTGGCACGCTCGGCGCCATGCTGCCGCCTTCGACCGTGCTCGCGGTCTACGGCATCATTACCGAGCAGGACATCGGCAAGCTGTTCATCGCCGGCATCCTGCCCGGCGTGCTTGCTGCGTCGATGTACATGATGACGGTCGCCGTCATCGTGTGGGCACGGCCCAAGTACTTGCCGGCGGGTCCGCGCGTCGACTGGCGGGAGCGGATCAAAGGGCTGCGCGATATCTGGGCGATGATGCTGTTGTTCTGCTGCGTGATCGGCGGC
>Ga0306922_10000988_pt1 | contig 24775 bp, 36 predicted proteins | sample sta12Cox44000082_FD_203758 | JGI IMG/M metagenome (GOLD analysis project Ga0306922, IMG submission 203758) | Lab enrichment of tropical soil microbial communities from Luquillo Experimental Forest, Puerto Rico - statoxic.12C.oxic.44.000.082 (v2)... | ecosystem: Environmental > Terrestrial >... | reverse complement strand
CTCGCTTTTGTCTTGCTGACGTATGCGGATATGGATAGACCTAGGCGGATGCAAACATCAAGGAAAGATTTCTATTTCAATCTGTTACTCTGTCCGCCTACGTGCGCTTACGTCCGTTTCATTGCTGTGACAAGGCGGCGCTTTCCGGTGGGTGCAGCCCCACCCGGACTTCGCCCCACAATCTCTATAAGCTGTGGAATCGGCTGGCGTCTGGCAGCTACTTTCCGCCGCCGGTGCGACGGGTGGACATAACGAATGATGATGGTCGAACCCGGCCGCTGGGGATCCCCACGGTCGCCGATCGCGTCGCCCGTGCGGTCAGTTTGCGTTTGAGGACGTGCATAATCGTCCAGAACTGCTAGGCTTTCTGCGGGGTTTCACGAGCTGTTCCGTTCACTTGCGCCATCGCGCCGGAGCGTGAAAGTTCAACCCTGAGCTGCCGTTCGCCGTTCGGGTGACATCGAGCCCCTTCTGGATTAAGGATAGACTGCGGCTAGGGCTGATCACGCATATTCGATCTGAGCCAAAAGGGGAGCAGGTCCAGATGTCCTGGAGCGCTTTCCGCACCTTCACCGACCCTGATGCCTATCACGCGGCTATCAGCGCTTACGCGCGCTCGCACTCGGATGGCGTAATCACGGCGCGTGGCAACTTTCGCGCCGATTTCGCGAGGATCCCGCTCGATCGGGTTTTGCTCCGACACGCGGAGGAAACCTTGCCTCGAACCGCGCATCTCGTGTTGGACCCAAGACAGTTCCTTATTGCCTTCACAACCGATCCGCGACAGCAAATATACATCAGTGGCCTTGAATTAGTACCGGATGCGATCGCCGTCTTTCGCGCGGCATCCGAAGGGTACAATCGTTATGCTTCAGGTAGTCGATGGAGCGGCATCGCTCTGTCGCATGAGGATGTTGCGGCTGCGGGGCAGACGTTGATCGGCCGCGAGCTGATCGCGCCGCCCAACACGCAACTTATCAAACCGTCGTCGCCTCTTTTTTCGAAGCTTTTGAAGCTGGACAAAGCGGTCCGCCACCTCGCCGAGGCGGCTCCCGAAGTTCTCGCTAGTGCAGAGGTAGCACGGGCATTAGAGCAGGCGTTGACTCGGGTAATGATCCAATGCTTGAGCGAAGGCCAGGGGATCGAAGTTCGCAGTGTTCACTGGCGGCACGCAGTTATGATGCGGCGATTGGAAAATTTCCTCGAGGCGAACCCCGACCGTACTTTGCATTTGACGGACCTCTGCGCAGCAGCCGCGGCCTCGGACCGCACACTTCGCATCCTCTGCCATGAGCATCTCGGAATGAGTCCGACACGCTATCTTTGGCTGCGTCGCATGCATCTGGCCCGCCGAGCGCTGCGAATGGCCGATCCGACGACAACCACTGTGACCGAGATAGCCACGAGTTATGCCTTCTGGGAGTTGGGCCGCTTCGCGGTGTCCTATCGCTCGCTATTCGGAGAGCCACCCTCGGCTACGCTGCAGCGCCCGCCCGAAGACCCCCGGCCGCAAAAAATTTTCGGTTCGCCCTGGCAGCTTCCTGAATCTGCATAGTCAGGACCGCTTCCCTGCGCCAAGTCCTGGATCGGCGGCATTCCCGCGGAATCAGGACTTGCGGCTCCTCTGCGCCGGCTCCTGGAACGAAAGCTGGCAACAGCGCAAGTCAGGGTCAAACTGATTGTCGGTGCTGGCAGCAGAACACCGCAGCAGCTTGGCGTGGCAAGTCTCATCCGGTTGCACCCCTACCGTGGGAAAAGGAATTGCAGTTGGGCGCGCACGGCCCATTTCGGTCCGCCGGTTGGCGACAGCACGTAGTCGAAGGCCTGTAGCGAAGCATTCATCGGCTGGTCGCCGATCCGGAAAATCTTGCCGATGCCGGCGCCGATCGGCAAAGCCCACTTGTTTGATGGCGCCAGCCAGTTCGCAGTAATGATCGGCGAGGTTACTAGATACCAGCCCTCTTCCATGTTGTAGTTGACGAATGGCTCCAGAAGCAACTGGCTTACATCCGGACGATTGGACGGACCCTTCACCGACCACAGCTCACGCGCCAGCGCTCCGATCACCCATGGCTTCGGCATTGCCAGCGCCACGGCCGTCGGGCCCATGCTGAACTTCGCAGAGCCGAGCGGCGTAGCTGTCGCCGTCGGTAAATTGAAGGAAGGGCCGATGCCCCAGATCAGCTCAGTAGGTTTGGCCGGAGAAAAATAGAAGCTCTGGTTTATGTCGCCGAGGCCGAAATGGGAACCACTAAACAGACTTTGCTCGGTTATCTCGGATGGGCCAGTTGTGAGGCTGGGCAGATAGATCAGCGGGGCAATAGTGCGGCTGATGATGTTCCAATCACCAACGGTAATTGGAATTACCGGCTGGATGTTGAGCACATTTGCTGTCGCATCGTGGTTCGGACCAGCGCCGCCATAGATCGTGTCCTGAAACGGGAGGCTGTACATCGCCGCGACCGGGTTTTGCGCAGCCGCGGCGAGCTCTTGCGTCGATTGCTGGGCGCGCCGACCGGCGGCGGGATCTTGTGTTGATTCCTGGGCGCGCACGCTGCCGCTGACCATCAGCACGAGCAAGAGGGCCAATCGCAGGGTTGGCCCGAAAGATAATCGTCTCTTTCTTGCTATTGTCCCGCCGAATGATCGTCTAAAGTCAACTGGGCCTAGCGTCGGAGCTGTCTGCAATGGCGACGCCATTCTGGAAAGCTCGGCCTTGCGGGAGTCTTGATTTTATAGGGCCAACTGCCCCAAAGGGTCCGGCTGAAGCTGGCGAAATCCCTCCGCTTCCGGCATGCTGGGGTACGCCAACCGGTTGCTCGTAACCGGAGGCCCAGACTCGTCAGATCTCGTTATGGTTGTCGCAAGTTGCCCAGTATATCTATACCCCCAGGCGGGGTGGCGCAGGGTGAGGTGGGTCCATACGTCTGCGAGACCCTCGACCAGGGCGCCGATGTCGGCGTCGCTGTGCAACGGCGACGGGGTCAGCCTTAGGCGCTCCGTGCCGCGCGGCACGGTCGGGTAGTTGATCGGCTGGACGTAGATCCGGTGGCGCTGCAGGAGCTCGTCGCAGACGGCTTTGCAAAGGGCGGCGTCACCGACCATGACCGGGATGATATGGCTCGGGCTCGGCATCACCGGCAACCCGGCCTCGGTCAAGCGGCGCTTCACGGTTGCCACGCGCTCCTGGTGGCGCTCGCGTTCGACCGGGCTAGTCTTCAGATGGCGGATGCTGGCGAGCGCGCCGGCAGCGAGCGCCGGTGGCAATGAGGTTGTGAAGATAAAGCCCGGCGCGTGACAGCGCAGAAAATCGACGAGGGCGGCCGACCCCGCAACATACCCGCCGATCACGCCAAAGGCCTTGCCGAGGGTGCCCTGGATCACCGTCGGGCGGTGCATGACGCCTTGGCACTCGGCGATACCGCCGCCGTGCGCGCCGTAGAGCCCGACGGCGTGCACCTCGTCTAGATAGGTCATCGCGCCGTAGCGATCGGCGACGTCGCACAGTTGGCCGATCGGGGCGATGTCACCGTCCATCGAATAGACCGACTCGAAGCAGACGAGCTTGGGCCAGTCGGCGGGCACGCGATCGAGCAGCCGCGCCAGATCGGCGGGGTCGTTGTGACGGAAGATGTGTTTCTCGGCGCGGCTGTTGCGGATGCCGGCGATCATCGAGGCGTGGTTGAGCGCGTCGGACAGTACGACCGTGTTCGGCATCTCGCGCGCCAGCGTCGATAAGGCCGCATCATTGGCGACATAGCCCGAGGTGAAGATCAGCGCCGCCTCGCGGCCATGCAGATCGGCGATCTCGCGCTCGAGCAGCAGGTGTAGGTGATTGTTGCCGGAGATGTTGCGGGTGCCGCCCGCACCCGCACCCATCGTCCGCAACGCCTCCTCCATTGCAGCCAGGACCGCCGGGTGCTGGCCCATGCCCAGATAGTCGTTCGAGCACCAGACTGTGACCTCGGCGCCGATCCGGTGATCAAAGGCGCGCGGAAACCGCCCGCAGCGCCGCTCCAGATCGGCGAACACGCGGTACCGCCCTTCGACGCGCAATCCGACGAGGCGCTGCTTGAAGAAGGCTTCGTAGTCCATTGTCCGTCATACGCTCCGGATAACAGTTTCCGCATTGGTTTTCAAAGCGAGCTCAGAAATGCGACAAGATCGGCCTTCTGTTGATCGGTGAACCCGATGTCGAATATGCGTGAAGTTTGCCCACAGGAAGAAAGGCTTGCCGGCCTGGGCCTGCCATTTGATGTAGTCGACAGCGCGGTTGGCAACATCGACGTTGATCGTTCCCGTGCGCTTCTTGGTCAGCGGGCTGGTGTCGCGGATGGTCTGCTTACCGAGCCCGCCGAAGCGCGGGTCGAATATCGCACCATCCCTGTCGGTCGCCTTGCAGTCCAACACACCGCACGAGCCGGACCGCAGGCCTATTCGTAGTCTGCCTGCCACAAGTCCGGGCCGAACACCTCATACTGGATGTCCCGTGGCGCAATCCCGCGCTCTATCAGGGCGTTGCGGATCTCGTGCATGAACGGGACCGGTCCGCACAGGTGATACACCGCATTGTCGGGCAGGCGGGCTTGCGATAGGTTCATTCTGCCGGGGAAGACACCTTGCACCGGCAATTGACTTTCGGCACCCTGCTCGTACCAGACGTAGATGGAGGCGTTGGGCAGAGCGGCGATGTCGTCGCGGATCTGGCCGCGGAGAGCGAACTCATTCTCGTTGTGGTCGGCGTGCAGCAGTATGATCGGCAAATGGCACCGAGCGGTGGCAAGGTGTGAGAGCATCCCGGCCATTGGCGTAATCCCGATACCCGCACTGATGAACACCATCGGCCGCCCAGAGTAGTCATCGAGCACCAGGGCACCGAACGGAACAGAGATGCTCAGCTTGTCGCCCACTTTGACCCTGGTGTGCAACAGCGTCGACACCTCTCCGTCGGGTTTTCCTACCGCGCCGTACACTCGTTTGACCGTGAATTGGCGGGACTCTCCTTGGTCAGCCCGGCTCAGGCTGTACTGGCGCGGCTGTCGCGTGCCGTCTGGCAGCGGCACCTGCACCGTAATAAATTGCCCGGGAAGCGAGGGCTTCACCAGGTGGTCGTCGATGCGCTTGACGACAAACGTCATCACATCATCCGTCTCCTGGATCGTCTTCTCGACCTCCCATTGCCGCCATACCGTCTGCGGTCTCACGCCGCGCGCGCTGTAGAGGCCACGCTCCACGTGGATCAGGGTGTAGGCCATTAGCCAGTACACCTCATCCCACGCTGCCGCGATGTCCGGCGTCACCGCGTCACCCAGCACTTCTGCGATGGCCGCCATCAGGTTGTCATGGACGACCTGGTACTGCTCTGGCTGGATGCCGAGCGACGCGTGCTTCTGCGAAATGCGGGCTAGAAGGTTCCCGGGCAGGTGATCAGGCGTCTTCACCAGAGCGGTGGCAAATGCGGCCACCGCTCCGGCCAGTGCTTGCTGCTGGTTGCCGTCCGCTTGGTGGCCGCGGTTGAAGGTGCCATTCAGCAGCTCCGGGTGGGTGGTAAACAGGTGCCGATAAAAGCACTGGGCGATTTCCTGAATGTGCGCCCCGACGACTGGCAGTGTCGCTTGAATGACGGGTCGAGACTTTTCCGACAGCATGGTGTTCCTCCAGCTGGTGCGTTGTAGTTCCGATCATGTGCAGTGGGTCGGGACAAGGCGGACGCTCAACAACGACGGTTGCGCGGTTCATAAGGGCGCAAGCTTATCTTCAATTTTGCGCTCGAAGGTGTGCTGCGAGTATGGCGGGTACCTCACACCAGGGTCGATCAGGGTGCTGTGGTACAGGACGCCGCGAGCGTTGGTGAACGTCTCGAAACTAAACTTACCCTGGTACTTGCCCATCCCCGAGTTGCCCACTCCTCCGAAGGGAAGCTCGGGGAAAAATGGCTGGATCGTGCATTCGTTAATGCACGCGCTACCCGATTCGGTCGCATCCAGGATGCGCTCGGCCACGCTGAGGTCTTCAGCGAACACGTATGTGCCAAGCGGCGGTGGCTGGCTTTTGATCGATTGGATGACCTTCTCGATTGAATCGACTTCGATCACAGGCAGGATCGGACCAAACACTTCCTCCTGCATGATCGGAGAGTCGGGCGAGGGATCCACCAGCACGGTCGGCGCAATATAGAGTTCATTGGCGTCGGTCTGCCCGCCGATGACCACTTTCCCGCTGCCGAGCAATCTCATCAGACGATCGAAGTTCCCGCGATTGATGACCCGCCCAAAGTCTGGGCTGACTTTTGGGTCATCGCCATAGAACTCGCGGATCGCCTCCCCCACTTGCCGCACGAAAGCATCCTTGACCTCGGGCCACACAAGCACATGATCCGGCGCCGTGCAGAAAAACCCCGTATTGGTATAGCGCCCATAGGCAATCCGGCGCGCCGCAACCTCGATATTCGCTGTCGAGTGGACGATTGTGGGGTTCTTGCCGCCTAATTCCAGCACGCACGGGGTCAGGTTCTGGGCCGCCGCCTGATGGATGATCTTGCCGACGTGGGGACTACCGGTGAAGAAAATAAAATCCCATTTCTGCGCCAACAGGGCGGTCGTTTCGGGAACCGCGCCTTCGACCACCGCAACGGCCCGCGGATCAAAATACTTGGGCACCAGTTTGGCCGTGGCCGCCGAGCACGCCACCGGCAGCTCCGAAGGCTTCAGCACCGCTGTGTTCCCAGCCGCCAAGGCCCCCACCAGTGGTGCGGCCAAGGTCACCAACGGCTCGTTCCAGGCGCCAATAATCAGGGTGACGCCAAACGGATCGCGGCGAATGCGAAGATGTGCGGGTTCGGCGAACAGCGGTGTATGCACGCGTTCGGGCGTCATCCACGCGTCGAGGCGCGCAAGCATGTAGTCGGCTTCCTTGGCGCTGGACGTGATGTCAACCATGTCGGCGTCCACGGTATTGCGGCGTAAGTCCTTCCACAACGCGTCGCGCAGCTCGTCGCGGTTCTCGGTGAACATCGCCTTGACCGCCTCGAGCTGCTGCCGGCGCCAAGACGATGGACGAGTGCAGCCGGACAGGAAGTACTCGCGCTGTCCGGCGACGAGTGCTGAGTAATCGGGGTTGGGCATCGCCATAGCTCCTGTGCTTAGGTGAGTGTTCGGTTGTAACTCGGCCGGTCTCCAGTGGGGGCGCGCCCGGCGCTTGTACATTGGCGCTTCGCCCGATCCTCAACGATAAACGTCCGACCTTTCGGTCGCCTATCCAAATCCGGCAAATAGTTGCCCTATTTAGGACGAAGTGCGGTGAACGGCGCGTCGGCGAATACGGCCTGATACTAATCTGATACTAAACAGTCAAATCGCGCGAACTCTCTCAAACTGCAGAGCCATCTCGGCGCAGCCACTGATGCGCTTCGTTTTGGCGGTGCAATTTCGGCGAATAGATGCCGAGGCATTCGGGCTGCCGATGAGGGGTGGCGGACGGAGGCTGGCCGAACAGTATTTGATAATCGACGGCAAAAGCGTCCGAATATAGACGAGTCCTTTGTTGGAATGGGCGATGGCGGCGATCTGTTGCGGCAGGGTGAAGACGACGTGGAAGTATGGCACTTTGAGAAGTTCGATCGTCGGTGCTCAAGCCGCTCGGCGCGCGTCAAGGACCGGCATTTTGGGCACTGCAGTTCCATGCCGCCTGCGCACCATCGCCGCCGATCCCAAGCATCTGGGCGCAGAACTCGGTTTCTTCGCTGTCCTCCACACTTGGGGCAGACGCTGCTTCATCGTCCCCACCTGCATTGCGTCGTCGCTGGTGGCGGTCTTTCTGGCGACGGCAGCCGTTGGATCGCCGCATATCCAATGACGGGAGCGAGCGGCCATCGCGCCCAAAGCCCTCGGCAAAATTCCAGACGCGAATCCGGGACATGACACGCCGGACACGCGGATCAGCCTGTCGCAGCTGATCGAAGAACTGAGGCCATACCTCATTGGATGGCACGGCCACTTCGGCTTCTGCCGGGCCCGCGCGTGCTCACGCACCTGGAGGCGTGGATCCGCCGAAGATTACGCTCGTATCTTTGGCGGCGTGGCAGAACGGGCACGATCGCTTCAACAAACTGCGCCGTCGTGGCGCGCCAAAGTTTCAACGCAGCGGTCGCCGCCGGTTCCCGACCGGCTTCTGGCGCATGTACGGACATCCGGCGGTCCAACAGGCCCTGCGCAACCACTACTTCTACTCGCTCGGTCCCCCCACTCCATGTCTCTGTCCCAGCTCAACCCGGTCGAACCGCGGTGGTACGTGATCCGTATGACCGGTGGTGTTGGGAGGGTGACATCGCGAGGTGTTCCCCTATCCCGATCAAGGTAAGTTATTTCAAATGCCATCGCCGACAGCAAATTCGAGCTTCTGAAGGATCTCCCTCAGCGATTCCAACTGCGGCAACCATTGCTGCCGGTCGGTGGTGATCGCGTGGCGCAACAGCCTAATCAGCGTCTGGCAATTTTCCTCGGTCAGGTCGAGGGGGCATTCCGCCGACAGCGGGTCACAACAAGTCATCTCGGCTTCCTTTCATCGTTTCCGCCGCTCGCGCTCGCCAGTCACGGCCATTTGCTTGGCAAGGATCAGATCGGGGTCGATGAAGGTGCTTGTGCCGCTCCCTGGCATTCCTTCTCCCTGCAGGTCAGCTGGCGGAATGCCGCCGGTCCAGGGCTTAGCGCAGGGAAGGGATGCTGACTATGCAGGTTCAGGAAGCCGCCAGGGCGAACCGAAATTTTTTTGCGGCCGGGGGTCTTCGAGCGGTCGCCGCAGCGTTGCCGAGGGTGTCTCTCCGAATAGCGACCGATAGGCCACCGCGAAGCGACCCAATTCCCAGAAGGCATAACTCGTGGCTATCTCGGTCACAGTGGCCCTCGTCGGATCGGCCATTCGCAGCGCTCGCCGGGCCAGATGCATGCGCCGCAGCCAAAGGTAGCGTGTCGGGCTCATCCCGAGATGCTCATGGCAGAGGATGCGAAGCGGCGGCCCGATACGGCGGCAGCTGCGCAGAGGTCCGTCAAGTGCAGAGTGCTGTCGGGGTTCGCCTCGAGGAAATTTTCCAATCGTCGCAAAACAGCCGCGCGCCGCCAGTAAGCATTGCCAACCTCGATCTCCTGGCCCTCGCTCAAGCACTGGATCATTACCCGGGTCAGCGCCTGCTCTAGCGCTCGTGCTACCTCTGCACCGGCGAGCACCTCGGGAGCCGCCTCGGCGAGCTGGCTGACTGCCTTGTGCAGTTTCAAAAGCTTTGAAAAAAGAGGCGGCGACAGTCTGATAAGCGAGTGCGGCGGCGCCACCAGCTCATGTCCGATTAAGGTCCGCCCGGCAGCCGCAACATCCTCATGCGGCAGAGTGACGGTGCTCCATCGTAGCTGAAACGAAACGATTGTGCGCCTCGGATGAGAACACGACCATCGCACCTGGCACCAGTTCGAGGCCATTGACGTATATTTGCTGTCTGGGGTCGTTAATAAAGCCAATAGTGATCTGACTTGGGTCGACTGCGGAATACACGGTTCGGGGCAAGGTTTCCCGCGCGTGTCGGAGCAAAACCCGATCGAGCTGGATCGTCGCGAGGTCGGTCCGAAAGTCGCCGCGCCCCGTGATTACGCTCTCGGCTCGCATGGGGAAGGCCGCGTGAAAAGCATCGAGGTCGGTGAAGGTTTGGAAAGCGCTCCAGGACATCTGGACCTGCTCCTCCTCCAGGTTCAGATCGAGGACGTGATCAACCCTAGCCGCGGCCTATCCTTAATACAAAAGGGGCTCAATCTCCGCGCCTTTGATGGGTAAGCGGAGACGAGGTATCCCCTCCTCGCTCCGGCCGAGCCATGACCGTGTCTCCCTGTCCAACCGAGCGACGAACGACCCAATTGATAAGAGCCGGTGATATTTTTTGACAGGTTAAGCCACTTGGTTAAAAGCTTCAATCGTAAAATATATCGAATTCGTTAACCGTGTTTTTCCGATACTTATCAATTGACCTGAGGATCGGCCGTTTTCAGTTCCGCGCTAGATAGGCGTTTGCGCCGCCAGGGTGAGCGAGATGGTGCCGGATATCCGGTGTGAACTTTCCTCTCGCTTTTCGCAGCTCGTTGCGATTCACGCCGCACCAAAACCGCAATGGGCAAACATTGGTTAAATGGAAGGTCGACGAAGCCTACATGATGCTCGCGAAGTCGGTCGAGATCCGGCGCAAATCAGTCGCGAACACCGAAGCTGCTGAGGCGTTGACAAAAATCAACACTGACGAGGATCTTTCGACAACGACGGTACAGCTAGAGCGTGATCTGGTTAGGCTGAAGCATATCCGGCATTGGTGAGATAATTGGCGCATTCCTGTGGGGTGAAGCGGTCAAGGAGGCTGCCGATGCCGCGCCAGGTGGCCTCGGTGGTGCGGGGATCGGTTTTACGCAGCAGAGTCTTGAGCTTGGCAAAGACCTGTTCGATCGGGTTGAGATCAGGCGAGTAGCGCGGCAGAAAGAACAGCTTGGCGCCGGCGGCGCGGATCAGACGGCGCACCGCCTGGCCCTTATGGCTGCCGAGGTTGTCCATGATGACAATGTCGCCGGCGCTCAGAGCGGGCACCAGGAGCTGCTCGACATAGGCACGAAAGCTGGCACCGTTGGCCGGCCCGTCGATGACGCAGGGGGCGGTGATCCGGTCATGACGCAACGCCGCCAGAAAGGTCAGCGTGCGCCAGCGGCCGTGCGGCACCTTGGCGACCAGGCGGACGCCGCGAGCGCAGCGCCCGTGGCGGCGGGTCATGTTGGTCTTGGCCCAAGTCTCGTCGAGGAAGACCAAGCGGCGCGGGTCAAGCCGGCCCTGATGGGTCTTCCACCGGGCTCGGCGGCGGGCGATGTCGGCGCGGTCCTGTTCGCTGGCGTGCGGCGTTTTTTTTAAAGGTAATCCCTTCATGCTTGAGGAAGCGCCACACCGCGCCGTAGCTCGCCGGCGTGCCGCGCGCGGCCAATTCGGCCACCACTGCCCGCACGGTCAGGTCCGGCTTCGCGGCGATCCGCGTCAGCAGCCAATCGCGCTCGCGCTGCAGCCGCAGTGGCCGCCAGCCCCCCATCCGCTTTGCCGCCGCACTACCAGTGGCCCGCCAGCGCTGCGACCACTTCACAACGCTGGCTACGTTCACCCCAAACAGCGCCGCTGTCGCCCGACAGGTGCGACCGCTCGCCACCGAGCTGACAACGCGATCGCGCAGGTCCTGTGAATAAGGTCTTGCCATTCGATGCTGGCCCCCAACCCCAGCCAGCATCTTGAATCACAAAATCAAGCCTATGAAAATACCTTTTCGATTCAGACTCTTAGGATCACGCTCTAGCGGCAATCGGCGCAGTCGCCGAGGGTCAGTGGCACGACCTCGATCGCATGCTTGACAACAACTGGACGGTCGACCAGACCGAGGGATGCACTGGCGGCGCTGCGCTGCCAGGCACTTATTTTGTCGGCGCGTCAGAATTGTCAAACCAGAATCTGTCCGGCTTATAGATGCCAAAAAAAAGCCCCGGGATCCCAGTTGTAGAACCCGTCTTCGGGAACGTTACGAAGCTTGTTGTTGACTACAACCGGTTGGGGTACGCCCCCAACAATACCAATAGAGAAGACTTCCTCGGCCCAAATCTGAAGCATGTCGTGCCAAATCTGCGTCTGCTCCTCCTGCGATGCGGCGTTTAGCCAGCTCTCATAGAGTTCCCGAAGATGCATGGCAGAAGGCAGGTCAGGAGCTTTTCCAGCCCTCCCGTTTGTTTCAAAATGCTGACCCCATTTTGGCCATTCGAGCTGGTGCTGATTGGTCGGCGCGAATTCCGAAGGTGACATAGCGGCAGTCGCTAGACCGTTCTCGATCCCTTTATCCATTGACATCAGCGTCTCGCCCGAGAAGACCCGGCGGCGGAACAAAGTCAGCTGCAGCGGCTTGGCAAAGAGGCTTATCCCAATGTGCCGGCAAGAATCGCGGATCAGCTCCAGGATGTCCGATTGTTCGGTCGATTCACCCGCATCCTCAACGATTATCTCCATCCGCCTTCCCTCCGGAAGCAAGCGGATGCCGTCGCTGTCGCGCTTTGTGAGCCCGATCAGGTCGAGGAGGCGATTGGCCTCGCGCACATCGTAGCTTCCCCACGCCTCGCGGTATCGCGGTTCGTAGAGCGGGCTCTGCGGAAGCACTGTGTTCTGCCCTTCGATCGCCAGGCCAAAATAGATCGCCTGATTGATCTCGTGGCGGTTGACGGCGAGAGATAGGGCGCGGCGAAAGCGCAGGTCGCGCACCAGACCGCGCCAGACGTCGTCGTTGACGTTGAGATTTGGATAGAGGGCGAGTTGACTGCCTGAGCCGGTACTCCAGAGCCGCACCTTGAAATCGTTGTACTGCTCGCTTGCCTTGAGAAACGTATAGTTGTCAAAGCGCACATAGCGGGCTTGAAGGTCGCTTTCGCCTGCCCCGGTCTTGGCTGGGATGATCTTGCTGTCGGCGATCGAAAGAACGACCCGATCAATGTAGGGAAGCTGATTCCCTGCCTGGTCCACACGATAATAATATGGATTTCTTTCGAATATGAACCGATCAGAGGGCGGCTTGGTCTTGAGTATCCACGGTTCCAAAGACGGCAGATCCGGGTTATCGTCTCGGTACATGGCGTTCATGCTGTTATGAAATGCGGCCCAATTGCGTTGGTTGTACCGCTTTACGAGGGCTTTGAGGGCGGCCTGGTCGGCGTACTTCTTGTGAAATTGCTTTAGATAGTGTGACGGACTATAAATAAAGAGCGGGTCCGGGCCACCCAGATCGGTCAGCAACAGCGGGTTCGGCCGTGTCCATGTGTATCGAACTGTCGTCTCGTCGAGCGCTTCAAAATGCGGCGCCTCACCCTCGACCAGCAGTGCCGCCGGTAGGCCCGAAGGCGAAAGCTCGCTGTTCTCGGCGACATCCTCGAACCAGTAGCGGAAATCCTCGGACGTGAAGGGATGCCCGTCTGACCACTTGTGTCCTCTACGTAAATTAAGCGTGAACACGCGACCGCCCTTCACATCGATCGATTTGAGAATGTCCGGCACGAGCTTCAGCGACGGGGTGTAGCCGACCAACCGCGCATAGCCGTAGACCACCATCATGCGGGTGGCGTTAGGGCCGGCCATCAGCATTCGAAGCTCACCGCCGGGATTACCCACCGGTTCGAACACTGCCAGTTCGGGTTCGGCCGGCACCCGATCATCGATCTTGGGCAGCTTTCCGCTGGCTACGGCTTCTTTGAAGAACGGCGTCTCATGCACCTCGGCCCGCGCCGCGCTGGGTATAGCCAGGAGTAGGGGTATGACGAGGCCGATCCGTTTCATGACTCCTCCTATCGCGGCTTCGTTCGGTTTGTTCAGCTACGGTGAATGACCCGCGCTTGGTTTGTAGCCCGAATGCTCCTTTGGTCTTCGAGCGTCTGACGCCGGCCGGCATTCCACAAGCCCCGAACAGTCGTCCGGGCCCGCGCCCACATCGAGGAGGTTGGGTGATGGATGCTGAGACCAAGGCCGACTGCTTTGTCCGGCATCGATGTAATTTGACGGCCTGCGTCAACGTACATGCGGCATGGGATCCCGACGGCAATTTGGTGCCGGTGTTCGCCGTCGAAATCCCGATATCGAGAACGGCGGGCTCGCCGCCGACGGCACGTTAGTGACTTGAACGCTCGAAAAGTGCTTAGTTTCTGAATTTTAATCGGAATAGGTTTATTGTATGTTTAAAACGTTTTATAGGGGTCAAGCCAATCTCCTAATGAGGAGCTGCATCGAGGCGATACACCCACGCCTGGCGCTCGCGAGCGATGCCTCGAAATCCTTGGCCAGACGGCGATTGCGATTGAGCCACGCTAAGGTTCGCTCGACGACCCAGCGACGTAGCGGGGAGTCTGCGAACCATCGGTTCCCAGGAGGCGGGTGGAGCCGACTTGATCTCTTCATAGACCCGGCGGGCGCAGCCTATTTCGCATAGCCCGTCGACCGCCGAGGAGACCCGCTGGGCAAAGACCAGATAGCGCCGAGTGCGGAGTGTGAAATCGTGGTGTCGCTCGCCACCGATAAGATAACCGACCGGTGGACCGCTGACCTCAAAGTATTAGAGGATCTCGTCAGTCGTCACGCCGACGAGGAAGACGACGTCGGGTTCAGCTGCGCCCTCGAGGATTCCGACGAGGATCAGCTCGAAGCAATGGGGAGGCAGTTTCAGCAGCGCAAGCAACAGCTGCTGATGCGGGTCGCCTGACCTAAAAAGCCGTTTTCAACCGGTTGGGGTGATTTCGTACAGATCGCGCCCCGCTTGATCGCCGCGTCTGGAAGTGGGGACGCTGTCGCCTGCGTCCAGCGCGGCCCCTCGCTGATCGTGCACGCCTGTCCCACTACGGCGGGCAGGCGGTCAGCCGGCGCTACCGCAAGGCCAGCGTCAACATCGTGCTTGGTACCGACACCCATCCGCGCGACATGATCATGCAGATGCGGACCGCCTCCTATTTCGGCAAGGTAGCGAGCCTAAACCTGCGCGCAGCTTCCGCGGCCGAGGTGTTCGAGGCCGCCACCTTAGGCGGTGCCCGCTCGCTCGGACGCGACGATCTCGGCCGGCTCGCGCCGGGGGCGAAGGCCGACATCGTCGTCATCGACCTCTCCGGCCGCGGCAGCCTGCGCATTGGACCGGTGCGCGATCCTATCAAAAGCCGCGTCGAATGTGGGATCGGTGACGATGTCGACACGGTCATAGTCGACGGCATTGTACGGGTCGAAGGCGGCCGTATCATGGGGCTTGATTTCGCAGCGCTGAGCGCCCGGGCGCAGGCTGCCGGCGAACGCATCTGGGCAGGCTGGGCCGATTGGGACCCGCTCCGACGAAGCGCCGACGAGATGTGCCCTTATGCAGTCCCACGCGCCAATTGAAAGTCAATATGAACCGTCGCAATAAAGTTCCTCACCCCCTCCAGCTTGCTAGCTGGAACTGGAGGCAATTGCCCAAACCTCTTGCCTCTCATTGCCAGAAACAGGTAGGCAGGTTCCCCTGGCTGGATTGCTTCAAGCACCTGTTCCCCAGACCACGACATCTTCGAGCACCGTCGCCAAGCACCGTTCCACCCTCAACGCCGGCGCCAAGCCAATGCTTGCCGTTGCGGGGCTGAAAGGTTTGCTGACTCTTCGCTGGAGGGAACCGGGTTCGAAGTATCGGTACCGCTCTTACGGAAGGTCTCTCGGTGTTGTCGAACCTAGATGCCAGACCGATAAGCTGGATGAGGTCGTTAAGCGCAGGTCGTCTCGCGAGACAACGGTGGTTGAGCGCGAGCCCCCTTCCACGGCCGTCTCTTTGACGCAGGGACCGATGGTTCGAATCCGTCTTCCTCTAGCGAAGAGTCGTGCAAACTTTCGGTTCCTGAGCATCGCGCGATCAACCCGCGCAAACAACTTGCTTCGGGCACCTCGCCGCGTTGGCACAGCGCGAGCGCTGAAGAGGGCTGTTACGCTTCTCAAGCCCGGCGATGTCATGGCACCTCGACTGAGCCGGGATCGAGCGCCAAGGCGCGCTGGAACAGGCCGCGATGACCCGGCCGTCCGGGCGCTTCCCGGTCGACCGACCATTGCGTGCCGACCCGTTCCGACAACCGGCGCACCTCCGCTTCGACATCGACCGCACCGTATTCGCCGTGCGTGACAGACGCGGGCCGTATCCCTCCTGCACGCGTAGCGCAGCACGAAGAACACGCTGACGCTGCTTGAAACCTTTTTGGACGAGGTGCGCAGTATCGGGTTTCTCGGTGCGCTTCGGGTCGGTGACCGGGGAAGTGTTCTCCGGGGCAGGTCGGGTGATGCGGCGGCGCAGTGCCAGGTTCCTCAGAAACCAGGGCCACCGAGCTCACGGTCGTCCAGGCTCCTGTGCAAGTCGGTAAGGATGGGATTGAATCGTCGGATGGGCGAAGAACTGAGCGATCGACGACGCATCCGTCCCGAAGACTATGAGAAGAAAGCCCGCGGCCAGAGCCAAGTTCTTCCAAAAATCCCAGAACAGTGAGCGCGCCTTACCGGTGCTTGAACTCCAAAAGTCACCGGGGCGCCAGAACTGCTTCCAAAGAAGAGCCGTCACCGCACAGTAGCCGGCGAGGACGAATGCGCAGACACGATCCGCGATCCCGGAGACAACACCCGCCGACATAAACACCTCGACAAACAGACCGACTAGGATCAATGCGGTTGCCGCCGTCTTATTCGACACGGCCTCTTTCGCCTGTGCCACAGCGCCGCGGAAGTCGAGAACCTTATCCAGGGCGCTAAACGGCAAAAATAGGAGAACAAGAACTATCCGGATCGCCAGGGCGAGACCGATACTAAGCGTGTACATGTGCATCGCCTTCCTCTCGCGGCTTGGCCCTTGATGAACTGACGCATTTCTCGGCCCATCAGTTCTTTTATATGGTGAGCCGCAACCGCCCGACCTGTGGTGCGCGGCCTTATATCCGCGCGACCTGCAACCCGGACGCCGACTCCTGGGTCGCCGATTTTCGGCTCTGCGAGTAGGGCGAGCACCTTGGCCTGGGGAAGTAGCTCGGATAGCAGCTCTAGTCGTTTCGGCATCAGCTTGAGGTTGAAAGTGCTGATGCCCGGAGGTTGCCGCCCGGGCGGTTGAGACTGGCGACGAGGCCGTCCACGACCGGGTCGGTGCCGACCGCGAAGACGATCGGGATCGACGAGGTCGCATTTTTTGCAGCGAGCGCCGTGCCGCCGGCTGCCACAATCGCGTCGACCTTGCGGGCGACCAGCTCGGCAGCCAAGGCGGGCAGCCGATCGAGACGCAGCTCCGCCCAGCGGTATTCGATCACCACGTTCTGCCCTTCAAACAAAACCCATCTCGCGCAATCCCTCGCGAAAAGCCGCAAGGTTCAGCTGAACCCCCATGACCTCGGGCGAGACCGCGCCGAGGATGCCGATCACCGGCATTGTCGTCTGCTGCGTGCGCACAACGGATGTCCATCTACCCATTGAGCCGGCGAATAAAATTGTAAAATCGCGGCGTCTCATCCCGGCCCCTCGATCTGGCCCGAGCAGAGAGTATGGCTCAAGAGAGGCCATATCCGATAACGCCGGATAAGCGGCGGCTTTCCGCCCCGAAGTCGACCCTCGTGGTAGCGAAGCAGTCCTGACTATGCAGCTTCAGGAAGCTGCCAGGGCGAACCGGAAATTTTTCGCGGGTCCTCGGGCGGTCGCCGCAGCGTTGCCGAGGGTGTCTCTCCGAATAGCGAGCGATAGGCCACCGCGAAGCGGCCCAATTCCCAGAAGGCATAACTCGTCGCTATCTCGGTCACAGTGGTTGTCGTCGGATCGGCCATCCTCAGCGCCCGCCGGGCCAGATGCATCCGCCGCAGCCCAAGATAGCGTGTCGGACTCATCCCGAGATGCTCATGGCAGAGGATGCGAAGTGTGCGGTCCGAGGCCGCGGCCGCTGCGCAGAGGTCCGTCAAATGCAAAGTACGGTCGCGGTTCGCCTCAAAGAAATTTTCCAATCGCCGCATTATAGCTGCGTGCCGCCAGTGAACACTGCGAACTTCGATCCCCTGGCCTTCGCTCAAGCATCGGATCATTACCCGAGTCAGCGTCTGGTCTAGCGCTCGCGCTACCTCTGCACTAGCGAGAACTTCGGGAGCCGCCTCGGCGAGGTGGCGGACCGCTTTGTCCAGCTTCAAAAGCTTCGAAAAAAGAGGCGGCGACGGTTTGATAAGTTGCGTGTTGGGCGGCGCGATCAGCTCGCGTCCGATCAACGTCTGCCCCGCAGCCGCAGCATCCTCATGCGACAGAGCGATGCCGCTCCATCGACTACCTGAAACATAACGATTGTACCCTTCGGATGCCGCGCGAAGGACGACGATCGCATCCGGTACTAATTCAAGGCCACTGACGTATATTTGCTGTCGTGGATCGGTTGTGAAGGCAATAAGGAACTGTCTTGGGTCCATCGCGGAATGCGCGGTTCGAGGCAAGGTTTCCTCCGCGTGTCGGAGCAAAACCCGATCGAGCTGGATACGCGCGAAGTCGGCCCGAAAGTTGCCACGCGCCGTGACTACGCCATCCGAGTGCGAGTACCCGTAAGAGCCGCTGATAGCCGCGTGATAGGCATCGGGGTCGGTGAAGGTACGGAAAGCGCTCCCGGACACCTAGACCCTATCCCCCTCAGGTTCAGATCGAGTACAGGGTCGAGCCTTGGAGGCTTGCGCTTGGGCACCCGCCATTTCAGATATCGACACCAAGACCTCAATGGAGATCGCGAGAACAGAGCGCTTCATCGTTCCAGTGCCTTCAAATTGCGGCAGCTGCCATGCGCCGCCGCCGTTAAGCTTCCGCCGGGCGTGCCGTTTCCGCGACGTTCATGCGAATCGCCAACGTGAGGTTGTAGCGAAACACCCTCGTTCCGCGCCGTGGAGTAACCAAACTTTGTCAACCGAGACAATGCAATGCGTCGTTTATTAGATCCTATGAGATACCACGAGTTTCTCTGAAATATAATTAAAAGATGTTGGATCAATAGCGGCGAAGTCTTCCTCCTTGCGGACCACGGCTTCGTCCTCGGGAGATGGCATGGACGCGCTCCCACAGCGCGGAATTTTCCTGTTCGACGGGTTCCATCTCGACCACCGCGGTCTGTTCCGGCGCGATGAGCGCGGTGTTTTGACGCCGGTGGCTATTGGAGGCCGCGCTCTCGACCTGCTCTGGGCGCTGATTGAGCGTGACCCTGCCCCCTTGTTGCTCTCACTCATAACCAGAATCCGTTCTGGTTGTGGTCCTGTTGGGACCGGGCTGCAAACTCGTTCGGGGCCAGACCGCCGAGGCTGGTATGGGGGCGGCAGACATTGTAATCACGCCGCCATGCTTCAATGATCCGCCGTGCCATCGGCAAGCCTCGGAACACGTGCTCGTTGAGGCATTCATCGCGAAAGCGGCCATTGAAGCTCTCGACAAAAGCGTTCTCAACCGGCTTGCCCGGGGCGATGTAGTGCCAGCCGACAACGCGTTCTTGCTGCCAGCGCAGAATGGCATGCGAGGTCAGCTCGGTGCCGTTGTCGCTGACTACTATCAGCGGTTTCTTGCGGGTTGCGATGATGGTATCGAGCTCGCGTGCCACCCGGCGGCCGGAGATCGACGTGTCGACGATCAGCGCCAGGCACTGACGGGTGAAGTCGTCGACAACCACGAGCACCCGGAAGCGGCGACCATCGGCCAGTACGTCAGAGACAAAGTCGAGGCTCCAACGCCGGTCGGGACCCTGCGGCAAGGCCATTGGCGCGCGTGTGCCGAGGGCCCGTTTGCGGCCGCCGCGGTGCCGAACCGTCAGCCGCTCTTCCCGGTAGATCCGGAACAATTTCTTGTGGTTCAGCTCGATGCCCTCACGCCGCAGCAGGATGCGTAGGCGCCGATAGCCAAATCGCCGCCGCTCGCCAGCAAGCCGACGCAGTCTCGCGCGCAGCTCACGGTCATCGCTACGCGAGGAGGCATAGCGGTAGGTTTTCGGCGCAATGCCAATCAGTGCACAGGCGCGCCGCTGCGAATAACCCTTCTCACCGATTGCCCAGGTCACCACCACCCTCCGGGAGCTGGGCGTCAGAAGTTTTTTCCGAGAGCCTCGCGCAGCATCGCCACGTCGAGCATCGATTCTGCCAATAGCTTCTTCAGCTTGCGGTTTTCGTCCTCGAGCGCCTTCAACTTGCGGGCATCGGACACCTCCATGCCGCCGTATTTCGAGCGCCAGGTGTAAAACGTCGCGTCGCTGATCGCGTGCTTGCGGCACCACTCTATAACCGGAATGCCCGCTTGGTGCTCCCTCAGCACGCTGATGATCTGTTCTTCGCTAAACCGTCCCTTGCGCATCGTCCGTCTCCTCTCAACGGATCCTAGCTTCTAAGCGGGGGCGTTTTCAGGGGGCAGGGTCAAGCGCCACGGCGAACTCCTCCCCAAAAACGAAATCATGGCTGCTGTCTGGCCCCAAATGGTCGTCGAGGAGAGCAATCTCGCTTTTCAGATTGGGGCGCTTCGCCGTGTCCTGGACCGCGGACGAACGGGTGATAGTTGTATTCAGACGGTGACGCGACGGGGATATCGCTTTGCGCCACCGGTGAGGAGGTTAGAGGAAGAGACAGTCGACCGTCCGACGGCATTCCCGCGTGGGGATGCGAGTTCGCCATCCAGTCAATCGATCATTGTGCTGCCGTTTGCGAACCTCTCCAGTGATCCGGAGCAGCAGCATTTTGCTGACGGGATCACCGAAGATCTCACCACGGATCTTCAGATATCCGGCCTGTTTGTGATCGGCAGCCGCAGCGCCTTTGTCTACAATGCCAAATTGGCCGATCCGAAGCAGCTGCGACGCGAGCTTGGCGTTCACTATGTGCTGCATGGCAGCGTGCGACGATTGGGCAGTCGGGTGCGGATGAATGTGCAGCTAACCGACACCGAAACCGAAGGGCTCCTGTGGGCCGAGCGTTTCGAGATAGACCGGAGAAACATTCCGGCAGCTGAGGACGCGATCGTCGGCCGCCTCGTCCGGACGCTGCGTCTGGGGCTTCTTGAGGATGCAGACCGCCGCAGCCGTACGAAACGAGTGACGTATCCCGATACGCACGATCTCGTGATACGCGGATGGGGATGGTTTTGTCGGCCGCGATCTGCGTCGACCTTGCGGGAGGCGCAGCGGGACTTCGATCGGGCACTCGAACTCGAACCGTCATCTGTCGAGGCCAGGATAGGTCTCGCGACAGCCCTGATCGCATCCTTGCTCGAAGGATGGAGCGCTTCCCCGTCGCAGGATCAAGCTCGAGCTGAACAATTGCTCGCTGAAGTGTTCGCCTGTGCTACGAACCACTCGATGGCGCACCTCGCAATGGCCCTGTTGTGCCGCAGTCAGAACCGTTTGACCGAAGCGCGGATCGAGGCCGAGACAGCAGTCGCACTGGACCGCAACAATTCCGGCGCAATCTACGAACTTGGCCTAGCATTCCTGTACCTCGGTCAGCCTAGGGCTGGAATTCCCCACATCGAGAGCGCAATCGCTCGCAGCTCTCGTGATCCGTTCGTGTCTGATATGTATTTCGGGTTAGGGAGATGCCATCTTTTGCTCAGCCACTTCGATCAGGCGATGGAGCTGTTTTATCGAGCGCGCGCGATAAGGCCTCAGTGTTGGGATATCCACATATGGCTGGCCGCCGCGCTCGGCCTCACTGGCGATCTCGATCGAGCGAGGGCCGAACTCAACGAGGCAAATAGGCTTAAACCCGAGATGAACTCGCTGGTCCGATGGCGTCGGCGTCAGCCCTCTATCGGCGTTTCGAGCTATTGGGCACTCTGCAAGGAGACCCTCGATGTCGGTCTGCGCCGGGCAGGCTTTGCCGAAGAATAATGACGAACTGCTAAAGATCGGCGCTCTTCCAACAGACACCGCCATCTTCGCGCCCCGTGCGCGATTATTTCGCAGCATTTCGCCTGATGCGTCGTGTTTAGCAAGCGCACTGGGTGGCAGCGCCCCGATGATACGCGCCGCGAGCTGGAGATTATGAGCACGCTGCGATCTTGTTCAAGCAGCTGAAGGAGGAGGCCGGGACACCAGTAGCCGAGCTGTGTCGCAAGCACGGCATGAGCGATGCGACGTTTTACACTGGAAGAGCAAATACGGGGGCTCGAGGCTTCGTGAGCGCCGTTCACGAGCTCTTGAAAAGAGCCACTCCAACCCGACCTGCGGTTCCACTCGTCGACATAGGAGGGAGGGATGCGCCTTACTTTGCGGCCGTTGATGGCTACCGTCGCGGTTCTTGTGGTTTGCTACACTCCCGCTGCTGCACAGAGAATTTCGAGTGTAGCCACCATGACGAATTCCGCAAACAATCCCTCTTCGTTCTGCACAGCCAAGCGGAGAGGCCGAAGTGACAAAACTGGACGGGCGGCAGACCGAGTTCAGGGTGAGGGCCACCGAAGGCGCCAAGGAGATCGGGGTCGGCTCGCATTCCAGGGTGGTCATAGACGTGTCTGAGTTCGTACGACGGCTCGAATGAGCTATGCTACGGCACGACCTCGACGATGGTTCCTGTACGCATCATGGAGGCGGTGTTCGGGGCGATGGGGAAAGCGATCCTTGAGCGTCTTTTCGCGGCGCCTGCCGGCACCAGCGGCAATTTCGCCTCTGGTGTAAATAGCTTGAACTTAATCTGACATTCGCTGTTGGTTTTCCGAAACGGAGCCGAAGGGCGGGGCGCGGTTCTCACAAGAGCCGGGACCGCGGCCCGCCCGCCGGCGTGAGGGAGACCACGATGACACAGGAGCAGAAGATCATCCGAGCCAAGCTCGGTTTGCTGGAGTTGGCCAAGCAGCTCGGCAATGTCAGCCAAGCCTGCAAGATGATGGGCTACAGCCCGACAGTTTTTACCGCTTCAAGGAGCTCTACGACAAAGGCGGCGAGCTGGCCCTGCAGGAGATCAGCCGGCGCAAACCAGTGTTGAAGAACCGCACGGCGCCGCAAATCGAACGGGCGGTGGTCGACTTGGCGATCGAGCAGCCGGCCTGGAGCCAGGTACGGGTGTCGGAGGCGCTAAAGCGCCAGGGTCTGTCGATCTCGCCGGCGGGTGTGCGCTGCGTGTGGCAGCGCCACGATCTGACCTCGATCAAACACCGCCTCAAGGCGCTGGAAGCCAAGGTGGCGCAGGATGGCATCCTGTTGACCGAAGCCCAGATCGCCGCTCTCGAGAAGGCCAAAGCCGACAAGGAAGCGCATGGCGAGTTCGAGAGCGAATGTCCCGGCTATTGCGGCGCCCAGGATACCTTCTATGTCGGCACCCTAAAGGGCGTCGGCCGGGTCTATCAGCAGACCGTGATCGACACCTATGCCAAAGTCGCCTTTTCTTGACACAACACCACCGTGCGCGATCTTGGCGGGCCCGTGTTCGGGCTCAAGCGCGCGATCGACGAAGGCGTCATGGTTGGTCCGCGCATCTATCCGTCGGGTGCTTTCATCTCGCAAACCTCGGGACATGGAGATTTTCGATTTGTCTTTGAGGTGCCGCGGACGCTGGGCGGGCCACTGAGCCATTCCGAGGTCGAAGGCATCGCAGCTATTGCCGACAGCCCCGATGAGGTTCGCCTGCGAGCCAGAGAGCAGTTGAGGAATGGCGCGAGCCAAATCAAGCTGATGGCGGGTGGCGGCGTCGCCTCGCCCTACAATCCGATCGAATCGACCCAATACACAGAAGCGGAGATCCGTGCCGCGGTCGAGGCCGCGGACAATTGGGGCACCTACGTTACCGTTCACGCTTATATGCCGCGGGCGATCCGCCAGGCGGTCGCGGCCGGCGTCAAATGTATTGAGCACGGACATTTGATCGACGAACCCTCCGCCAAGCTGCTTGCGGATGAGGGTATTTGGTGGAGCTTGCAGCCATTCCTCGATGACGAAGACGTGCCGGCAATGAGCCCGGAATCCCACAAGAAGGCATTGCAAGTATTCGCCGGAACAGACAACGCCTACAAGCTGGCGAAGAAGTACAACATCAAGACGGCCTTTGGAACCGATATCCTGTTTGACGCGAGAATAGCCAGCCGGCAGGAGCGATACTTGCCAAGATGGTCCGCTGGTACACGCCGGGCGAAGCTCTCGAAATGGCGACCGCAGACAACGGCGAGCTGATGGCGCTTTCCGGGTTTATCAATCCTTATCCCGGAAAACTTGGCGTCGTCGAAGAAGGCGCGCTCGCAGACCTGCTGCTAGTCGATGGCAATCCGTTAGAAAACATCAAGCTCATCGAAAATCCCGACAAAAACTTCCTGGTCATTATGAAGGACGGCGTAGTCTACAAAAACTCGATGTCCAACTGACCACTATTGTTTGTCGAGTTTTCCGACGCGGGCTGTGTCGAACTCGCCCTTCCGAAAGAGTTCGCGCTCCTCGGAGACCCCGACTTGCTGCGCAAACCGAGCGGACAGGAAACGGTCAACGGGATCACGACGACGAAGTATACGATCGACGAGAATTTACCGGGCGGGCGTATTGCCGGCTCGCTTTGGCTCAGCCGTGACGGCATTCTTATGAAATGCGATGGCAAATTCGAGCCGAAGAACGGAAAGCGCTCGACGATTTACTGGGAGCTGCGCGACGTCAAGCTCGGCAAGCAAGACGAGACGCTGTTCGAGGTGCCGCAGGGCTACGCGAAACTGTCGCCGGAGGCCGCCGCCCCCCTGCTCGGCATGCGCTTGGCGACGCCGCCCGCTCACTGAGCGGACCACATCGACCGAGCCTCGCTTTTTCGCCGCTGGCAGCGTCGTGGACTTCAAGTTCGGTACTGCAAGATTGCGCGGCGCTGTGCGCCTGGTACTCATTGGCCGGCCCTCGCGCTGGCAGGCTAGGCGAAAATTCAGCCGGATCAAGGCCGGAAGTGAGTACGGCGCCGTCTTTAGAGGAACCGAAAGTTTGTTGACTCAGCGCTGGAGGGGACTGGATTCGAACCATCGGTTCCGCGAGAGCCGTCGTGACCGGGAGCCGTGGTTATGGGCACGGTATTTGCCGGCTCCGCGAATGACCCCGTCCCGCTTCGGGTTTAACCGAGCCACGGGCTACGCTAAAGCTCGACAGGCTCCGCTTTGACAAAACCATCGCGCTTGGTACGCACTCAGCTCCAGGAGGTCGGTATGCTCGTAACCCCGATGCGTCTGCTGATCGCCATCGCCCTTACCACCCTATCGGTCCTGCCCGTTGCGG
>Ga0306922_10000987_pt1 | contig 24785 bp, 28 predicted proteins | sample sta12Cox44000082_FD_203758 | JGI IMG/M metagenome (GOLD analysis project Ga0306922, IMG submission 203758) | Lab enrichment of tropical soil microbial communities from Luquillo Experimental Forest, Puerto Rico - statoxic.12C.oxic.44.000.082 (v2)... | ecosystem: Environmental > Terrestrial >... | reverse complement strand
CTCTCCCCCTGCGGGAGAGGGCAGCGTCCAGATTACAGCAAGCTCGAAAGGGTGAGGGGTACTGCACCCCTCACCCCTTCTTTTCGGTTGCGCCTCTGCAGTTGCCCTCTCCCGCAAGGGGAGAGGGCGGCCATCAGCTGCCGCGGCGCTCTTCTGACGCAGCAAGGTTACGGCGTAACGGGCTGCGTCTCGGCCATGAGCCACTCGAGGTAGGCTGCATCGACGCTCTCGATCGGCAGCACGAGGATTGCCGGCGTGCTGTAAGGATGCATCTCCTTGACAGCATCGCTCACACGGGTGGCGAGCGAAGCTCGCGTCTTGACAATCATCACTGCTTCCTCGGCGCGCTCGATTTTACCCTGCCACCAATAGTGCGAAATCATGCCGGGCAGGATATTGACGCAGGCGCACAGCCGGCGCTCGACCAGCGCCCGGCCGATCCGCTCCGCCTCGACAGTGGAAGGATGAGTCGTATAGACGAAGACCGCCCGCTCCATGTTCAACCTCCGCCCAACCCCATGAGTACCCGCCGCAGCCCCGCGCGGACGTCGAGCTACGACCGCATCGCCTTCGTCGCAAGCCCCATACCCGAGGCACAGGACGCGCTGCAACGGCTCGCAGCCGGGTACGGAAACTTCGCCGCGGACAAAGCCGACGTGATCGTCGCGCTCGGCGGCGACGGGCTCATGCTGCAGTCCCTGCACGGGTTCATGCGTGCCGGCAAGCCGATCTACGGCATGCATCGCGGCACCGTCGGATTTCTCATGAACGAGTATCGGGAAGAGGGCCTGCACGAGCGGCTTTCGGCCGCGCGCGTCACCGTGATTCACCCGCTCCTCATGCAAGCGCGCGACCGGGCCGGCATGACGGTCGAGCACCACGCCTTCAACGAGGTGTCGCTCTTCCGCCAGACCTATCAGGCGGCGCACCTGCGCATCCTGATCGACGGCGAGGTGCGGCTTCCCGAACTCGTCGCGGACGGCGCGCTGGTGGCAACGCCCGCCGGCTCGACCGCTTATAATCTCTCCGCACAGGGACCGATCATTCCGATCAGCGCATCGCTGATGGCGTTGACGCCGATCAGTCCGTTCCGGCCGCGGCGCTGGCATGGTGCCCTGCTGCCGGATCGCGCCCGCGTGCGGGTAGAGGTGCTGGAGCCGGACAAGCGGCCGGTCGCCGCCGTGGCCGACCACGAGGAGGTGCGGTCGGTCACCGCGGTCGATATCCAGATGGATCACAGCGTCGGAATGCGCATGCTGTTCGATCCAGGCCACAGCCTCGACGAGCGCATCGTGCGCGAGCAGTTCGGATATTAGGCCATGTCCCGCAAAAAGCCTGCGCTCGGCTCCTGGCGAGCCGCTCACGCCGCCGCGCGCTGAGGGGCTTCGTCGGCGACGGCATCGGCAACCAGCTCGTCACAGAACATGCGCGCTTCCTCGCGGGCCGCCTCCGCCGCGAACCGGCGCAGGAGCGTCAGCAAAGGGGCCGTGTCGAGGTGAGATTCATCGGCACAGCGAGTGAGCACGCGCTCCACCATGCGCCGCTTTAGCCTGGTCGTGCCGCCGGGGTCGAAGCCGCCCTCGCGCAGCGCCTCGACCGCCTCGCGGAACGCCGGATAGGTCGAAGCCGGAAGCCCGGCCGCGTCGAAGATGGCGCGCAAGCCGAAGCTGCCCCTGTCGTGCACGAGCGCACTGACGCGCGCCAGCGGCATGTCCGAGAGCTCGGCGAGCGCCTCGACGAACATCTCGACATTGCCGGAGAGCAGAGCACGCAACATAAGACCGGCGTTGAGCTCGCCGCTTTCGCGCAAGTGCCGAATGAGCGGCCTGATCTCGCATACCGGCGAAACCGCCGCGAGCGTGACGGTCGCCTTCTCGCAGGCCTCCTTGGCGATACGCTGCGCGCGATCCTCTTCGAGCCATTCGCGCGCAGCGACAAATCCCACGAGCGTCCGCGAGAGCTTGGCGACCAGCACGTGACGCGTGATCGCCGGCAGGTCCTCGCGCTGGAGCATCGCCTCGCGGATGACGGCAAGATGGCCGAATCTGGCAATGAGGCGATCAAGCGAGAACGCGGCAATTCCCGCGGTCGGATTTTCGATGAGAACGAGGCAGGCCTCGGCGCAACCCACTTCGGCAATGGCGGCTGCCACCGAGCACGGCAGGTCGCTGCGATTGGCGATTGCCGTCTGCGTCCGCGCCTCGCCGGTCGCCACTGCGTCGACCAGATCGGCGTCCAAGAGGAGCGGCGAGTGCTCGAGCACCCAGGAGGCGATCTCCGGCTGATCGGCGGCGAGGCCGAGAATGACGGCCGGCGGCGAGTTCTCGCTGAAGGCCAGCGCGCGCGCGAGGTCGGCGCGCACCAGCGGCGAAGGGTCATCGAGCAGCATGATGAGGGCGCCTTCGGCGGCCGCACGGTCGTCCGAGGAGAGATCGGAGTAAAGATAGGCACGAGCCAATGCGGCGGTTGCCTCGCCTCGCTCGGCAGCAGGCGCCGTGCGCATCCATTGCAGGAATTGACGAACGATCATGATCCGACCGACGCCGCGATGGCCGCTTTTCCTCGATCCGCGCCGACGAATTTCCCGGCGCCGATTCTCAAGCCTAAGCCGCCAAGGTTTAAAAAAGCGTTTACCATAAATCTTTGGGAATATTAACGATTGTGGTACACGGGTGCGGGGACGGAAACCGGGAGACCCCGATGACCCAGGCGATGGCGAAAGAGGGCACGGTCCGCCACAAGCGTGGTGGCCTCTATTTCGAGGATTTCACAATTGGCCACCTGTACGAGCATCCGCTCACGCGCACGGTGACGCAGATGGACAACATGTTGTTCTCGAACATGACGCTCAATCCGCAGCCGCTGCATATCGATCGTCATTTCTGCGAGCAGGAGACCGAGTGGGGGCAACCGCTCATGAACTCGCTGTTCACGCTTGGGCTGATGATCGGCATCATGGTCAGCCACCTTTCGGTCGGCACCACCATTGCCAATCTCGGCATGACCGAGGTCAAGTTCCCGCACCCGCTGTTCGAGGGCGATACCGTCCATTGCACGAGCGAAGTCATCAACAAGCGCGAATCGACCTCGCGTCCCGGCGCCGGGATCGTCGAGTTCCATCACCGCGCCTACAACCAGAACAACAAGCTCGTCGCGGAGTGCCGCCGGCAGGTCTTCATGCGCATGCGACCCGCGTGATGCGTTCGCTGCTGTTTGTGCCCGCCGACGGCGGCAGCAAGCTCGACAAGGCGATGGCGAGCGGCGCGGATGCCGTCATTGTCGACCTTGAGGATTCCATCGCGCCGGACGGCAAGCTCGCGGCCCGCAAAAGCGCCGCCGGCTTCCTTGGGCAGGCCCGACAGGCGAATGGCCGCCCACACCTCCTGGTGCGCGTCAACGCCATTGCTACCGGCCTGATCGACGCCGACCTTGATGCCGTCGTTGCAGCACGACCCGATGCCATCATGCTGCCGAAGGCCGAAGGCGGCGCCAGCATCATCCACGCAGATGCCAAGCTCGCGGCGTGTGAGGCACTCGCCGGCCTGCCCGAGGGAAACATCAAGATACTGGCAATCGCAACCGAGACGGCCGCGGCGCTGTTTCGCGCCGGCACCTATGGTGGGGCGAGCGCGCGGCTGATCGGGCTCACTTGGGGCGCGGAAGATCTTTCGGCCGACCTGGGCGCCGAGACCAACCGCGATGCCGACGGCCGCTTTCTCGACCCTTACCGGCTGGCGCGGGCGCTGTGCCTTGCCGGTGCTGCGGCGGCAGGGGTGCCGGCGCTCGATACCGTCACTCCCGATTTCCGCAACGCGGCTCTGCTGCGACGCGAGGCACAGGAAGCCCGCCGAGATGGCTTTGTCGGAAAAATGGCCATCCATCCGGCGCAGGTACCGATCATCAACGAAGTGTTCACGCCAAGCCCGGAGGAGATTGCAAGGGCCCGTGCCGTCGTCGCGGCATTCGACGCCAATCCCGGCAAGGGGGCGCTAGCGGTGGGCGGGGTGATGCACGACCGCCCACATCTCGCCCGTGCGCAGCGGCTGCTTGCGCACGCGGGAGAGACGAGCGATTCAACGAAAGCCGTCATTCCGGGGCGCCGCGAAGCGGCGAGCCCGGAATCCAGTAAACCTCCGGCCGTGATTACTGGATTCCGGCTTCTCGGCCCTTCGGGCCTCGACCCGGAATGACGCCGCATATGATGCAAATCATGGAAATGCTGAGATTGCCCCCGTCAAGCTACTGCTTGTCCTTTCCGTACACGTCCTCGGGGTCGAATACCTTTTCCGCGTCGCAGAATTCGAGCATGACATTGCCGGGATCGCCCAAAGGGACGCAGCGGTAGAAGCAGGAGCGCCGGCCGGTATGGCAGGCGCCCGGTCCTTCCTGCTCCACCCTGATCCAGACCGCGTCCTGATCGCAGTCGATGCGCATGTCGAGCACATGCTGCACATGTCCCGAGGTTTCGCCCTTGCGCCAGAGCGCCCGGCGCGACCGGCTGAAATACCAAGCCTCCCCGGTGGCGATGGTTTTTTGCAAGGCGGCGGCGTTCATATGGGCGACCATGAGTACTTCGCCGGATTGCGCGTCAGTGGTTACGCAGGTGACAAGCCCGTCGGCGTCGAATTTCGGGGAAAGCGCGCGGCCCTCCTCGATATCTTGCGTTGGACCGGAGGCGACAATTTCACGGGGCTGATCTGACAAATGAACCTCGCCTGCGCCCGCCCGACCATCTGCCCTTCTCGCGCCGCAACTCCTATATATTGTCCGATGCTGCTCTCGCAACAAACGGGTCAGCGTGCCAACAGCGATCAAACGTGATGTTGAACGACGTCTACAACAGCCGGATTCTGGAGCTCGCCGGAAACATTCCGAGATTGGGCCGGCTCGCAGTGCCGGATGCGACCGCGACCGCTCATTCCAAGCTGTGCGGCTCGACCGTCACGGTCGACCTCAAAATGGATGGCGATACCGTGACCGACTTCTCCCATGACGTGAAGGCCTGCGCACTCGGCCAAGCTTCCTCCTCGATCATGGCACGCAACGTCGTTGGCTCGAAAGCCGGCGAATTGCGCGAGCTGCGGGAAACGGTTCGCCGCATGCTGAAGGAAAACGGCTCGCCGCCTGACGGCAAATGGGCGGACATTGCGGTGCTGGAACCGGTGCGCGACTACAAGGCACGGCATGCCTCCACCATGCTGACATTTGACGCTGTCGCGGCGGCAATAGACCAGATCGAGGCGAAGCGAAGAACCGCGATGGTGACAGGCTCGTAGCGCGAGATGAGGCCCCCTGCCTCCCACAAGGTCAGGAGACAGCGGAGCGCCTTGTGACCATCGCCCGCAACACGGCTTGCGTGGCGGCGCTCGCCCTCGCCCTGTCCGCTCCGGCCTCCTTCGCCGAACAGGCGCCGGCGGTCGACTGCGGGACCGAAGCAAGCGCCCTGAGCAAGCAGCAATCAGAATTGCCCCGGCTCGATGTGGCCTCTCCGGCGGACCGGCCGCCCTACTGCATCACGCTCGAAACCGTCATGGCATTCGCACTGCGCGTGAAGGCGCACGTCGCGCATTGCCCGGGCTCGGACTACGCCGCCGCGGTCGCGGACTGGATCAAGACACAGGCGGACTATTCCAAGCTGTTTCGCCGGCACCGATGCAAAAGGACGATGTAGCCCTCGCATCATTCAGTCGCGCGGAACATCTCCCGGACGGCCGACCGTCGCCACCGAAGCGGCGGAGCTTATTTCCTGCTTGCGCGCGGGCCCGGAATCCAGGAACGGCGTGTCGACCGTGTGCAGGCGCATGCGCTGAAGCTCGTCGGCGGAGAGACGGTAGAGCGGCTCCCAGGGCGGAATGCGCAACGCGGTCTCGAGCAGATCAACCCCGCCGCCCATCTCGATCGTGTATCGTGCGAGCCGCCCTATGTCGCGTTGCACGACATTGAGCTCCTCGGCGGAGTAGCTCGATTCCAGAGCTTGCTTGCGCTTCTTGCCCAGCCAAATCTGGTGCACCAACACGCGGGCTTCCGGTGGCACATAGCGGCGCGCCCCGGCGAGCAGCAGGAACGCGCACATCGATTCGCAGGTGCCATTTGAAGAAAGTGTCGCCAGGCGGCCATCCTTGCCGGACCCCGGCAGCCGGGTCGATCTGCCGATTGTGGTAATCATGTCCAGGCTGCGAATGAGCCTGCCCAGCGCCAGCGTGCCGAGGACCGAGCCCCCATCGGAATCGAGGACAAGAACGGCTCCGCGTGTGCCGGGATCCTTGGCGAACGCCTCGAACTCCTTGGGAGTATCAGCCGTGATGTATCCAACTGCTGAAATCCAACGGCGGCAACTCGCCCCGCACACATCGGCCGGGCCCTCGCGCCTCCATTCGAAACGCATGGGTGCGCCGCCGCTGTCATCGACCGGTGCCGGGGATCCGGCGAAGGCCTGAGTTATGCCGCACGCGAGCGCGAATGCGCCGGATAGAATTCGGAGCATACTGACCCTCATCAATGGCGCCCCGCCTGCCTTTCTTTATTGAGGCTGGTCGGGAAGCGTCTTGCGCCCCAGTTGAAGCGCCCCCTTTTAGAGGGGACAGAGATTCGGGTCTAGCCCCAAAAAATGGCAAGGACCGCCCCATTTGCCCCAGAAGTTCCGCAGCGTCGTTCGAATGTTCTCGCTCGGGGCGAGGTTGACCGCGCAGGCCCTGATCGGCGCTTATCGCCTCACCCTTTCGCCCTTTATCGGATTCGAATGCCGGCATTTGCCCACCTGCTCCGTATATGCCGCGGAGGCAATCGGCCGCTTCGGATTGTGGGCGGGCTCGTGGATGACGCTGGCGCGGCTTTGCCGATGCCAGCCATTGGGGACGTCCGGCCTCGATTTCGTCCCCCGAGATTTGCCACGTCATTCGCACTGGTACTTGCCATGGCGTTATGGACGCTGGCGCGGGACGCATTGCGATCCGGGCGGCCAAGGAGACGGACTTGACGCTCCACCGGCATCGCATTGACTCAATCGCACAAGCATCAGATCCAAAGCCGCACTACGCCTCCTAGGTCAAACGTTTGTAAAAGGAACTACGGCAAAGTAATACACGTCCTAGCCGACAGCAGCGCGACGCTCACCTGCTTTCTCAGGCAGCGAGTGAGCAGAGGAGACGATATGGTCACGTTGACCTTTCCTGACGGTGCGCGCCGGGAGTATCGAAGCGACATCACCGGCGTCGAGATCGCCAAGGGCATCTCGCCCTCGCTCGCCAAACGCACCGTTGCGATGGCGCTCGATGGAACCGTGGTCGATCTCGCGGAAGCAGTCGAGCGTGATGCGAAGATCGAGTTTCTCACCCGCGATGATCCGCGCGCGCTGCAGCTGATCCGCCACGACGCCGCCCATGTTCTCGCCGAGGCGGTGCAGGCCCTGTGGCCGGGTACGCAGGTGACCATCGGACCGGTGATCGAGAACGGCTTCTACTACGATTTCTTCCGCAACCAGCCGTTCACGCCGGAGGATTTCGGCGCGATCGAAGACAAGATGCGCGAGATCATCGCGCGCGACAAGCCGTTCACCAGGGAAGTGTGGGCGCGCGAGCATGCCAAACGCGTTTTTCGCGACAAGGGCGAGCTGTTCAAGGTGGAGCTGGTCGATGCCATCCCCGCGGACCAGGAAATCAGGATCTACAAGCAAGGCGACTGGTTCGATCTGTGCCGCGGCCCGCACATGACATCGACCGGAAAGGTGGGAGGCGCGTTCAAGCTGATGAAGGTGGCGGGCGCCTACTGGCGCGGCGATTCCAAGCGCGAAATGCTCTCCCGCATCTACGGTACCGCCTTCGCCAGGCAGGAAGAGCTCGACGCTCACCTCAGGCAGATCGAAGAGGCCGAGAAGCGCGACCACCGCAAGCTCGGTCGGGAGATGGACCTGTTTCACTTCCAGGAGGAGGCACCGGGCTCGGTATTCTGGCATCCCAAAGGCTGGACGCTGTTCCAGATCCTCGAGAACTACATCCGCCGCCGTCAGAACGAGGCGGGCTACGTCGAAGTCAACTCGCCGCAGCTTATGGACGCTTCGCTGTGGGTCGCCTCCGGCCACATGGAGAAGTACCGCGACATGATGTTTCTCACCGAGCATCGCGCCGACGACGAGCGGATCTATGCCATCAAGCCGATGAATTGCCCGGGCCACATTCAGATCTTCAAGAACGGGCTTAAATCCTATCGCGATCTGCCGATGAAGATCGCGGAGTTTGGCAAGGTGCACCGGTTCGAGCCCTCCGGCGCCCTGCACGGCCTCATGCGCGTGCGTGCCTTCACGCAGGACGACGCGCACGTGTTCATCACCGAAAGCCAGATCGCGAACGAAAGCCTGAAGCTCAACGATCTGATCCTGTCGATCTACGAGGATTTCGGCTTTTCAGATGTCACGATCAAGTTCTCTGACCGCCCGCAGCAGCGCATCGGCGATGATGCGGTGTGGGACAAGGCCGAGACCGCCCTGATGGCCGCGCTCAAGGCGTCCGGCCGGCGCTGGACCCTCAACAAGGGGGAAGGCGCGTTCTACGGACCCAAGCTTGAATATGTCCTGCACGACGCCATTGGCCGCGACTGGCAGTGCGGCACCGTGCAGGTCGACCTCAACCTGCCCGGCCGGCTCGGCGCGTTCTATATCGACGAAGGCTCGAACAAGGTCACGCCCGTGATGCTCCACCGCGCCATGTTCGGCTCGCTCGAACGCTTCACCGGCATCCTGATCGAGCATCATGCCGGCCATCTGCCGCTCTGGCTCTCTCCGCTGCAGGCGGTGGTTGCTACCATCACCGACGATGCAAACGATTACGCGCGCGCGGTGGCGGCAGCGGCGGCGCGCGCGGGGCTGCGCGTCGAGCAAGACCTGCGCAACGAGAAGATCAACTACAAGGTGCGCGAGCATTTGCTCGCCAAGGTGCCGGCGCTGCTGGTGGTCGGCCGCAAGGAGGCCGCGGAGGGAACGGTCTCGATCCGGCGGCTCGGTCAGGATGGTCAGAGCGTACTTGCGCTCGATGCCGCAATCGCCGCGCTCGCCGGCGAGGCGGTGGCGCCCGATCTGCAGCGGGCGAGGAAAGCGGCCTGATCTGATTCCACGCTCTGCGCGTCAGTGCGCAACAATCTCCACTTCTCCATCGACGCCGTTGACCACCCGAAAGCTGCCTTCGTAGGTTTTGCTATCATTGCGGGCGATCGCACGGTACTCGCCTTCGGCGAGGATCACGCGGGGGAAGGCCCCGATCGACTCCTTGATGACGTCACCACCCGGCGTGAGCACCGACCACTGCGTGTTGGCGCGCGCTTCCCCGCCCCGCTCATTCACCAGCTTGAGGGTGATGATCGCTGCACGATGATTGACGGTGACGTCGGTGAGCTTGCCGGCCGCGACGCGGATGTCGGAACGGACCGTGGAGTTGGCGTCCCCGTAGTTGGACACGATATAGTAGGTGCCGTCCGGCACCAGCACCACGTCGCCGGTCATGATTGCCGACGCGATCGGGCGTTTGTCGCCGGGCTCGAACTGGCTCCCCTTGTACAGCTCGAAGGAGATCTGCCCATGTGGGATGCGCACATCGCCAACCCGTCCTTCGATGCGCAAGCCGCCGGCCGGAATCTCGAGCACCTCCTTGGCGGATTCTGCACGCAGCGAAACGGCCTTGGTGGCGCCGGCAAGGCCAAATGCAACGTTGACGACATACGCACCGGGAGGAAGCGTGAACGCAGGCGCGGGAGTCTTGTCCTCCTTGACCAGATGGGGGGCGCCATCCTGCTCGATCCGAAAGACGCGCCAGTGCAGACCGCCATTGATGAGCGGAAGATCGCGACCGAACCTGGCACTGAGCGCAAGTGCGCCCTGTCCGGGCGCCAGTGCCGGCACGGCATGAGCAGGTCCGGGATTGGCGGCAGGCGGCAACGACTGCAGCATCGGGCCCTTGGGCGCGGCGGGCGCGGACGAGGTTTGGCCTCCGGGCGCAGGGCGCGGCGGCGTAGCCGGCGGGACTGACGGGACTGACGGGACATCAGCGGGTGGCCGAAGCATCGGAGCGGCGTCGAGCTGCGCGCTCGCCTGCCGGGGCGCGGTAGCAACCCCAGTGCTCACTGCCAGAAGGCAAACGGCCAAAACGAGTTGGCCCCTGTTGCCCACCCTCGCTCGCACGCCCCTCATACGGCGGTTTTCGACCGCAATCGCGGCAAATTCAAGCCGCGGGCACCCGTTTGTCACTCTTGTCGAGCTGTGCTAGGCGCAGCCCCATCACGGATAGAAATGATGCCGGACGCGCTCGAACTGCTCAGGACCCGCCGATCGAGCAAGCCCGTCGAGCTCACCGGGCCTGCGCCATCCGCGGCCGAGATCGAGACGCTTCTGACCGTCGCTTCGCGCGTTCCCGACCACGGCAAGCTGGTGCCCTGGCGTTTCATCGTGTTCGAGGGAGAGGCCAGGCTCGCCGCAGGCGAGGCGATCGCAGCAGCTTTTCGCGGCAAATACCCGCAGGCCGATGCCGAGCAGGTCGAGAGCGAGCGCAGACGGCTCGCCCGCGCGCCGCTCGTGATCGCGGTCGTGAGCCGAGCCGCCGCGCACGTGAAAATCCCGGAATGGGAGCAGGTACTCTCCGCCGGCGCCGCCGCCATGAACCTGGTGCTGGCCGCGCACGCGCTGGGCTACGCGGCGAGCTGGGTGACGGAGTGGTGTGCCTATGACCGCGGCGTGCTCGATGCGCTGGGGCTCGGCGCGAACGAGCGCATTGCCGGATTCATCCACATCGGTCGGTCGAGCGGACCACCTGCCGATCGCCCGCGGCCGCCGCTCGGCGAGGTGGCCACCCGTTTTGCCTCGCGATAGGTCAAAACCTTCGATACCGGAGCAATCAATGTTTTACGAAACAGCGAAGAATGACCACGGACTCCCCTACAATCCAATAAAGGCCATCGTGGCGCCTCGTCCCATCGGCTGGATCACATCCATGAGCGAGCGGGGAGAGATCAACCTTGCGCCATATTCGTTCTTCAATGCCGTCTCCGATCGACCTCCAGTCGTTTTGTTCTCAAGCGAGGGGCCAAAGGATTCACTGGCCTTTGTCGAGGAGACGAAGGAGTTCGTGTGCAGCCTCGCAACATTCGATCTGCGCAATGCGATGAACGAAACGTCGGGTGACTATCCGCGCGGCGTGAACGAGATGGCCGAATGCGGGCTGGCCCCGGCGCCATCGCGACTGGTGCGCCCGCCGCGGGTTGCCGCGTCGCCCTGCGCGCTCGAATGCAGGCTGTTGCGCATCATCAATCTCGAGGATCTCGAGGGCCGAACATTGAGCCGCTACGTCGTCTTCGGACAAGTGGTGGGCGTCTACATCGACGACAGTTTCATCAAGAATGGACGCCTTGATACCGCTGCCATGCGACCCATCGCGCGTTGCGGCTATTCCGACTACGCGGTCGTCGACGAGGTGTTCGCAATGACCAGGCCGAAGGTGCAACTGCCAAAGCAGCATGCCGCGGAATGATTCCGCGGCCGGCCTTTCTTCATTGCAGGGCCCTGAATGATCCGGGGCGTCCGTCACCGCCGGATGGTTGGCAGCGCGACCACGGTCGGGGGCGGCACGCCCCTGCGAGCGTTACGCGCTCTGGATATAGTCGCGCAGTGCCGCGGATTCCTGCTCCATTTCATGCAGGCGGTGCTTGACCACGTCACCAATCGAGATGATTCCAACGACCTGCTCCTGCTCCACGACTGGAACGTGGCGGAACTTGCCGGTCGTCATTCGCTCCATGATCGCGCCGACGGCCTCGGTCGGGCCGACAGTCACGACCTTGCGCGTCATCACCTGAGCCAGCGGCTTTGTGAGCACATCGGCTCCCTGCTCGGCGAGCACGCGCACGATATCGCGTTCTGATAGAATTCCGATCAAGCGCTGGTCCGGGCCGAGCACGAGCAGCGCGCCGATGCGATGCTTGGCAAGGGTCTTCACGGCAGTATCGAGGGTAGCCGTGGGCTCGATTGAAATGAGATCACCGCCCTTGGCGGACAGGATGGTCTTCACGGTCATGGTCGCCTCCTCCCCACCGGCACTTTCATCGATCCAGAAGCCGGTCGGTCTATAAACATCGAGCTGGTGCCTGGTTCCCGGCAACCATAGTGCGGCGCCGGTTCATGGCACTGGGATCTGGTGTTTGGCATACCACGAAAGACCCTTCGCCGGAATGCAATTGCCGCAAGTCTGCATCGTGCCGCGGCAGGTGCGCTTTGTCGGCGCAGTGCAGCATGAAAATCCCGAGCAAGCTTAAGGCCCCTGCAAAGGCAATGGCCTGCCATCGTAAGACCGTCACCGGCCATTCTTTCGCAGTGCACGCAATGCTCTGCCGACCGATCGGTACTGGAGGAGGTGGGCTCGCAACTTCGCCGATCAGGCGCTCGAAGGCGGAATCCCGCCTCCTTCGCGCGTGCCGACGGCGGCCGACCTGGGAACGGGATCGAATGCAGCGAACGCGAGAAGGCCGGCGAGGAACCCGCCGATATGCGCCTGCCATGCAATCTTCTCCCCGACAGCGGCCATTCCGACCGCGTCGAGCCCGAACAGAAGGTTGACTCCGAACCACACCAGCAGGAACGCGAGCACGCGCGGGTCCTGCAGACAGGACGTCAGCGGCAGCGCGGGCACCCGGTAAGCATCCTCCGAGCTGTGCCAGTGCATCAGCGGACCGCCGCGCTGGAACACGAAACGCATCGCCGCGGCCATTGCCCCAGAGATCGCAGCCGAGGCGCCGACCAGTGTCAGCAACTCTCCAAAATGGGTAACGAGGACCATGGCTGCCCCGGCCGCTGCGCCTATCGCCATGAATGCCAGGAAGCGCAGCCAGCCGAACCGGCGGGCCACCGGCGAGCCGAATGCCAGAAGCCACACGACGTTGAAGATCAGATGAGTGAGATTGCCGTGGATGAGCGCATAGGTGACAAAGGTCCAAACGCCGGCTGCCCAACCTCCAGGCCAGACGATGTCGGGCGTCACGGTAGCATCGTAGCGCGCGGGGATGAAGGCAAACAGCGCCAGAAACTCGTCCTTCTGCTCCGCCGTCAGTCCGACGGAAAAGAATGCCTGAACAGCCACCAGCACAGCGGTGAGGACGAGCACCACCGGGGGCACGTTGAACATTCTCTCGCGGCGGGGGTGTTCAAGCATGGGGCTCGAGCATCGCACATAATCGGGGCCGTGGTGTCCGGCAGCGCACCTCACATCTCGCGCGAAGCGAAGCCGGAAACGTGCAGGCGCGCAATGTCCTTGCCATTAACATTAATGTTTGATTGGCGAAAGCAGCGCCAGGCGTTCCCTCCCCGCGGCATGTTGCGTGCTGTTCCTCGCAGCGCATGCGCGAATGCCGCCGTCGGCGTCCCGGATTGGGACGGCATCGCGCACACGCGACGCAGGGAGACCGGCCTCATGAAGCATCCATCGATCCGCGATCTGCTGGAGTATTGGAATGAGCGGCGAGGTCGACGGGCGGCGCCGGAGCGCGACGATATTGAGCCGGAAGCCATTCGCGGCCTGCTTGCCGACACCTTCATACTCTCGATCGACCCTGTCCGCGGACACCCTTTCCGTCTTGCGGGTACCCGGGTCTGCGCCCTGCTCGGCCGCGAGATCAAAGGGCAGGCATTTCTTGATCTGTTCTCACCCGCCACGCGCACCGAGATTCGCCAGCTGTTCGCCATTATCGCAGACGAAACGGTGGGCGTGGCTGGGGGCGCACGTGAGTTGATCGCAGAAGGCCCCGAGGCCGCCTGGCTCGAGCTCCTGCTGCTGCCGCTGCGCCATTACGGTCGTACCGACACAAGGCTTCTGGGGGCGCTCGCCGCAAACGGCCGCCGAATTGGCTGGGGACCCGTGCGCTCCGTCACCTGGAGCTTGGTACCTATCGTTTCGTCGGCCGTAGCACCGTGCCGGCTTGTGCTCCCGCGCAGCGAAACATCCTGGCGGCCAAGGTCCAAAGCCGTTTTGTGGTGTATGAGGGAAGGCGCCCGTCGCCGGGCCCGCCGGTCACCTGAAGCGTTAGGCGTTTCTCATATAAGGCCTAGGTTCAATAAGAATTGGCGCAAACCTGCGAACCAATCGGAAGCAATAACGCGCCATTAACACAGCCCAAATAGGCTGGGAACACCGATCATGCCTTGCAACAGATCAGGCTTATGGCGTTTGCGCTGAAAAAATCCTTGTTTCTGCCGTTCAGCGAAGAACGTCGGCGATTTCAGCGGGTCCGAGTCAATCTGCTCGGCCGCTACATGCTGGCGGATCGGCGCGAATATGCCTGTCAGGTCGTCAACATGTCGCCGGGCGGGATGGCCTTGATCGCGCCCGTGCGGGGAGAAACGTCCGAACGCGTTATTGCCTATGTCGACCATGTCGGTCGGCTCGAAGGCGTCATCGCGCGCCAGTTCGAGAACGGCTTTGCCATGACCATCGCGGCCACTGCGCGCAAGCGCGACAAGCTCGCCGCCCAGCTCACTTGGCTCGCCAACCGTCACATTCTCGGCTTGCCCGAGGACCGGCGCCACGGCCGCATCATCCCGCGCAATGCCGCCGCCCGGCTCATTCTGCAGAACGGGATCAACGTCGCTTGCAGCGTCATCGACATTTCCCAGTCGGGTGCCGCGGTCAGGACCGACCAGCGTCCGGAGATCGGCGCACCGATCACCATCGGCAAGACGACAGGCCGGGTGGTGCGTCACCTCGAGGACGGCATCGCGATCGAGTTCACGCGCCTTCGCCATCCCGACTTTCTGGAAGACGACGTCACCGGATGGTGACGGCTCAGCCGTCCGTCGTTCCCGGCGCGCGAAAGGCGAATACGGCGAATGGCTCGCGGCCACGAACAGGCGCTGCGCCGATAGCCTCCAAAGGACAATGGATCGCGTATCGTCATCGCGGGTCGCCTCGGCGACGAGGCGTACGCTGATCTGCATGGCAGTTCGCACTACCTCGCCGACATGAATGAGCGCATCCGAAGAGTATAACGGTAAATTTCAGATGGTCGCTCAATTGCTGCAAAGCTCGCAATTTTAATCGAATTTGTTTTCATTTAGATCTGCATTCGAGACGGTGTTTATTCGCGTTCGCTTCAAAATGCCTCTGCCAGCTTAGCTGGCGCTCAAATTGTTTGTGAGAAATGTGACCCCTTGAGAAAAAGGCAGGGGGCCACGCAAATGAAATGGTGTCCGACCAAGAAATTGGCAACCGGAATTGCGGTTGCCGCGCTGGCCGCCGCCATTGCGGCATCGCCGACCAATGCACGGAGCGATCGACCGCCGTTCATTTCCGTCGGAGAAAGCATCCGGGCGCCGATCGGCTGGCTCGAGTTCTGCTCGGAATACGCCCCCGAATGCGAAACCAAGCCGGCGGCGCCGCGCGACGTTACGCTGACCGCGAAGGCCTGGAAGGACATGGCGCGGATCAACAAATGGGTGAACGACACCGTCAAGCCGATCACTGACCTGGAGCATTGGGGCGTGGTCGAGCGCTGGAACTATCCCGACGATGGCTATGGCGACTGCGAGGATTACGTCCTGCTCAAGCGCCGCATGCTCATGCACGCGGGCTGGCCGCGTCAGGCATTGCTGATCACTGTAGTGCGCGACAAGCAAGGCGATGGCCATGCGGTTCTCACCGTCAAGACGGACAAGGGCGAGTTCATTCTCGACAACCAGAACCCCGATATCCTGCTGTGGTCCGACACCGGATATCGTTTCGTGAAGCGTCAGTCTCAGAGCGATCCCAATGTCTGGCTGGCGCTCGGCGATCCGCGGCCGGCGGCGGCGACCGCAGCTTCGCGCTGAGCGCGACCCCATCGAGGAGAGACCCGCGAGCCCGGTCCGTCCCACCCTCCCCGTCCCCAGACCGGGTTTGCGCGCGGCCGGCTCTTCCCCCGGGGCCGGCCGCATCTTTTCAGAGCGACATAATTTAACCGCCGTCGCATATCGAAGCGGCATCCGCATTTACCCCGGATTTCCAGGTAAAATGGCGCGCGAGCAGGGGATGGCCCCCTACTGCCTGCGTTCAACCGGCATTGGCCCTAATGCGATTCTCCGGCGCTCGCCGAGCGGTTGTCCGGCATCGCTATCTGGACATTTTATCCGCGGCTATCATCGCTCTCAACGATCTCTCATCCCTCGGGCAAGCGGCACGCCCCACTTGCGCCGGACTCCCTCGGAGAATCCATCGGGCACGCGATGCAGCAGGGCGAGATCATCATAGGGGTCATTTCGGATACGCATGGGTTGCTGCGTCCGCAGGCCATTGGCGCGCTGCGCGGCTGCCACATGATCATCCATGCCGGCGACGTGGGAGATCCCGGGATCATTGACCAGCTTCGCGATATCGCGCCCTCATTTGTCGTGCGCGGAAACATAGACAAGGAAAAGTGGGCATTGCGCCTGCCGACCAGGGAACTGGTTACAGTCGGCCGGCACCGGTTCCTTGTACTCCACAAGATTTCAGCGCTCGACCTCGACCCGGCAGCTGCAGGGTTGGCGGCGGTCGTGTTTGGACACTCCCACCGGGCTGTGGTCGAAGCCCGCAATGAGGTCCTGTTCATCAACCCCGGCAGCGCAGGTCCACGCCGGTTCAATCTTCCGGTGTCGGTTGCACGTATCAGCGTGTCGGAGCGGCGGATATATCCGCGGATCGTTGATCTGCAGGTGTAGCCGGCGTCCCGGGCCGGCGCGCAATTTGGCAATCGCTCCAGAAAGCAATCGATGCATTCGGAGGGGACGATGATGCCCCCGAGCTCTCATCGGCCCGGGAAATTCTTACCGCGCATCTGCATTGACCGATGCAGCTCGACTGCGGACCGCCGATCTCCATCAAATACCGGATTGGTTCGGGAGCGCGCCAACAGATGACCTGAGTGCCGCGTGCTTTGCGCGGCCCGCTTTACGTTCTATCATCTCTCACGTTGGGCGCGGGAGACAGGCTTGTCATGCGTTGGTTCCATATTTCAGTAATTGCGCTGTTCATCGCGGCGACGCTGCTGTTTGCAGTCAAGAACTTCGAGATGGTCACCATGTCGTTCCTGGGCTTCAGCGCGCGCGCCCCGCTCGCGCTGCTGGTTGCCGTGGTCTATTTGGTCGGGATGGCGACGGGCGGCAGCCTGTTGGCCGTATTGCGCCGCTCCGTGCAGGGATCAAGACGAGCGCCGGGGCCATAGCGGCCCGCGCCTCGCTGTCACAGGCGCAGCAGCCGGGGCAGCCATAGCGAGATGGTGGGAAAGTAGGTCACCAGCATCAATACGGCGAACATGACCCCATAGAACGGCCAGATTCGGCGCATCACCTGCTCGATCGTCACCTTGCCGACGGCGCAGCCAACAAACAGAATCGCGCCTACCGGCGGATGACACAGCCCGATCCCAAGATTGAGCATCATGATCATGCCGAAATGAACCGGATCGACGCCGAAGTTGACCATGACCGGAAGCAGGATCGGCGTGCAGATCAGGATGGAGGGCGCCATGTCAACCAGACATCCGAGCACCAGCAGGAGAATATTGATCAGGAACAGAATCACGTTCTTGTCGCTCGAAATGGTCAAAAAAAACGCCGTGATCTTGGCCGGCATCTGGGTGAGCGCCATGACGTAGCCGACGCTCGAGGCGCAGGCGATCAGCGTCATTACCATCGCCACCGTGCGCAGCGTGCGGTGCACGAGCGCCGGCAGATCGCGCCAGCGATAGTCGCGATAGACGAACATGGTGACAAAGAACGCCCATACGCAGGCGACCGCGCCCGCCTCAATCGCCGTGAACACGCCGCCCAGGATGCCGCCGAGAATGATCACGAGCGTGATCAAGCCCCATGCCGCCTCGATCGTGATCCTTAGGGCTTCGCGCAGCGGGACGGCGCTGCCGCGGGGATGGCCGTCGCGATAGGCGATCACCAGGCACAGCACGATGATGCAGACGCCGAGCAGGAGCCCCGGCACCACGCCGGCCATGAACAGGCTGATGATGGAAATGGTGCCGCCGGTGGCGAGCGAATAGATGACGGCGTTGTGGCTGGGAGGCACCAGCAACGCCTGCACCGAGGCGGTGATGGTGACGTTGGTCGCAAATACGCGGGGGAAGCCGCTCCTCTCCATCTGCGGGATCATCACCGAGCCGATCGCAGATGTATCGGCGACCGCCGAGCCTGAGATACCGCTCAGAAACGTAGTGGCCAGGACGTTGACCACAGAAAGCCCGCCGCGAATGCGCGTGAGGCCCACCAGCACGTCGGCAAACGCAACAAGGCGCCGCGCCATGCCGCCTTCGGCCATGATGGCGCCCGCGAGCACGAAAAACGGAATCGTCAGCATCGCGACCTTGCTCACGCCGTCGGAGATTTTGAGCATCACGGCTTCGAGCGGGATACCGATCCAAACCGCTCCGGCAATCGCGGCAAGCGCAAGCGAATAGGCGATCGGGACGCCGATCGCAAAGCAAAAGAACATCACCAGCAGGAGAATCGCTATATCCATGATGCCGTTTGCCTCCTTCGCTCGGCGCTCGTCAGTGCAGCGGGGCGCCGGCACGCTCGGGATCGGGAGGCATTCCGAGAAGCACGCGCTCGATGACGAACAGAAAGAGGAAGGCGCCGCCGATGGGAATCGGCAGGTAGGTCACGCCGACCGACAGAGAGGGGAAATCGGCGATCGTGTTGTACCAGGTCGCATCCACGAGCTTGCTGCCGTAGGCAAGCATGAACAGCGCCATGGCACCCACCAGCAAATCGGCAATGAGCTCGGTCAGATGCCGCACGGAAGTGGGCAGCATGGCGACGAAGAATGACACGTTCATGTGGAGGCGACGGCGATAGCAGCTCGCCGCACCGATGAACGTCAGCAAAATCGTGAGCAGAACGGCCGTCGGCTCCGGCCACGACGCCGCGCTGTTGAGAACGTAGCGCGTGAAGACGGCCCAGGGGATCACCGCCGAAATAAGCACGAGCGCAAGGCCGGCGGCCAGGACGCAAATGAAATAGAGCGCGTCCATGGCTTTACGATAAATCAGCGCCATGAGCCTCCCCTGCAGAAGGACGCCGGCGCGTCCGCGGTGGGCGCGCGATCGGGATCAGCCGGTAATTGGCGCTTTGGCCAGCGGCCTCATTGCACGGCCTGGATGCGTTTGACGAGGTCGGCGAATTTGGGGCCGTATTTGTCCCACACCGGCTTGACCGCATCCTGGAACGGCTTCTTGTCAGTCACCTCGATAATCTGGATGCCCGCCGCTTTGGCCTTGTCCAGCGCCTCCTGCTCGTACTTCGTCCACAGCACGCGCTCTTCCTGTTGCGCCTCGACCCCGAGCTTCATGAGCAGCGCCTGGTCGTCCTTGGATAAGCCGTCCCAGCTCTTGCGCGAGAACACGAGCATCTCCGGCACGATCAGGTGCTCGGTGAGCGTATAGTACTTGGCAACCTGATAATGGTTGTCGAACACGAAGCTCGGCGGATTGTTCTCGGCACCATCCACCACGCCGGTCTGCAGCGCACTGAAAACCTGGTCGTAGCCCATGGCGACGCCGTTGCCGCCGAGCGCATTCATCATGTCGACGAACATGGGATTGCCCATGACGCGCACTTTCATGCCCTTGAGGTCGCCGATTTCGTGGATCGCCCGCTTGGTGTCGTAAAGGCTGCGCGCTCCGGCATCCATCCAGCAGATGCCGACCAGACCGGCTTTCGGGTTGTTTGTAACGCTGGCGAGCAGCTCCTGGCCGATCGCGCCATCGATCACCTTCTGCATGTGCGCCGTGTTGCGGAACAGGAAGGGCAGGTTGAACACGTTGAGATCATCGATCACGGGGCCGAGCGCGCCGACGCTCACGCGGGCAAACTGGATGGCGCCAATCTGGGCCTGCTCGATGGCCTCCTTCTCGCCGCCAAGCTGCATCGCCGGGAACATCTGCACGCTGAGGCGGCCGCCGGTAGCGGCCTGGAGCTTTTTGCCGATGTCTTCCACCGCGACCACCGTGGGGTAGCCTGCCGGATGAACGTCGGAGGCCTTGAAGATCATTTTCGACTGCGCCGCGGCGAACGGAACGAAGCCTGGGGCGGCCGCGAGCGCCGCAAAGGCGCCGAGGCGGATCACGGTACGGCGTTTCATGTCGGATCTCCTCCCGAAGGTAGACTGCTGCGAGTCCTGCGGCGGCAGCCGGGCCGTCGCCCGCGACTACCCTTGCTTGCCTTGCGCCATTGCTATGGGAACGGCGGCCGTGTTAGGCATCATGTCATATGATGATCATACAAGCAGCCTTGCCATGTCAAGCGAACCGGCCAGGTCGTTGCAGCAAGGGGCGCAGCCGCGCGTCGCAGCGCGCAGCCTGACGCATCAGCTGGCCGCGGCGCTCACCGCGGACATCGTCGAGGGCCGGCTGCCGCGCGGATCGCGGCTGCCGACCGAGCAGGAGCTGGTGTTGGCCAACGGAGTGAGCCGCACCGTGGTGCGGGAAGCGGTTGCGGTGTTGCGGGCAGACGGCCTGGTGGTTGTGCGACAGGGGGTGGGCGCTTTCGTCGCTGCCAATGTGCGCCGGCCGTTCCGGATCGATATTGAGGGATTGCAGTCGCTGCGCCAGGCCATCGAGGTCATGGAGCTGCGCACCGGCATCGAGGTTGAAGCGGCGGGGCTTGCTGCCGAACGCGCCACCGCGGCGCAAATACGCCAAATGGTGCACGCCTGCGAAGCCATCGATATTGCAATTGATCGCGATGAGACGGCGATCGATGAAGACTTCGCCTTTCATGTCAGCATCGCCGAGGCTACGGGAAATCCGCAGTTCCCACGCTTCCTGCAATATCTGGGGCGCGCCATCATTCCCCGCAGGACCGTGCATGTGAGCTCGCCGAACATGCCAAACAGCCGCGCCTATCTGAAGACGTTCCAACGGGAGCACCGGAACATTCTCGGCGCCATCCGCGCCGGCTCACCGGCGCAGTCGCGCGCTGCCATGCGACGGCACCTGCTCAACAGCCGAAAGCGCTATAAGAAGCTGGCCGCCGAGATCGGCGAGCAATGATGCTTTCTGTTTAGAATTGAAGCGAGGGGCAATGCGAACAGTTCTGGTGACCGGTGCGGCCGGTGGAATAGGCTCTCGCCTGCGCATGCTGCTCAGGGGTCTCTATCCGCAGTTGCGGTGGAGCGACATTCGCCGGCCTGCCGACCTCGCCAGCGACGAGACATTCGTGCAGGCCGACCTCGCCGATCTTGCGCAGGTCGAAAGCGCGGTGGCCGGGGTGGAGGGCATCGTGCATCTCGGCGGCGTCTCCGTGGAGCATCCATGGGATGCCGTGCTGAGCGCCAACATTGCCGGTTGCTACAACCTGTTCGAGGCGGCCCGGCGGCAAAGGGTCAAGCGCGTTGTCTTCGCCTCCTCGAACCATGCCGTCGGCTTCTACCCGCGCAAGCGCAGGATCGGCGCCGATGCGCCGGTACGCCCGGACTCGCGCTACGGAGTAAGCAAGGCGTTCGGCGAGGCGATCGGCGCGCTCTATGCCTACAAGCATGGGGTGCGCGTTACCTGTATCCGCATCGGTAATTTCGGCGATGCTCCGGTCGATCACCGGCGCCTCGCGATCTGGGTTAGCCCTGAAGACCTCGTGCAGTTGGTGCGCATCGGCCTCGAGCATCCCTACATCCGGTTCGAGATTTTCTTCGGCGTGTCCGATAACGAACGGGGATGGTGGGACAACGCGGCGGCGTTCCGCTATGGCTACCGGCCGACCAGGCGTGCCGAAGATCATGTCGCGGCTGCGCTCGCCGCACAGAAGACGCTGCCGCCGGATCGCGTCGCCGACTGGTATCAGGGCGGCCCCTTCTGCAGTGCCGAATTTGATGGCGATGCGGAGCTGGCTGTCACCTAAGCCGTAGGAGACCGCGATGACTGCGAGCGAGGATGCAAGCTCCGCCGAGGCCATTGAGCGCAAGCTGCGCGCGATCTCCGCTGTGCTCGCCGACCCGGCGGCCACCGCGCATGAGAGGGCAAACGCGCAGGCCCTCAAGCTTCGTCTGGAACGCCAACTGCGCGCGCACGAATCGCAAAAGCAGGAACGGACCGACGTCATGTTCCGGTTCGGGCGCGCGATCCGTGCGATCAAGCAATCCACGTCCACGCCCGCTCCCAAAGGCGACTGGACGGACCATGCTTTCCGGCTCGGCAGAATGCTGCGCAATGGGCTGCGAAAATAGCGCCCGCAGGAAAACGTCCACGCAAGGAGCATCTCGTGCGGCCATCGTCGCCAGTATCCAGGCGCGGGGCTTGCCTCGTTTGCGCTGCGAATTAGCCTGCGTCCCCCGGCGCGTTTCGCTGTCAGTCAAGTCCCACGATAGTCCGCAGCCACGTCGCGCACGACCGCAAGCGCGAGCTTGCGCGCCTCGGCGGTGCCGGTGAGCTCGACGACGGGCTCATCGAGACCAACCGCAAGGAATTCGTGCAGGCGGTCGCGGCATTCGCGCGGCGTGCCTGCGACGCCGAATGTCGATGCGGCCTGCTCCGGCAACAGCGCAGCCGCCGCATCGAAGTCGCGCCGTGCGCATGCGGCCATGATGGCGGCGTGATCGATGTCAAGACCGGAGGACTTGATATTCTCCGCGTGATTGCGGCTGCGAAACAGGAAAGCGAGCTTCGGCAGCATGGCAGCGCGCGCGCGCTTTGCGTCATCGGCGACCGCAAGACTGATGAACCCGGCGCGCCTGAAGCCGGTGAGCTCCCGCCCCGCGCGCCGCAGCCCGGCCTCCGCGCGCGCGAGACAGGCGCGCATGGTGGCAAGCGTAAGCCCGGTCGAAAGCACAACCCCGTCGCCGATCTCGCCTGCCAGCTCGAGCATCCTGGGCCCCGTCGATGCCACGTAGATCGGGACGACGACGCCTTTGAGGAATTTCATGTGCGCGCCGCGCAGCTTGCTGACTTCCCCTTCGACTTGCACGGCTTCTCCGGCCAGCAGGCTGCGTAGCGCGCCGATATATTCACGCATGACCTTGACCGGCTTGATCGGCGCCACCCCCGACTCCGCAAGATTGAGCATGTTGCCGACCGCGACTGCGAGCATGGTGCGGGATGGTGCAAGCTCGTACAGCGTGGCAATCGACATCGCGGCGGAAAGCGGCGGCCACAGATAGGGGCTGATGGCGGTGGGAACGAGTGAGGCCTTGCGGGTGACGCCCGCGGCCGCGGCAGCACAGATGAATGCCTCGCGATGGCCCATATGCTGCGCGAACCAGAGACTGCCGGCGTTCGCGTCCTCGGCGGTCCGCGCCGCCGTCAGCAGGTCCGGCACGGACGCGAACCCGTCGAAATAAACGCCTAGGCGCATGCCGGCTTCATACCGGGGGCTGCGCCGCTGCGCGGCCTCGTACGCCGCCGCGCAATTCTTATGTCTGCTCTGTCATGTCGCCGTCTCATGCAGCGGTCTCATGTTTTGGCCATATGCCGGTAATCGAGCTGGCGGTGAAACAGGTAGCGGTAGCCGCTCAGGTTCGGCGCCATTGCCAGATTGAGCGTGGGCTGGAACAGCGGCACGTTTGGCACGTCGTCGAATGCCAATTGAATGAATCGGATTACGTCGCGTTCGTAGAGCCTGGGGTCGGCGGTGTAATGCGCCTCATCGACCGCCTTGTCCAATTCCGGATTTCTGTAGGCCATCGTATTGAAGATCGTGTCCGCGGTCCCGCTGTAGACCAGCAGGAAGAAGAAGTCCGGAAAGTTGAACCAGCCGCCGAACATCTGGTTCTGCATGGGCAGCGTCTTCTGCGAGAAGGCGGCGCGCCAGTTGGCTCCCGCAATCTTTTCGACCCGCACCTTGATACCAATCCGGGCGAGCCCTTCCTGCACGAGCAGGCAGACGGGCTCGTTGACCACGGCAGCGCCAAGATCGAAGGCGAGCGTCGTCTCGAAGCCCTCCGCATAACCCGCTTCGGCGAGCAGCGCTTTGGCCTTGACGGGATCGGTCACATAGCGATGCGGCTGCGGCCATTGCGCCGTGGTCACGGTCTCGGGACCGCCGAACAGCGGCCGGCCGCGGCCATGCAGCGCCACGTCCATGATCTGCCGATAGGGGATGGCATAGGCGACCGCCTGACGGACCTTCGGATTGTCGAACGGCTTCATCGTGACATTCATGCCGATGTATTGCACGCTGTTTTCCATCAGCGAGCTGACGACCTTGAGGTTCGTGTTGGACGACATGTCGGCCGCGTCCCGCGGCGTGATGTCGAAGGAAAGATCGGCATCGCCGCGCTCGACGAGCGCGCGCCGGGTGCCGTCCGACGGCACCACGCGGCAGATGACACGCTTCAGTCTCGGCAACGGACCGCATTTCCAGCTCTCGTTGCGCGCATAGATGATCTCCTGACCAGGCGTCCATCGTTCAACCCGGTAAGCGCCGGTTCCCGCGTTATTGCGCTTGGTCCATTCCACGCCCCACGCATCCGCCGGCGTGGCGTGCTTCTTCACCAGCTCGGAATGATAGATGTTGACCAGCGGCACACCGAGGTAGGGCATGGTCAGCTTGTCAGGCCGGATGAAATCGACGCGAAACGTGCGATCGTCGACAGCGACGAACTGCTCGGGCCTGAGCAGCGAGGCGGCGGCAATTGCAGACCTCGGATAGCCGCCGACTCCGATGGTGCGATCGAACGCCCATTTCACGTCCTTCGCCGTCACCCGCGTCCCGTCGGCAAAGGTCACGTCCTTGCGCAATTTCAGGGTGACCGACATGTCGCGCAGGTCCCATTCCTCCGCGAGCTCGGGTTGCAGATTGTGCATGT
>Ga0306922_10000984_pt1 | contig 24807 bp, 8 predicted proteins | sample sta12Cox44000082_FD_203758 | JGI IMG/M metagenome (GOLD analysis project Ga0306922, IMG submission 203758) | Lab enrichment of tropical soil microbial communities from Luquillo Experimental Forest, Puerto Rico - statoxic.12C.oxic.44.000.082 (v2)... | ecosystem: Environmental > Terrestrial > Soil... | reverse complement strand
TAGGACAGGTCAAAGTCCTGGGTGCCAGGCTGCGCGAGATTAGCCGAGAAGGGGTAAGGGAATGTGTACTGTGCCTTTCCGTTGCTGATCGAGTTGGTAAAGCCGGCGACATCGCTTGCTTCTACAGCCCACGAAGAAAGGATCAGGAAGCCAAGCGGTGCGTCGATATATTTCCCGTAGCCGCCTCGGATGACAGTCTTGCCGTCCGCCGTGGCGCGCCACGCAAAGCCGGCGCGGGGGGCGAAGTCTGTTTTTTGCGAGTAGCGCAGGCTGTTCGGGATGCCGGCCCGATCCGCGGTCAGGATGGGCGTCGGGACGATCGAATTGGCAAAGGCCGGATTCACAAGCTTCAGGCTTTCATTAGGAACCGCGACCGCGCCATGGACTGGGTTGCCGTCGGTCCCCGTATAAGACCCAGGTAGAAACGCCGCCACGTTGCTGTTGTGATCCTCAAACATCGGGTGATATTCCCAGCGGAGACCGTAGTTCACGGTAAGTCTCGACGTGATCTTCCAATCGTCCTGGGCATAGAAAGCGTAGGCTTTCCCATAGGCGTTCGTATCCGGATAGAGCACTGTCGCAATGGTATCGCTGCTCGGAACTCCCAGGAGAAATGCCGCGTAGGGGTTCCCGATCACGGGACCAGTCACGGACTTGGTGAAGTTGTAGCGTCCAAGCCACAGCGCATCAAAGACGGAAGTGTAAAGGGCCGTGAGATACCGAAAGTCCCCGCCGAATTTCAGAGTGTGCCTGCCGCGTATCCACGACAGGTTGTCGAGGAACTGGTAGGTTTGCGTCTGTTGGCGATTCGATCCAACACCGCCGGTACGCTGGAAGCCCGCGATTCGTACGTTCGGGGTGGTGTTTACCTGTCCCAAGAACGAATGACCCTGCTGGATGTAGGGGGTCAGACCCAGCTGATCTTCAATTTGACTGCCTGAGATGCCAAACGCAGTTGCTTGGTGGAGACCGGTCCAGCCGGCTCGAAACTCGTTTACGATCCGCGGGCTAATGACCCAGTTATGAGCGCCGGTGAGGCTCCAGTCATTCTCCGGGACCAGGACCGCACCGCCTAGAGCGCTTCCGTTGAGAGTCGAGGCGCATGTGTTGCAGGGTACTCGCTGATCCGCTTTGCGCTTGTAAGTAAAGCGGGCAAAGACCGACTGTTTGGAGTTGACGGTCTGGTCCAGACGCATATCCCCCTGATTGCTGACGATCGGCACGGGGAAATTCTGGACGTAGTTGTTGGAGATAGCGTCAGCAGAACCCGTGTTCGGCAAAGGGAACAGGTACTGGAGCACGCCAGAAGAAACCGAGTTGATCCGTGACATCGGAATCTGGTTACCGGCAAACGGCGTCCCATCGACGTCCTTAATCTGGGTTGGATAGACCGAGAGATCGCCCCTGCGCAGGGCCAAGGATGGCACGCTCTCCAGCAGCACTTTCTGGCGGGGAAGTCGGAGACCTTCGTAATCCATGAAAAAGAATGTCCGGTCCTTGCCGTTGTAGAGCCCTGGAATCGAGACGGGTCCGCCCAGGAAAGCCCCGAAGTCATTCATGATCAGCTTGGGCACCTTGGGGCTGAACGTATCGCGGGCTGCGAATGCAGAGTTCTGGTGGTTCTCGAAGACGCCGCCGTGGTACTGATTGCTGCCTGGTTTGGAGATCGTGGTAACGTCGCTGATGCCCCCGAACTCGGCGGTGTTGTTGATTTCGCTGACACGGATTTCCGCGATCCCGTCGAATGACGGAAACAGTTCCGTGATGGGTGCACTGTTCCTGGGACTCATGGTGCTGATCCCGTCGATGCTCATCGAGAGCATGTCAAGGTTCGAGCCCGCGATCGAAATATTATTGTTGTTGTCGATTTGGACGCCGGGCTGCGTGGTAAGTGTGCTGAACGCGCTGGTGGACCCTTGGGCTCGCGAGCCGAGCGCCACCGGAAGGTCGATCAGCTCGCGGCCGAGCTTAGTCTCGGCGATGTTGGAAACTTCAGTGCTGATCGGCGCTTCGGCCTGAACATTCACTTCTACGGCTTGCGCCTGCGAGGCCAAGGGCAGCGCACCGTCGATGCGAACGGTTTCTCTCGACAAAAGCTGGATGTTGGTCCGATTGAGTCGCTGGAAACCCTGCATCTCCATGGTGATCTCGTAGTCTCCAGGCTCCAGATTGACCACGATGTAGGACCCTGTGGAATCCGTGAGGGCAGTCCTTGTCGCCGAGGTTCCGAGATTCCTTACGGTGATCTTGCAGCCGGCCATTAGGGCCCCGGACGGGTCTTTCACAGTCCCGACGAACTCTCCAAAAGTAGATTGCGCCAGGCTGGGACCCGTGAGGAGTTGTACGACCCCCGCGAGAAGGCCAACAAAAAACATTTGGCCGAGTAAGCGCCGTACCCGGTGAGAAACGGATTTGGACAACATCGAAAACCCCCTTTCGACGAATTCTCCTTAACGTCTGAGACAATTTCGGAAACGGAAATCGCGAAGCGACGGCTTGGCCGCGAATATCAGTAGGGCGGAATCGGAGCCGATGGGAGATCTGGCGCTGGCTTGAGCGAGGGCACAAAACACCGGTACACGCGCGAAGCCGAGCTCACCCGGGCGGAAGACCACGCCACCCTCCCTCGTAACCGACGTGGGTTTAGGAAGAGATTACAGTACCCTTGCGGGCTTGTCAACAAGAAGGAAGGCAGAAAACGAAGGACTTCAACCCATCACCTCTTTGCCGCCGCGCGTGGCCTGAACTGTGGCATCCCGGGGCATCCCGGTGCCGGGCTCGTACCACCGGGTGGTTATATGCTATGACAAAGCAGATCATGGCACCCCAAACACAAGACGGGCAGGCTTTCCTCGTCACCGGATACCGCCGGGCGCTTCGCTTTGTCACACCCTATTGGCCGCGCCTGGCCCTCGTTCTGGTCACGGGCGTGGCCGCCACGTCGTTTGGGTTGAGTCAGCCTTACCTCTCAAAACTCCTCATCGATGACGCGCTGCTGAAGCGTGACTTCCGCATGCTCGTGATCGTCAGCGGGTTAATGATCCTGGCGACGGTTGGCAGCTTCGCTTTGAATATCCTCTCCAGCTACCAGTACGTGCGCGTGTCCGCCCTCGTGCTCTTCGATATGCGCCTGGCCCTCTACCGGCATCTGCAGAGACTTTCCCCTCGCTTCTGGGCGCGGACCAGGCTGGGCGACGTCGTCTCCCGTATTAATAATGATATCGGCGAAATACAACGAGTGTCCGCGGACAGCCTCCTGGCCATTGTTTCCAACATCGTGTTCCTTGGTGGAAGTTCGATGATCATGGCAAGGCTCAATTCAAGGGTTTTTCTGCTGAGCGCGGCGGTGATACCCGTGAGCGTCTGGGCGCTCCGCCATTACCAGCGGCGGCTTGCGGGTCGCGTGCGGGCAGTACGCGAGCGCAGCTCGGACATCGGCAGTTTTCTGCTTGAAACCCTGCTCGGTATACGACTCGTCGTGACGTCGAATGCGGAAACCAGGGAAGTGGAGCGGTTTCGCACCCACAACCGGAACTTCCTCGATGCGCTCATGCGCATGCAGTTGACTTCGTTTCTTTCCGGCGCGGTCCCCGGGACGGTCCTTACACTTTCGATCGCAGCGATATTTCTTTACGGCGGAAAGCTGGTGATCGACGGGACGCTGAGCACCGGCGCTTTGGTAGCCCTGACGTCGTATCACCTGCGGTTGCTTGCACCGATTCAGAACCTGATGACGCTTTACACGAATCTGGTCTCCGGCGGCGTTTCGCTGGCGCGCGTCTGGGAGCTTTTTGATGCGCCTGTAGAAGTAGGCGAGCGAACCGGCGCCAAGCCCCCCTCGGATCTTCAAGGCGAGATCGAGTTCGAAAACGTCTCCTTTCGTCACGGCGGCGACACAGTCTTGAGCAACCTTTCTTTCCGGGTCCGGGCGGGGACCATCTGCGCGATTCTCGGGCCTAGCGGAGCAGGGAAGTCCACACTTGCCGATCTGCTCGTTCGCTTCTACGATCCCGATGAGGGGGCAGTTCGGATCGACGGGCACGACCTGCGGGAGGTGCCCCTCGCCAGCATCCGCCAGGCGATCGTGCTCCTCGATCAATCGCCGTATCTGTTTCAAGCGAGTGTGCGCGAGAATATCGCCTACGCACGGCCCGACGCTACTTCGGAGGAGATCGCCACGGCATGCAAGGCCGCGGCAATTCACGAGCGGATTCTCGCGCTTCCCGAGGGCTACGAAACAACCATTGCCGAGCGGGGCCAAAGCCTCTCGGCGGGCGAACGGCAGCGGATCGCATTGGCTCGCGCACTCGTTGCCGATCCGAAGGTCCTGGTTCTGGACGAGCCCACGTCCGCCCTCGATGAAGCCAACGAGCGCGCGATCGCCGAGACTCTTTTGAGTGCCCTCGCGGGCCGCACGGCGATCTTGATTACCCATCGGGCCTCGCTCGCCCGGATTGCGGATCAGACCGTGTTTCTTTCTCCCGCCATCATGGTCCCATGAGAGTTGCGGTCATCGACAGTGGAATTCATCCCGGTCACACGCATGTGGGCGCCGTTGCCGGCGGCGTAGGCGTAACGGACTCGGGGTTTACCAGTGACATCGTCGACCGAATCGGCCATGGAACAGCTGTCGCGGGAGCCATCCGTGAGAAGGCTCCCGAGGCTGAGCTATATGCTGTCAAGGTGTTCGACCGCCGGCTCTCGACGAACATCGAAAGGATTCTGCGCGCCCTGGAGTGGTGCCTCGATCAGCGCATGGACGTCATCAATCTGAGCCTTGGAACCACGAATCCGACGCATCGGGAGCGGTTCGAACGCCTTGTTGGATCGGGCGCGTGGGTGGTGAGCGCCGCAGACCGCCTGCCGGGCAGCCTGCCTTCGGTGATCGGCGTGGCTTCCGAAGAAGGCTGCCCGCGCCAGGTATTCCTGTATCGCGATGGAATTTTCTATGCGTCACCCTACCCGCGGTCCATCCCGGGCGTGCCTCCTCGAGGGAATCTTCAGGGCGTGAGCTTTGCCGTGGCAAACATGAGCGGCTTTGTGGCGCGTACACTGGCCGGCTGCCAGCGCGACTCCCTCCGCGCTAGGTTGATTGCCGGCGCCGAAAGTCGTCTTTAGGACACGCTTCCCGGTGTGATCGAGCTTCGGTGGGGAACCTGTGGAAGCCGAAGCGAACCCGTAAGATTACGCTACAATACCGGCTTCAGGAAAGGCCCGTGCGCTCGGTACTCATCTGCGGGGGAGGGGTCGCGGCTTGTTGTGCTGCGCACCTGCTCCGCCGAGCCGGGATTCCCTCAATCGTCGAGAAGCTCGCGCGGCCCAGGCTTCCCGCCATCATGCTCGGGCAAACGACTCAAAAGATCCTTGAGGATATCTTCGAGCGACGCGACCTGTTTGAGGGTTGCCATCGAATTCAGAGGCGGGTGGTAGCTTGGGTTGAGGGCCGCGATCCGATCTCGGTCCCGCACTCCGCGGTGGTTCTTTCTGAACAAGCGCTGCTCGATCGGATCGAGCTGCGACCTGCCCCGAACATCAAAGACGTGCCTGGAGAGCCCGAGTGGAGGATAATCACTTCGCATTCGAGCGCAGGCTCCTCCGCCGAGCACCATTTTGGCGGCCGAATGGCTGCAGCTTCCCCGGTAGAACTAGCCCCGGCGGCGAGCGCCGACAGCTGCTGGATCGAATCGCTTCCATCCGGATGGTTGTTCCTGCTTCCAGGCGGGCTCGGCCGCGGGTGGCTTCTCGCGGTCGGAGGCCCGGCAGAGCCCCTGCTCGCGCAGAGCCGTCTGGTAGTGGATCAACTTGGGGAACTGGGTCGGCCGAGCGGGCTGTTCCCATCCCATCCACGAATCACGGAACCGCTGGGAGGACCCGGATGGTTGAAATGTGGATCCGCGGCCTTGAGCTTTGATCCGCTATGCGGAGACGGCGTCGGGCATGCGGCCCGGGAGGCCATTCTCGGTTCCGCGGTGATCCGCTCAGCCGCCCAGCGTGGCGACGCGGACTCGCTGATTGGTCACTACCAAGCACGACTGGTGGCGGGCTTCAGAAGACATCTCGGGGTATGTTCTGGGTACTACCGGGCGGGCCGCCGCGGTCCATGGTGGGACGAGCAACTCCAGGATACACTTCGGGGACTGGAGTGGACTGCCCAGCGACTCCAAGCCGCCGATGCCCCTCGGTACCGGTTGAAAGGCTTTGCGCTCGAGACGCTCGGATAACCCGAAGAGAGCTGTGTTTGCTTGCCGAAATCCGATGGCCAAAATGCTGGACAAATGGAAGTTCGTGGACGCGAAGCAGGCGCGGCTGGTGTTGCGACCGGGCGCATCCAGGTTTACTTCTATTGGGGGTTTACCTAAGATGTGCCTTAAGGAGATAGTCGATGCAGAACCTCCGGCATGGCGTCCTCTTATTGTGTGTAATGACGGCCGGATTGGCCCAACAGCGAAACGCTCCCACAGTTCCTCGGCTGCCGCTCGGGACCGGCCCATTCATTCTTGATACCGCGGAGCAACACAGAATCCGTGTCGTCATTCTGACGAGAGGCTTGTCCCACCCGTGGGGTCTGGCTTTTCTCCCGGACGGCAATATGCTAGTGACGGAGCGAGCTGGCCGGCTTCGCCTGATCAGGGATGGCGTGCTCGACCCAAAGCCGATCGGCGGTGTGCCGGAGGTATACGCCAAGCAGCTTTCTGGCCTCATGGATGTCGCTCTCGATCCCAAGTTCTCTGAAAACCGGCTTGTCTACCTGACGTACACCAAACCGGTAGGGGACAAGGTCACGACCGCTCTCGCGCGCGGCCGTTGGGATGGAGCGGTTCTCTCGGATGTTCGAGACGTCTTCGTCGCGGATTCGATTGATGACGGTCGGGCCGCGGCTTCGCGCATTGTGTTTGCCACCGACGGCACCCTGTATATGACGGTTGGAGGCACGTTCGACCAACGTGCCCAGGACCCGAATAGTCACGGAGGAAAGGTCCTCCGCTTGCGCGACGATGGAACGGCGCCGCCAGACAACCCCTTTGTGGGCCGCACGGGTTACAAACCGGAAATCTTTTCTCTGGGGCATCGCAACGCTTTAGGGCTCGCCATTCATCCCGACACGGGCGCGGTCTGGGAAAACGAAAACGGCCCAAACGGCGGCGACGAAGTCAATCTGATCCTTCCGGGACGGAATTACGGCTGGCCTGTTGTCAGCTACGGGCGGCAATATCCCGGGCCCCGCGTGTCCGAACACGCCTGGCAGCAGGGCATGGAAGAGCCGCTGGTAGTCTGGCTTCCTTCGATAGGCATTTCCGGAATGACTTTCTATTCGGGTGACCGGTTCCCCGGTTGGAGGGGCAACCTCTTTGTAGGCTCCATGCGGGCCGGGGAGCTGAACTACACGGGCCATCTGGAACGGATTGTGTTCAACGGCAAATTTGAAGAGCTTCGCCGCGAATCGATTCTGACAGAACTGCGACAGAGGATCCGCGATGTGCGGCAGGGCCCGGACGGTTTGTTGTATGTGCTTACGGAAGAAGAGGATGGAGCACTTCTAAGAATCGAGCCGGCTCTATAGTCGATGGTGCGCCGCAACGACTCAGGTCGAGCTCGCTTTTACCGCTCTTCACGAAGACCGGCGCACCGGAGTTTTCCTGTGGACGGGCTTGTACGCCGGTGTGCCAGCAGCCGGATAGGAACCCGCGCCAATATGGAAATTCGGTTGGCAGTCGCTAAGTCAAGCCAGGCCCTTGATTTCGAAACAGTTCTGATCTGGAAGTCTGGCGGTTGTTGCCCAAAGATGTGATCGCCGCCCTGACGGGGTTGATCGATCCATTGGCGCAGGATGCAAATGGGCCTCACCGCGATTATCAAACCGACCGCAAGACTCATCGATGCCCACATTTGAGTCTCGGAAATCGAACCCGTCGAAAATCAATTAACAACTTTGTGCTCAGCCGACTTAGCAAAGCCGAGACGAGCGCTGGAAAGGTTGCTATCTTTCAATTGGCCCGGACAGCTTCGGCTCAGACATTCTGTTGAGTTAACCTCCATATTCTCAACACTCGTCAATCAAAAGATTAGTCTTTCGCCGTCGCCATGATGGGCGTTCCAGGCGCTTACTCGAGGCCTCGTCACCCAAACGATTGCATACCGATCCAAACGATCAAATGGCAATCATAGGATTAAGTAAAAGATCTCATGCGAATTCTTGGGTTCTTGCTTTCGAGCAAAGAGGTTGGGGCAGGTCCGGCCGCATGATGCCACCTTAGTAAGCGACTTTGCGGTTAGTTACGCCGCGGCGAAGCGTCGCGAGCGTGCGGCAAAAAAAGAGGAGAACACATGGCGAGGAGACGGCCTTTCCTATTCCTGATCGTTGTAGCGTTGGTTCTGGCGGCGGCGTGGCCACTGAGCGCGCAGTCATTCCGGGTGCAGTGTCCCCCTACCACCGTGACCCATCCGACTGCGGTTCCATCGACTCCAGGTGAACCGGTCTACAACGGGCCGACCCAATTCGGTACTGCGACTGTCACCGGCACCCAGGGCGGATATGTGACGCCGACCTCGAACGTAAATGGCGCCGTCAAGTGCCAGCAGATCTCGGGCGGTGATGGTCAGGCCACAATGGGCGACGGCACGCAGACGTACATGTTCTCCTTCGGGCCGTTATCCGGGCTCGCAGACATCGCCGCCGGGCTGCCGGGTACGCAATACCCGGACGTCTTTAATACGGTATACCCGGGCACAGCGGGGCAGATGGTGCTACTGCGCGGCGACCCCGCTACGACCGATGGCGGCACGGCCGGCAACTCGCCCGGTAGTGGCGGAACGAGCGCTGCGCCCTTTACCTGGAACGGCGCCGTGGGACTGACGGGCGACCCGGATGTACTTGTTGCTGGCAGTGGTACTGGGGCGACGGCAACGGCCATTATTACCGGCGGCCTCGTCACGGACGTTACGGTAAACACCGGCGGCAGCGGGTACGTCGGGGCGCCCACCGTGACCTTCGACCCGGCCCCTCCCGGCGGCATTACTGCCCTTGGGACATCATCGATTGGCCCCTGCAATACGGTGGGCTGCACAGGCAATATGGTTACCGCAGTGAACATTACCTACACGGGTTTCGGATACACCTCACCGCCAAAAGTCATGTTTGGTACGGGCGAAAACGCTTGCGCGACCAACGCTCCAGCTCCAGCGTGTCTCACCGGGCATGTGGATCCCCACCCGATCATCGATGTGGGCGTGTTGAACGGGAACATTCCCGCGCCGCTGATGGCCTTCGACGAGGATGACGAATTCTTCCTCACTCTCACCAACGTGGGCATGATTATGCGGCCGGACCTGTTCGAACAGCACACCGTCCACTTCCACGGCTATCCCAACGCTTCCTCGTTCTATGACGGCGTGCCCGACGCGTCGGTGGCCATCAATATCGGCGGCAGTTTCACTTATTATTACCTGGCTCCTGATGCCGGGACTTACTTCTGGCACTGCCATATCACCCCGCCCGAGCACCTGCAGATGGGCATGGTTGGACAGCTTCACGTGCGCCCGCGGCAGGACCGCGTGCCGGTCAACGGCAACCTCTATACCTATCTGGGTTACCAGAACGGGATCGGCCTGCCTATTACCACACCGCCGACAGTCGCAGATCTGCGCACGGTTTGTAATCCCGCCGCGGATATCCTGTGCTCCGCTACCATGCCGGCCATCAATACTGGGGCGACGCGGCTGGCAGCGGGCACGCTGTGCAGCGGCGCTAGCACGACCTCCCCACTCACGCCTCGATATACCTACAACGACGGCGACGGCTCGACCTGCTACGACGTCGAGTACCCCATCCAGATGCACGGCTTTGACCCCAATTTCCATTTTGTCGGCATGACGTTCAACCCCGAGATGTTCGTGGACATGAAGGATAAGTACTTCCTGCTGAACGGGCGCAGCTACCCGGACACGGTAGCGCCCGGCCCTCAGGCCACGACGGTAACCGATTCGAATACCCACTACTCGCAGCCGATGCCGGCCCTGATTAACATTCCGGCGGGCGGCAGAGCCCTGCTGCGCCTGGTCAACCTGAGCGTTTCCGAATATCATACGCTGGCCTCGCTGGGGATTCCGATGAAGGAGATCGGGTTCAACGCCAAGCTCTTGCGCGACCAGGGGGGGAACAACACGGAGTTCTACACTAACTCCATCACCCTGGGTGGCGGTGAATCGCTCGACGTGATTCTGGATGCCAGCAACACCTCGCTCTATCCGGCGGGCAGTGTCTTCTATCTCTACTCTCCCCAGCTCGACCACCTGTCCAACGACGCCGAAAATTTCGGCGGCATGATGACCGAGGTTCGTATCTGCAATTCCGTGGCGGGCAGCGTGACCGCAGGCGACGGCACAACCAATGCCAACACGTTCGGAAATGTCTGCAACTAGGAGCACGGCAATGAAGGCGACGAAAATGACGAAAACGATTTCGAATTCACGACTGCTTCTGGCGGCGCTGGCGGCGTTGCCGCTCACGGCCCCGGCTTTTGCTGCGGCTCCCGGCATTATCGGGCCGACTTTTAGCCTGACGGCGCAAGACGCGTACTTGAACCAGCCGGACGGCCAGGCGGTTTATTCCTGGGGCTACGGCTGCCAGGGCGCACCGACTGGTTTTCTCCCGGCCGGCCCAGCGGCTATGAAAGGGGCAACCTGCCCCACGATGCAGGTGCCCGGCCCAACCCTGATTGTCACCGAAGGCCAGACGGTTATTATCACCTTGTCCAACCACCTGCCGACTGCGGCCGGCAACACCTCGATTTTGTTTCCGGGCTTTACCTTGACATCAAGTTGTGGGACGCCGGCAGTGCAGGGTCTGCTGACCTGCGAGGCTCCGCCGGGAGGTTCCGTGACCTACAGCTTCATGGCCTCCGCGCCGGGGACGCACCCCTATTACAGCGGGACGCAGGGGGACCTCCAAGTGGAGATGGGCCTGTACGGAGCCCTCATCGTCTTGCCCAACCCCAGCACCATTCCCGCCGCCTGCGGCACCGGCACAGCCTCACCATCTGGTCCTAATCTGCATGACGCGAACCTGGCGGTCGAAGCAGCACATGGAGAAGCCGATTTCCGGCTCGCCCGGGCCGCGTACGACCACCCCGGGAGCTGCTACGACCGTGAGTACCTGTTCCAGTGGGCCGAGATGGATTCGAGGATTCACAAGCAGGCGCTGGCGCAAGTGACGGCAAAGAGCGGCTGCACCGCTGGTGCGGCGGGGTGCAGTCTCAACGTGCAAACCGAACCGTATCACCCGGCCTACTTCCTCATCAACGGGCGCTCCATGCCCGACCTGATGGACCCCAACTACGCGGCCGAGTATCCCCACCAGCCCTACAACGGCAACCCACACATGCATCCGGGCGAGCTGACCTTGGTCCGCACCATCGGCCAGGGGCGCTGGCAGCATCCCTTCCATGAGCACGCCAACCACGTGCGCATCCTGGGTCGCGATGGGAACCTGGTTCTCAGCCCTACCAGTCCAGCGACGAATCTGGCCGGCATTCTGATGTTCAACACCGACACGACGCCGGGTGAGTCCTTCGATGGGATTTTCTACTTCACCGGAAGAGGATTGAACTGGGACCCGTACGGCCACCATCCCGCCGCGACCGGTCCCGCGAATCCCTCGGCCACTAATCAGAATCCCTTTCCGACTGATCCGCTCGCCTCGCTGTCCTGTTATCCGGATGCGAATGGCTACTACACCGTGAACAGCATTCCTCCGGCTCCGGTGTCTACGGTCAATTATTACGAGTGGTGCCAGGATCATAACAAGCCCGTCCAATCGATGCCCTTTGGCGACGTCCCGGGCGGCGGCCCGGCAACTCTGCCCGATCCCAACATCTTCACCAACGGCGCCTGGTACGGCGGCACGCCGTATCTGGGTCCGGATGCGAGTTTGCGCGCAACGATGCCTGCCTGCTCCACGACCACCAATGCCGGCTGCACAACTCTGAACCCTGCGAACACCCAAGCTAACCCGGCCAACGAGCGCGGCTGGGCCTTTATGTGGCACTCGCACAACGAGCGCGAGATTACGACGAACAACGTTTTCCCCGGGGGCATGCTGATGATGATGCTGGTGGATTCCCGGGAATTTCCGATAGACGAATCCCAGTAAGCGACGAAAGGAAGACACGAATCATGCGAACTAATCACTTGAGGAATTCTATGTTTAAGATACCGGTACAGATCGTCGGTGTTCTTCTTTTCGTCGCGGCAGCGGCCTTCGGCCAGACTGCGAGCGTGACTGGCGGCCCGTTGAACTTCGGCTCGGTGCCCGTCGGTGTGACCAGCACAACGCTAACGTTGACCGTGAATAACACGGGAGCGGCGGCGCTGGATACCATCCCCACGACTCCGCCGGCCGCCGCAGGTGCGGCGGGCCTGACTTTCGGTCTGACCGCGTCGCCGTTCTCCGTGTCGGCCACGTCGCCGGGTACCTGCAGCGCCCCTGCTGGCACAGCAGCCGGGGGCAGTTGCACGATCAACGTGGTGCTCACCCCGACGGTTCTGGGCGCCGCGAGCGACACGCTGACCATCGCCGCGACCACCGGCGGCGGCACCGGGGCGGTTACGGTGACTGGTTCGCCGGCGGCCTTGGCTGGAACTGGCTATGAGCCAAGCGTATCGGCCACCTCCGGTGAGGTCTCGACCGTTACTCTGACCAACCAGTCCAGCACGCCGCTTACGTTCACTCTAGGTGCTCTTCCAGCAGGTTTCTCCGTGGTGCCTGGAGGGACGTGCCCCGCGGCTATTGTCGTGACGTCCGGTTCCTGCACGGTTGCCGTACAGGGTCCCGCGGAACAATCTGGATCGATGCCCGTTACCGCAGCCTCCGGAACCGTCAATGTGACTGTACTTGGTTCTCCAGTAGCTCTTGGCGAGACCGGAACCGGCGGTCCTGTCGAAACCGGACTAGAGCAGGTCGTACAGCTAACAGCCGCGCCTACCTCGACAACCCTGCCGGACGGCACCGTCGTGCCGATGTGGGGTTACAGTTGCGGTATTGTTGTCGTCGGTTCCACCGCGACGTGCGCCAAGTTGAATCCGAACGCCGTCGGGTGGTCACCTGTGGTGATTACTGTCCCATCGGGAAAGGACCTGGAAATCGAACTGACGAATAGCCTGTCGTTTACCCCGATTGGCACCACAACCCCGAATACTATTCCCACGTCGCTGATGATCGTCGGGCAGGTGGGTGGCGGCCTCGGAACCGTCGCCTCGAGTTGCATGCCTGCCGCCCCGACCACTGCGGCCGCCACCGGCGCGACTTGCACGCCCTCTCCGGATCACTCAAACGCACAGAGCGTCTACACCTGGGTCAGCGCGAATATTGCGGGAGCCAACACGCCGCCCGCGCAGGGGCCCCGCGTGCAGTCGTTCGCCACCGAGGTTCCGGTGGGAACGACGGCAGACCTGATTTGGAAGAACCCCCGGCCGGGCACGTACCTGCTCGAGTCCGGCACCCATCCCTCCATCCAGGTGCCGATGGGCCTGTACGGCATGCTGGTGGTCACCTGCCCGCCGGGCGCTGCGGCTACGACGTGCACCAACGCCACAGCTGGCCTTGGCACTGCTTATCCCGCGGTGGCCGGCACCGCGCCTGCCCCTTCGTATAACGCAGTGACCTACAATGCCGAAGTCCCGCTGGAATTCAGCGAGATCGACCCGGTGCAGAATAACGCCGTCAACACGGCGGTCAACACCGTCGGCTTCAGCGAGACTGCGGTGTGGAGCGCTGCCTCGACCGGTCCGCTTAGTAACGTCAACATTATCTATGGCGGTTCCGGCTACCTTGGCGGGGGCTCGGGCACTCTCCCCAGTTCGGAGGTGGCAGTCGTGGGCGCCAATGGCTCCCTCGCTGCGGTTTCTCTGACAGTCACGAATGGTGTAATCACCAGCGCGATGGTGACGAACGGCGGCTCGGGTTATTCCGGCACTGCGCCCGCCAACATATTCGTTACCGATCCCACTGGCACCGGCGCCATTCTGACGGCGACGACGTCGCCAAATGCTCAAGGTTGCGGGGCGCCGACGGTACACACCTGCTATCCGCCGGCGGTGAACTACACGCCGTTCTACTACGCGATCAACGGTGTGGCGTTCAACAAGACGAACCCCGCCACCTCGAATTTCGCGGTGTCGCAAGGTACATTCACGGGCACGGTAACCGGAACGGTTCTGGCGCGCCTGGTGAATGCCGGTCTGCGCATGCACGTGCCTTCGATCGTCGGATCGCAAACCACGGGCTTCAACGGAGCTGGGGCTTCTGCCACCGTCGGCGGATTCACGCTGATTGCCGAGGACGGGAACGTCGTTCCGAACTTGTTACCCAACCTGAACCTGTCCGGCCAGGTAGCGGCGCCCAAGGTGCAGACCGACGTGTTCATGGCCGCGGGCAAAGTTTACGACGTGATGATCAACGCCCCGGCTGCCGGCACAACCTCCATTCCGATCTACGACCGCGAGTTGAGCCTCTCGGGTAATTCGAGCGAGCGCGATGCAGGGATGCTGGCTTACATCAGCGTCAATGGCGCGGTACTCCCGACCTTCGGCACCGGCGTCGCGGGAGCTACGGTTGCCAGGGCTGATACCTACAACTCCGTGGTCGCCTGCGCGGCGGCCCCCTGCACACCGGTGGTGGTATCGGATGTATCCAAGGGCGTGATCGGCAATGACAGTTTCGTCTACGGCGTTACGCTCGCTGCCGGACCGACCGGCGGCACGGTGAGTTGTGGCGCCGTCCCTGGGAACTCGGTCCCAGGTAGTATTTGTGACAACGGTACTTTCACTTATACCCCCAATGTCGGCACCACCTCGGATAGTTTCCAGTATTGCGCCAACGGGACTACCCTTACGTCCTCGCCGTCCTATTGCGCCACGGTCACCCTCGGTGCGTGGACGACCGGAAGCGCTCCCGATAGCATCACCACGAACCCCATCACCTTCACCTCGAAGACGGCGGGTTACATCAGCATTCCACCGCCCGGCGTGCTCTCGGTTGACAGCGACAGCCTGGGCTACCCGCTGAGTGTCGTCACCAATCCCGCGCCGACGCTAACAGGTTGCTCGACGCTCTCGATCCAACCGAATGGCGGGTTCATCCTCACTGCGCCGGCGGCGGCCACGAGCTGCAGCTTTACCTACACTGCAATAAACTCGCAGGGGACGACCGGGACGCCCACCACGGCGACCATCAACTTCCCCATATCTAGCCAACTGCAGGTTACGGTGCTGGATGGCTTGGCCTATAAAGCCTGCGCAGGAGACAGCACCTGCATCGCTAACATACCCCCGATTACCGACTATCGCTGGATCATCGAGGAAGATAAGACCTTTTATGTGAATCCGGCCTGCACCGCGACCAACACCGCCGTGATTGCGGGGTGCCCGCAGCCTACCGCCACCACGGTTCCTCCCACCTTCGGAGTGAATTTCCACACCAGCCACATGGACTACATCGCGCAGGGCTGCACAAGCAATGCGCCGAGCGACCTGTCCTGCGAACAGGGCCAGACCCAGCAGGGTGTGCCGGTTATCTGCGAGGCTGGCAACGGCGCTTGCGTTCAACCACCGCCGGGAACGCCTGCAGCATGGCAGCCGGTGTTGCCCAGTCAGGTGGCGCTCGATCCGGGCTGCGGCTTTGGCACCTTCGCCGGGCGCACTTGCGGCACTGGCACCGGAAACACCACGGCCACCGCCCCCTTCCCGAAGCGCTACTACATCTCGGTCCTTCCGGGAGACGCGGCTAACACATTTACTTATGCGTACGGGAGCAACCCTGCCAACTGTACTCCGGCCTCCGGCTCCGGCCGCTCCACGACCTGCGGCCACGGCATGGGCGGCGGGCCCATCAGTTGGAATACCAGCACTAATTCCTGGAACCCGGTCATCGTGCTCTCCGAGCCAAACCCGTATCCGCCGGCCAGGCTCAGCGTGCAGGTCTTCGAGGACGATTTCCCATTGAATGGCGAGCAGGATGCCGGCGGCGGAATCGACGTCCTCGCGACCAACGAGCCCGGCTTGGGCGGGTTCGAACTCATCCTCTTTGACGACATGGGTGGCTCCGGCGACGTGACCGGACAGTTAACCCACGATTTCTTCAACCAGCCCCTGTCGAATAGCCTGGCGGGAACCGTCGATCCGGCCACGGGGCTGGATGCGTGCCCGATCTCCGTCGAGATAACCGGGAACGTGTTGAACACCGCCGGCTACGCTACGAATGCGACGACGACACTGCAAGGCGGAGCCGCGGTAAACGGTGCCGCCGGTCCTAACCCTCAAGGGGCACTGCAAGGCCTCTCGGGCAGAATTGTGACGTGCCCGAGGTACGAATCGGATGGAATCACGCTGTCACCCCTGGCAGGCCAGGCCCTGGTTGCCAACATGATGCCGGGACGCTACAGCGTGCAGGCCTACCCGGGGGCCAGCCGCATCGCCAGAGGCGAAGAGTGGCTCCAGACCAACACACTGGATGGACAGCATCCCCACGATTCCTTCCTCCGCATCGGTGAGCCGAGCTATTTCCAGGAGTATGGGCCGGCGGGCTACCACGTGTCCATCGGCTTCGCCAACCCGAAAATCATCAACTCCCGCCTTGCTGCCGTTTGCGCCGCTGGCGGGGACGGCAATGTCACCGGCACCAACTGCACGAATACGGTGACGGGGACGGTCACGGGCGAGCGCATGAGCCGGCCGCCCGATGAGCGGCTCTATTCGAGCGGCTCGCGTGATGCCTTCATTTGGACCCAGTGCTTCGTCAGCCTGGGCGACCCGGACGGCGAAGACTTCGCCTTCACTAAGTGCGACGCCAACGGGCACTTCACGTTCACCTCTGTTCCGCAGGGTTCCTGGCGTCTAAGCATTTTCGACCAATGGAACGACCAGCTGATGGACGGTCTCTCCACGTCGATCAATGTTTGCTCCGCGTCAACCGGAACGTGCACTGCCAATGGCGTCACCATCAATATGGGAGATGTCGCGGTTCAGCAGTGGCAGTCGAACGTTAACACGGTAACCTGCATCGACGACAACAAGAACGGCATCTGCGATCCCGGTGAGCTGGGAATTCCCCTCCTGAATACCACCGTTCGGTATCGCGACGGCAGCCGGGCGAACTTCCTTGTCACCGATTTTGGCGGGATCGCCAACTTCAATGAAACCTTCCCGCTGTTCAACTGGTACGTGGTGGAAGCGGACACCACTCGTTACAAGACAACTGGCATCCACACCGTTTATGACGCCGGCGGACCGGCCAATGGCACGACCTGCGGAGGCGCCTATCCCGCATGCGAGTCGGGCACGCCTTTCGATCACTTGGCGAATACCAAAGACCCCAATCCTTTGCCAGGCAACCTGTCGGTGCCCGGCGCGATCTACTGCAATACCGCGGTTTGCACAGGTCAATCGATCGCTACCGGTGTGCCGGTACAGAGCTCGTCGACTGCATCCACCGGCCGCATCGATCCGCCATGGGTTCAGGCGGAAGGCTGGCAGGGCTTCTCCGGCCAGTTCAACTTCATCGAGTTCGCCAAGGCGCCGTACTGCGCCGGCAATGGCACAGAGCTTGGACAATGCGGCGCTACCGCACCGGCGACTGCCGCGGAGAACGGTGGTATTCAGGGGCATGTGGTATACACCTCCACCCGGGCGTTTGATGACCCGAGCTTGTCTGTTCAGCAGCCCTGGATGCCCCTGGTTCCGAACGTCACCATGAACCTTTATCAGGAGAGCTTCGCCGCCGACGGTGTAACACCAGTCCTGAAGTTGGTGGACACCACGCAAACCAGCAGTTTTGATAAGTGGGCGCAGGGCTTCCGGTCCGATGGCGTGCCCTATATGAACTGCCCGGGCCAAGCACCGGCGCCAACTAACACGACGGGAGGCGACCCCTTCTTCTATACGCTATTCAACCAACCCAACTGGCTCAACCTGTACGACTATTATTACAGCGGCGCCTCATTGGTCACGCTGCCAAACAACTCGCAGTTCAAGTGCTACGACGCGATGCACAACTGGAACCAGCTCCAGCCTGCGGTTTACGACGGAATGTACCAGTTTCCGAGCGTGCTCGGAATCATCCCGAGCGGCGCGAGTGCCGGCAAACTGAACACGGCCTTGACCGGAGGAGTCGGAGGAAACGGGTTGGGTACGCCAGGATTCACCGCTGCACCGATGGGCGGCACCAACTGCACCATCTGTATCGCGAACCCCGATGCCACCGATCCGTGGAGACACAACACGCCAATGCTGCCCCCCGGCAAGTATGTCGTGGAAGTAATCCCTCCGCCCGGCTATGAGCTGGTGAAGGAAGAAGATAAGAACATCCTGATCGGAGACAATTTCATTGCCCCGGTCTACCAGCAGTTCGGCGGGCTCGGCAACATTTACATCCTTCCCGACCAGGCGTCGGTGGCTTCCATGTACGAGCCCAGCGGCTCCGCCTACAACGCGACCAGTGCCCAGGATCCCACCCAAAGTTTAGGTATGAACCCGAACAGCAATTTCGTCCCCGGGTTCCTCGAGCCCGTCTGGCCGTGTGTGGGCCAGTTACGGCAGGTGCCCGACTATATGAGCCTCTTCCCTGAGGCTCGTGAAGTAGCCTCGTTCGCCGGCGCCATGCGCCACATGTGCGACCGCAAGGAAGTGACGCTGACCAACCAGATGGCGGTCACGGCGAAGTTCTGGATCTTCACCTCGACGCACATCGCCTCCAAATTCGCCGGCGGCATCACGGACGACTTCACTTCCGAATTCGACCCGTTCGCCCCTGTTTTCGGCGAGAAATTCGCTCCGCCCCACATGCCCGTCTCGACTCGGGACTGGGTCGGAAACGAAATATCCCGCGTGTATAGCGATCAGTGGGGAGCCTTCAACGGCATGATCTATTCGACTTGGGAAGTGAATCCGCCCAACCCCACCGGCTATGCGCCTAACATGGCGGTCCAGTGCATGAACGACAAGGGACCGGCCATCGATTTTCGCCCGATGATCACGACTTCCCAAGGCGCTACGATTCCGAACCCGACCTATGGCCAGCTCATCGGCACCGATCCGCTGTACAACCCGCTCTACAGCCAGTTCTGCTATGAGCTGTCGTACATGCCCGGCCTTACCGATTACCTCGATACTCCGGTGGTGCCCACGGCCGCCATGGTAGGGGCAGGGTACAACAACGTTGACTGCGACTATCCCACCAATACTCCCGCTATCAGCGAAGTGGATAGCCAGGATGGAATCGGCCCGTGGGTGAGCGCGGGGGGTCGTACCATCACCATCACCGCCTTGGGCGATCAGATTGTGAACAACTACGGGTACTCGGGACCCCAGGCGACAGCGCCTCCTTACAATCAGAAAACCGTCACCCGACATTACGGCTTTGGGACGACGGCTGGAACCGTAACTATCGGAGGCCAGGCGGCAAACCTGGTTGGCTCATGGAGTGATACTACGCTCACGGTCACCGTGCCTAGCAGCGGCGTTCCGCAGTGCGCCGTGCAGCAACAAGCACAGTATCGGACTGTTGGCGGAAAAACGGATTATGGGACAGCCTATTGCGGTGAGCTGGTCATCACCGCCGCCAACGGCCAGCAATCGATCGACACCGTGAACATCACCATCGGCGGCACAACACCTACGCACGTGGCCGCTTCGGGTTCGATTCAGGCGGCTATCGACGCCGCGGCACCCGGCGATCTGATCATCGTCGACCCGTCTTGCAGCCGTGGTAACGGTAACAGTCCGAATCTGATTTCCTGTAGCAGCACCGGTAATGTCACAAAGAACCCGGCAGCTCACCGCGAACTGGTGATCATGTGGAAGCCGGTCCGGCTGCAAGGCGTGGGCGCGGCCTCCAGCATTATCGACGCTTCGACTCATCCGGCGGGCAGCCTGAAGCTCGATCCCTGGCGCGCGTCGGTGAATTGCCTCTTTGGTTTGGCTCTCAACGGCCAGCCTTCCTCGGCCGGCAACAACTTTGATCCGTCCGGGAAATTCAGTTGCCCGTCGCCGAATAACAGCTCAACCCTTCAGCTCGGCCCCGACGGGAACCAGTGGAACTACTTCTACGGCGGCCCGAACGTCTCGACCATGGTCGTGGATCGCGTTCCGTTGGAAGGCATTCTGGGCTGGGATGCCACGGTGAACGGCAACCTTGCGGAGCAGTTGCAAGAGCCGTCGCTCATGGGTGCCTATGAAGGCGCTGGCATCACGGTTTTGGCGAAGGGCGTGAACATTCCGCCGGGAGCCGCCGATCCCTTTGGGTCCGGGTCGGAAGCTAGCTTCCCGACCGGCACCACGCTGTTGACGGGAGCGGTAACGTTTACAGGCGCCTCGCCTTCCTGGACTTATGGCGATCTCAACTCCTTGTGCACCAGCGGCACAGGTGGGACCAATCCGTACCCTGGCAACTTTATGTGCAACCCGTCGATGATCGATGGGTTGGGGATCACCGATGCTTCCCAGGGCGGCGGCGCCATCTTCGCACACGCCTGGTCGCACAACCTACAGATCGCCAACAACCGGGTCTACAACAACGCCGGAACGCTCTCGGGCGGTATCGTTGTTGGTCAGGGCGAATTTCCCGAGGCGTACCTCGATGGGACGGCGGGCGACACCGATCCGGGCTCTTGCTTCACGCCCGGGGGGACCACCACTGGCGTGTTCGCGCTCAACACTCAGTTGCCGTACTGCCTCCAGATCAACGTGAACCTCCACCACAACATGGTCAAAACTAACTCCTCGACGGGTGACGAATTGTTCACGGGCACGCCGGCCGGGGCGGGCGGGGTCAGCATCTGTACCGGCTCCGACTACTACCAGTTCAACTACAACTGGGTCTGCGGAAATATCAGCACGGGCGACGGTGGCGGCATCGGCCACTTGGGCTTGAGCTGGAACGGCGACATCGAGCACAACACTATCCAGTTCAACCAGGCCACCAACCCGAGCATCCAGGCCAACGGAGGTGGCCTCATCATCATGGGCGCGGCGCCTGATAGCAACGCGGCGATGCTCAACGGCGCCGAATGCGGCTCCGTCACTGACGTAGATTGCGCTCCCGGGCTCAGCGATGGTACCGGCCCGGGCCTGGTAATCAACGCTAACGTGTTGGAGGGTAACTCGGCGGATTCCGGCAGCGGCGGCGGCTTACGCTTGCAGGCCGTGAACGGCACGGACATCCCGCGTTTCCCGAACCCGACGGCGGCCCAAGCCCCGTTCGCCGGCGGCGACTGCACGACACAATATAAGTCGGGAGCTCTCAACTGCCTCTGGTACGTAGTGACCATTACCAACAACATCATCAACAACAACATTGCGGGGTGGGACGGCGCGGGAGTATCCCTGGAGGACGCCCTCGCGGTGAAGCTGATCAACAACACGATTTCCTCCAACGACACCACCGCCTCCTCGGGCGTGCTCTTCAACACGCTGGGGGCTCCCAACGCGAGCAGCCAGTCGCCGGCGTCCACCTGCCAAAACCAGAACGGCGGCACGGTATCTTGCCCGCAACCCGCTGGTCTGGTGACCATGCAGAACAGCCCGCAAATGATCGCCGGGTTCAGCGGGATAGACGCGAATGGCCAACCGGTGACTGGGCCGCCGATGACGATCACTTGCCCGCCAGGCAATTACCAGGGCGGGACTGCCACCAACGGGTCGTGCATCCACATCTCGTACCCGGCTCTGTACAACAATCTTTTCTGGCAAAACCGGGCATTCCAAATCGGCGTCGGCGGCAGCGGCACGGGCCAGCAGAACCAGCAAAACGTCGTCACGCTGTTCAACGCCGCCTTTAACGGGACGGTCGGGTCGGCAGCCGGTAGCCAGTCCTTTACCGGAGCTTGCCCCACCGGCGCCAGCTATTGGGATATCGGCGTCCGCAACGACACCGGGCCAGGGAACCATGGCTCGGGCTACACCCTCAACCCGCTCAACGGCGTACTGAGCGCCCTGAACGGTTACAGTGCTACGAACCTGACCGCCAATCCAAACATCGTCAGCCAGTACTGCAACGGCTCGCGCGTGCCGCCGGAGGCCGTATGCACTTCGGCTGCCGGGCAGACCGTTCCCTGCGGCTGGCAGGTGCCTCCGGGCATCGCGGACGCGGTGGTGCCTAACCCGGTCTTCACCCTGTCGCCCGCGGCCACCGTGGACGAAGGCAACAACTGGATCAATATCAGCTGGGGCCCGCTGTCCATGCTCAACCCTGTAAGTAGCTCGGGGACAACCAACGTCGTCCTGGGCAACTACGCGCTCCAGTCCACGTCGGCGGCCGTGGATCACGATACATGCGCTTCCACGATCCCATGTGTTCAAACGATCGCCGCCAACGGCGTGACCAGTATCGTGGTGCCGGGGATGGACTTCTTCGGCAACGCGCGGCCCGATCCCGCCAACGCGAACCATTTCGATATCGGTGCAATTGAGTTCCAGGGCTCGGCAACGACGGCGGCGGCGCCGACGCTCGGTTCGATCACGCCCAACACCGGCGTGCGGGGCACCACCGTTAATGTGACCCTAACCGGCACCAGCCTGCAGGGCACCACGGCAGTGACCCTAACGCCTACTGGAGGGGGCGTTACGGTGCAAGCCTTTAACGTGAATAGCCCCACTCAGATCACGGCTACCTTCGTCATCTCGAACGGTGCGGCGCTTACCGCCCGAAATGTCACCGTCACAACAGCGGCAGGAACCAGCAACGCCGTCACCTTCACGGTGCAGGGCGCGACGCTGACCTCCATCACTCCCAACTCGGGCTTCAGAGGCACCACCGTACCGGTGACCATTACCGGCAATAACCTGACGGGAGCCACGGCGGTGAACGTAGCCGGCGTGACCGCTACCATCACTGGAACTCCGACCGCTACCACGGTCACGGCCAATTTCGTCATTGCGGCCGGCGCCACGGCTGGGGCCCGGAACGTTACCGTGAGCACGCCGATCGGAATGACCAATGCCGTGAGCTTCACGGTGAACAGCCCGACGCTGACTTCCATCAATCCCCCCGCAGGCGTGAGGGGCACCACCGTACCGGTGACCCTTAGCGGCACGGGCTTGGCCGGCACTACGGCAATCACCGTATCCGGACCTGGTGTCACTGTCAACACTATTGTCGCCAATCCCAACGGATTAACGGTCACGGCTAACTTCGTGATCGCACCACCCGGCCCGGCGACGCCCGGGGCCCGGACCGTCACCGTCACCACAAACGGCGTAAACGTCACTATTCCGTTCGAGGTGACCGGGGCAACGCTGGCGATCAGCGCTCCAAGTCCCGTGATGACAACCACGCCGGGTAACGCTACCACGAAGAACGCCACCATTACGGTGGCCAACACTGCGACGGGGGCAGCGGCCGGGCCGTTTACATTCACGGCGAATCCGACGCTCACGCCAGTCGGTACGCAGTCGGGGACCTTCTCGATCCAGCCTGGCGGCACCTGCGTATCGGGATTCGTAATAAACCCAGGCACCAATTGCTCGATCAACGTGCGATATGTGCCTACGACGACGGCGACCTCTACGGCGAACGTCACCGTAACCGGGACCGGCACGGCTGCTCTGTCGCAGACGGGCGGTAACTTTAACGCCAACTAAACCAAATGCGCCGGCCGGGCATCCAACAGCTTGGATGTCCGGCCGGCACAATAACGAGAGATCCCATGATTCGGACAACGATCTTAATTAACTTAGTGGTAAGCGGCGCTCTCTGGGCAGAGGGCGCCGCACCTGCTTCGGCGCCCGCCCCGGCTGCCAAACCCGCAGTCGCCGCGGCCCCGGGCCGTTATCTGCCAAGCCTTTCCAGGCGAGCGCAGATGTTTTACGAAGGCGTCTGGGGAATCGACTCCCTTAACGTCAAGTGGACGGAATCGGGCGAGATGGTTCGGTTCTCCTGGCGCGTCCTGGACCCCCAAAAAGCCGCGCCGCTCAACGATAAGAAACGTGAGCCTTCTCTGGAGGATCCCCAGGCGGGTGTCAGCCTGGTGGTTCCGCAGATGGAAAAGGTTGGCCAACTGCGCCAGGCCAGTCAGAACATCGAGGCGGGCAAGTCCTACTGGATGGCGTTTTCCAACGTGGGCCGCCGGGTGAAGCGCGGCGACCGGGTCAATGTGGTGATCGGTAATTTTCGAGCCCAGGGACTTCTGGTCGAGTAATGACGCTTGTAGCCCCGGCGCTCTTCGCCGCCGTTTTAAGAATTTTCGAGATAAGGATGGCTTGATGTATCGAAAGGTGTTGATGTTGGGTAGCGCTCTCGGTTGTGTGGCCTCGCTGGCATTGGCGGAGACAGTCGCGCCGCTTCCGGCGCTGACTGCCGCCCAGATCGTCGACAGGAACGTGGCGGCCCGCGGCGGTTTGGAGGCTTGGCGAGCGGTGAAAACTATGTCGCTAGCCGGGAAACTGGGCGCCGGCGGGAATCAGCGGGCGACGCTTCAGACCAAAGAACAGGTCGCCTTGCCTAGGGGAAAGGGTGGCGCCCCAGCGGCGACGCCCAGCCGGCCCGCGCAAGAGGTCCAATTGCCCTTTCTGATGGAACTCGAGCGGCCGCGTAAAATGCGGTTCGAGCTGGAGTTTGCGGGCCAGACGGCCATTCAGGTGTATGACGGCGTGCACGGGTGGAAGCTGCGGCCGTTCCTGAACCGTCGCGTGGTAGAGCCTTTTACGGACGACGAACTCAGACTGTCGTCAGGCCAGGCGGACCTCGATGGACCCTTGGTGGATTACGCCGCGAAGGGTACCCGCATCGAATTGGTCGGCATGGATAAAGTTGAGGGCCGC
>Ga0306922_10000983_pt1 | contig 24809 bp, 15 predicted proteins | sample sta12Cox44000082_FD_203758 | JGI IMG/M metagenome (GOLD analysis project Ga0306922, IMG submission 203758) | Lab enrichment of tropical soil microbial communities from Luquillo Experimental Forest, Puerto Rico - statoxic.12C.oxic.44.000.082 (v2)... | ecosystem: Environmental > Terrestrial >... | reverse complement strand
AGTGGGTCAAGTACACTGCTCGGGGATTTCGCAACAAACAGAATTTCATTCACGCAATTTACTTCCACTGCGGCGGTCTGGACCTCGCACCGTCACCCATTAAATAGTCCGATGGGCCTTTTATTTTGGCACGGGATTGCAGCCCGTTTCGTGGCTCGCACCATTCCCGTTACTGCTGGTTTCGCCGCGCCTTTCCGGCCGATCAGCGTTCATCGTTTCGTGGTTGGCGGCGATCGCAGGGGCGCTGAACCTTTGGCGCTATTTCTATCATGACCTCGGAACTCCTCTGATCGTCACGGTCTTGATCATGGTTGGTGCAAGTGCGGTTTTGGCGCTCGGAGTGTACCTGTTTCGGCGATCTGCCATGCGAGGAAATCTTTTAGGTGCAGCCTTCGGCTTCCCTGTTTTTTGGATTACTTACGAGTACCTGCGGGCAAGTACCTCTCCGCACAGCACGGCTCTCAATATTGCTTACAGCCAGATGAATTCCTGCCGATTCTCCAGTTCGCGTCGATCACGGGCATTTGGGGCATCGACTTTTGCGTGTTCTTGTTCCCAGCGACGCTGGCGGCATTGATTGTGGTACGCGGTCAAACAGGCCTTAAGAAACTTCTGCCCGGGGGCGTCGGGTTTTTTTGCTCGTGGTGCTGGGCTTCGGCAAATGGCGACTGCACCGACCCTCGTCTTCAACCATAGTCACCGTCGCGCTCATTGCTTCTGATCTCCCCCAAAACACCCTGCCTCCAACGGAAGAAGACACAAATGCGCTTGCTTCGCGAGTATGCGGCGGAGGCTGAGAATGCATCCACACAGCACCCACAGGCAATTGTGATCCCGGAAAAAATTGGTGTTGTTCGTGAATCCTATCTGGCATCGGCACACTCGATTCTCTCGTCGGTCGCCACTCGAACGCAGGCCGTTGTCGTTGCGGGCTTGATCCGCCGCGACGCAAAGGGTGCGTGGAATGAAGCTCGTGTATACCCGCCCGAAGGCGGCGAACCCCTGACGTATGAAAAGCATCACATGCTACCACCGTTCGAATCTCAATTTATCGTCGGCACCTGGCGCACGCTTCTGCATGAGCCATCGGGAACGTGGGGAGTCACCATTTGCAAGGACATGGACTTTCCCCGACTGAGCCGGCACTACGCCGAGGATGGGGCGGGGTTGCTTCTCGTGCCGGCCTGGGATTTCGATTCCGACGAGTGGCTTCACAGCCGCAAGGCTATATTGCGTGGGGTAGAGGACGGGTTCAGTATTGCGCGGGCAGCGAGGCATGGAATCCTGAGCATCAGCGACGACCGCGGACGAGTGCTTTCGGAACGTGCTACCGGCTCGACACCTCTCGCGGTCCTGATCGCGGCTATTCCCGTCGAGCATGAAGCGACCTTCTATTCGCGTTTCGGCGATTGGTTTGCCTGGCTGAGCCTGGTTGCACTGGTCGTCGTGATCTTTAGCCTCTCGAGCCCCTCAAAGCCCGTCGTAGCCCAATCCGCTTCAAAAAAACCGACGGCAGTGCTGTTGCGGAGAGAACGGGCTAAGGAAACCGTAAGGAAACCCTGAACCCCCATCTCAACGCCTTCGGCCGTGCATCAGAATTTTGCATTCAGCAGAAAACAAATCCCGTACGTTCCCCCAACGGGAATCTTATGGCCGGCGGCCTAGGATGCGTTGAAGGCTTGGGGGCAATCGCATCCATGCGGAGATTCAGAAGCGCGCAGAAACTGGCACAGCTACTTTTGGGTGTCGCGGCCTTGTCCGCAACAGCCGGGAGGTTGCAAGCCCAAAACGCTGACGGAACTGCGACGGCAGCCGAGCGAAGCCCGGCCGCAGCTGGCGCCGGCTCGACGTCCGGCAACGTAAAGCAGGAAGCGCCTCACAATGGTGGATTTTTCCAAAGGCTGATGAAGGCGTACTCGGACGACTGGTTTGGGAACAGCGCAGAATCGCCCGAACCAGCGCGGCGCAGATATCCCGCGCCCGTGTCCTCCCCTCCTTTTCCATTCTCGGACTGGCCTTACGGCGGCTCGCCCACCATTGGTGCGCCGGATACGAATGTTGGGCCGCTGATGACTGCGCTATACACAGGCGAAAACGGGAAGGCGTGGGAGAACAGTCGCGTCAAATTGTATGGATGGGTGAACGGCGGCTTCAATGTAAGCACATCGGACAAGCATTACGGTAATGCTCCCGCAGCGTACTACATTCAGCCGAATTCGATTCAGTTAGACCAGGCCGCATTTTATATTGAGCGCAGTCCAGATACCGTGCAGACAGACCATTTCGATTGGGGATTTCGCTTGACCCAGTTGTATGGGCTCGATTATCGCTTCACGACGGCCAAGGGGTATTTCAGCCAGCAACTGCTGGTGAACAACAACAAGTACGGCTATGACCCCGTGATGGCTTATGTCGATTTGTACTGGGGGCAAATTGCCGGTGGAATGAACATTCGCATTGGGCGCTATATTTCGCTGCCCGATATTGAGGCGCAGCTCGCGCCCGATAATTACACCTACAGCCATTCGATCTTGTATACCTTTGACGTCTACACCCAGACTGGCATTAACGTGACGACCAAGCTCAGTGATCACTGGCTGGTGCAAGTCGGATTGTCGGCGGGAAATGATGTGGCTCCGTGGGCGGGAGAACCAAACGCGAAACCGACATTCAATGCTTGTGTAGGATACACGTGGCATGCGGGCGGGGATAACGTCTATCTCTGCGACAATTCCACGAATTCCGGGAAATACGCTTACAACAATCTGCAGGCCTACTACGCCACGTGGTATCACAAAATCAACAACTCATGGCATATGGCCACCGAGAGCTGGTACATGTGGGAAAAGAACGTTCCCAACGTCAATAATCCGAACGCGGCATCGTTGCTCATCAGCGGCGCAAATGGGGCCATTTGCAATTCCGCGAGCGAACTCAAATGTTACGCTCCGGAATGGGCGATCGTGAACTATGTGGAGAAGCAGTTTTCGAGGAAGGATTACCTAACCATTCGCAACGAGTACTTCAATGACCTCAAAGGGCAGCGAACCGGCTTCCGCACGCAGTATTCGGAACATCTGATCGGCTGGGGACACTGGATCGGCAGTACGGTTCTGTTTCGCCCCGAATTGCGATTCGAACATGCGTATGATGCGCCCGCTTACAACGCCGGCACGAAAAAGAGCCAGTTGGTGTTTGCAAGCGACGTGATTTTCCACTTCTGAGCATTCAGCGGATCAACCGAGCAGACATTGACGGCTGAGAGCCTATCGGCATGTGCGATCAATCGGAATGCGCAGGCGCGTGAGCAGGAACCGAGCGGCGCAAAACGGTGCGACGCAGGAAGGACTGCAATCGGTCCATGTAGATGTAAACGACCGGGGTCGTAAACAGGGTAAGCATCTGGCTGAGGATCAGCCCGCCGACAATGCTGATACCAAGGGGCTGCCGAATTTCCGAGCCAACACCTGTGCCGAGAGCCAGCGGCAGGGCGCCGAACAAAGCGGCCATAGTGGTCATCATGATCGGCCGGAACCGCAAGAGGCAAGCCTTGTAAATAGCCTGTTCCGGCGTTTTTTCCTCTTCCCGCTCGGTTTGGACCGCAAAATCAATCATAAGGATCGCGTTTTTCTTCACAATGCCGATTAGCAAGATGATTCCAATCAGCGCAATGATGCTCAGGTCCATGTTCATTAATTGCAGCGCGAGAAGCGCGCCGATACCGGCAGAGGGAATCGTCGAAAGAATCGTGATGGGGTGAATATAGCTCTCATAGAGAATGCCCAGAACGATGTATACCGCGGCCAGCGCAGTGAGGATTAATATCAGCTGATTGGCGAGAGAATCTTGGAACGCTTGAGCGCTGCCCTGAAACGACGCGTGAACCGTGCTGGGAACGCCAAGTTCGCGGCGCGCTTCTTCCACATGCTCAACGGCAGGCCCCAGCGAAGCGCCCGGCATGAGGTTAAAAGAAATGGTGATGGCAGGGAAAACGCCCTGATGGTTCACGGAAAGCGAGGTGTTGGAGTGCTCGTAATGGGCAAAGGAGCTCAACGGTACAAGTTTTCCTGACCTTGAAGGAACGTAAATATATTTCAAGCCCTCGGGATTTTCCTGGAATTCGGGGGCGACTTCGAGAACCACATGGTACTGGTTTAAGCCTTTATAGATGTTGGATACCTGCCGCTGGCCGAAAGCATCGTTCAAGGCGTCGTCGACATCCTGGATGGAAACGCCGAGGCGGCTGGCGGTGTCGCGGTCAACGGAAAGATACGACTGCAGACCTTTGTTCTGCTGGTCGGAATTGACGTCGCGCAATTCGGGAATCTGCCGCATGCGGGCCATCAGGATGGGAGCCCAGTGATAAAGGTCCTCGAGACTGTCCGCCTGCAGAGTGTACTGAAACTGCGCGGCGCCCCAGCGGCCTCCAACGGTAACGTCCTGCACGGACTGCAGGAAAAGCGAAGCCCCGGGAATTCCGGAAATCTGCCCCCGGAGACGCTCAATGACATGGTCGGCATCCAGCTTGCGCTGGTCGTGAGGTTTAAGCTGAACGAACATGCGGGCGGTGCTAGTGCCATTGCCGCCGCCCGTAAAGGAACTGACGGTATCCACACCGGGATCAGCCATTACGATCTTTGCGAAGGCACGCATTTTCTTGGACATTTCGGCGAACGAGGTGTCCTGATCCCCCTGGATGTATCCGTTGAGCCTGCCGGTGTCTTGCTGCGGGAAAAAGCCCTTGTTAACGGCTTTGAACATGTACACGCTGAGACAAGCCGTAAAAATCGTTAAACTGAGGACTAAGAACTCGTGGCGCAGCACCCAGCGCAAAGCGTGGTCGTACCCCTTCAACATCCTGTTGAAGCCGCCTTCAGACAGCCGGTAAAAAAACCCGTGCTTTTTCTTGTGGTCATGCCGGAGGAAGCGCGCGCACATCATGGGCGTCGTGGTCAGCGATACGAACAACGAAACGCCGATTGCTACGCTTAAGGTCACAGCAAATTCGCGGAAGAGGCGTCCCACCAGACCGCCCATCATGAGGATAGGGATAAAAACCGCGACCAGCGAGGCGCTCATGGAGAGCACGGTGAATCCGATTTCGCTTGCTCCTTTCATCGTCGCGGCAAAGGGGGCCAGGCCGTTTTCCATGTGGCGCGCGATGTTTTCGATCACCACGATGGCGTCGTCTACAACGAAACCAGTCGAAATCGTAAGTGCCATCAGCGAAAGGTTGTCGATGGAGTAGCCGAGGAGATACATGACGCCAAAGGTGCCTACCAGCGACAGGGGAACCGCGACACTAGGAATCACGGTTGCCCAATAATTCCGGAGGAAGGCAAAAACCACGAGGATGACCAGGATGATGGAGATCACCATGGTCCGCTCCACGTCGCGCACCGAAGCACGGATAACGCTGGTTCGGTCATTGACGATTCTTAAATTCAGCGCCGGCGGGACCGACGCGCGCAACCTCGGCAAGGTGGCCTTGATCCGGTCTGCGGTGTCGATCATGTTCGCACCAGGTTGGCGGAAAATCCCGATGATCACGCCGGGGTTGCCGCCTGTCAGTCCCAGGTTGCGTATGTCTTCCGTTGCATCCTTGACGATCGCAATATCTGACAATCGCACGGGGGCGCCCACATGACCCGCCACAATCAGCGGTTCGTATTCGTAGGCCTTGAATAATTGGTCGGTATCGGAAAGTGTCCAGGCTCGGTCACTGTTCGAAAGCGCGCCCTTCGCGAGGTTGGAATTGGCTGACTGCAGGCCCTTGCGCACGGTTTCAAGACTGATGCCGTAGCTGTTCAACTGCTGTGGATTGACCTGAACGCGCACCGCGGGCCGGGAAGCGCCCCAAGTGAATACCTGGCCGACACCCGGGATCTGCGCAATTTTTTGGGCGAGGATGGAATCGGAAGCGTCGTAGATTTGCGCGATGGGAATGGTCTCCGAGGTCAAGGAAAGCAACATCACCGGAGAATCAGCGGAATTGACTTTGCGGTAGGAAGGCTGAGAAGGCAGATCGGCAGGCAGCTGGCTTCGAGCGGCGTTGATGGCCGCTTCTACATCGCGGGCAGCCGCGTTAATGTCGCGATTCAGGTCGAACTGCAGCGTAATTCCGGTGCTGCCGAGCGTTGATGTGGAAGTCATCTGCGTGACGCCCGAGATACGACCGAATTGGCGTTCCAGAGGCGTGGCGACGGCCGAGGCCATGGTCTCGGGGCTGGCACCGGGCAGGCTCGCGCCGATGGAAATCGTTGGAAGGTCAACTTGAGGAAGAGGCGCCACCGGCAGAAAGCGAAAGGCGATGACGCCCGACAGAAAAATCGCGATGGTCACAAGCGAAGTGGCGACCGGCCGGCGGATGAAGGGAGCCGAGAAGTTGGACTGAAAATTCATCCTAGTCTCCGGCAGCGGGCTCTTCAGCCGGGTTGCTGATGCCGAGATTCAGGTGGCGTCCGAGCCAGTCGAACGCAAGATACACGACCGGGGTCGTGTAAAGGGTCAAAAGCTGACTGAGGATGAGTCCGCCAACGATGGTGATTCCCAAGGGGCGCCGTAACTCCGAACCCACGCCTTGGCCGAGGGCCAACGGCAAGCCGCCGAGCAGCGCTGCCATCGTGGTCATCATGATGGGGCGGAAACGCAGCAGGCAGGCCTCGTAAATCGCGTCGAGCGGAGACTTCCCTTCCTTGCGTTCGGCTTCTAAGGCAAAGTCAATCATCATGATGGCGTTTTTCTTGACGATGCCGATGAGCAAAATGATGCCAATGAGGGAGATGATGCTGAAGTCGGTCTTGCAGAGGAGAAGCGCTAGAATCGCGCCGACGCCGGCCGAGGGCAGGGTGGAGAGAATCGTGATGGGGTGGATGTAGCTCTCGTAGAGAATGCCGAGCACGATATACACGGTAACGACGGCAGCGAGGATGAGCAGCGGTTCGTTGGAGATCGAGCGGAGAAACGCTGCGGCTGTGCCCTGGAAGGTTGCTTGTATGCTCGGCGGTAAACCAACCTCGCGGCGCGCCGCTTCAATCACGCGCGTCGCATCTCCAAGAGATGCTCCGGGCGCGAGGTTAAACGAGGTGGTTACCACGGGGAACTGTCCCTGATGGTTGATCACGAGCGCGGTCGTGCCGGGCTCGAACCGCGTGAACGCGCTAAGCGGAACCTGCTGGCCGGTCGAGGACCGAACGTAGATGTTCTTCAAGGCTTCCGGATTCTGCTGGAAGCTCGAGTCCACTTCCATGACCACATGATATTGATTGAGCTGGGTGAAGATCGTTGAGACCTGGCGCTGGCCAAAGGCGTCGTACAGCGTGTTATCGATGTCGGCGGGAAGTATACCGAGGCGTGAAGCCGTGTCGCGGTCGATGGTGAGGGTGGCCAGCAGCCCGTCGTTAAGCTGGTCGGTCGCGACATCGCGCAGCTCGGGCAGCGTCTTCAATTTTTGCACGAATTTTGGCACCCAGTAGGCGAGTTCCTTGGGATCCACGCCCTCGAGGGAGTATTGAAACTGTGTTCGCGACACGCGGTCCTCGACGGTCAAATCCTGCACCGGCTGCATGAAGAGCGTGACGCCGCTCACCTGCGCCAGTTGCGGCTGCAGGCGGCGAATTACATCCGAAGCGGAGATTTTGCGCTCCTCGAGCGGCTTCAGGTTGATCTGGATGCGGCCGCTGTTGACGGTGGTGTTGGTGCCGTCAATTCCGATGAACGAAGAAAGGCTGGCCACAGCGGGATCGCGCAGGATCACGTCCGCCAGAGCCTGTTGGCGAAGTGACATCGCCGCGAATGAAACATTCTGGGGCGCCTCGGAAACGCCCAGGATCACACCGGTGTCCTGCACGGGGAAGAATCCCTTCGGGACGTAGATGTACAAGAGAATCGTGCCGACCAGCGTTCCGACCGTGACCAACAGTGTGGTTGTCCGGAAGCGCAGGACGACTTGCAGCGTCCGCCCATAAAACGCGATTACGTTATCGAACACTTTTTCCGATTTGCGGTACAACCACGTATGCAGGTTTTCCGGCTGGTGGCGCAGCAGTTTTGCGCACATCATCGGTGTCAGGGTCAGCGAAACTGCGGCGGAAACGAGAATTGTGACCGCGAGCGTCACGGCAAACTCGCGGAACAGCCGGCCCACAATGTCGCCCATGAACAGCAGAGGAATCAGCACGGCGATGAGCGACACTGTGAGTGAGACGATGGTGAAACCAATCTGCTCCGAGCCTTTCAGCGCCGCCTGAAGGGGTGATTCGCCTTGTTCTATGTAGCGGCTGATGTTTTCGATCATCACGATGGCGTCGTCAACGACGAAGCCGGTCGAGATCGTGAGGGCCATCAATGACAGGTTGTTCAGCGAATAGCCAAGCAGATACATGACGCCGAACGTGCCGATGATAGAAAGAGGCACAGCGAAGCTCGGAATAATCGTGGCGCGGACGCTGCGCAAAAACAGGAAAATCACCATCACAACCAGGGCAATCGTGAGCATCAAAGTGAATTGCACGTCGGCGACTGAATCGCGGATCGTTGTGGTGCGGTCCGTCAGAATCGTGACTTGAATCGAAGCTGGAAGCGCTGATTGTAACAAGGGCAAAAGTCGCTTGATGCGATCGACGACATTGATGATGTTCGCACCGGGCTGGCGTTGAATGTTCAGAATCACGGCAGGCTTTTTGTTTGCCCAGGCGGCCTGCTTGACGTTTTCGGCACCATCGATCGCGGTGGCAACATCGGAAAGGCGTACAGGCGCGCCATTGCGATAGGCGACGATGAGAGATTTGTACCCTGCGCTTGAGAGGAGTTGATCGTTTGCGCCAATGGTGAAGGCCTGGTGCTGCCCATCGAAAGTGCCCTTGGCCTGATCAACGTTTGCGTTGGCGAGAGCGGTGCGCAAATCTTCGAGGCTGAGACCGTAGGAAGCGAGCGCGGTAGGATTGGCCTGTACACGCACGGCCGGTCTTTGACCGCCACTTATGCTGACCAACCCTACGCCGGAGAGCTGGGAAATTTTCTGTGCGAGTGTAGTGTCGGCCAGGTCTTCCACCTTGGACAGTGGCAGGGTGTCGGAGGTTAATGCCAGGGTCAAGATGGGCGCGTCTGCGGGGTTGATCTTGCTGTAGATCGGGGGGTTCGGAAGGTCCTTGGGCAGCAGATTCGAAGCGGCGTTGATCTCCGCCTGCACTTCCTGCTCGGCCACGTCAATATTCAAATCCAAATTGAATTGCAAGGTGACCAACGAACTCCCGAAGGAGCTGATCGATGTCATCTGCAACAAACCCGGGATTTGCCCGAAATTTCGCTCGAGAGGCGCGGTCACCGATGAGGCCATAACTTCGGGACTCCCGCCGGGATAAAAAGTAATGACTTGGATGGTTGGGTAGTCGACTTGCGGCAGGGCGGAAACGGGCAGTTGACGATAAGCCACAAGGCCCACGAGGATCACGCCGACCATCAGGAGCGTGGTGGCGACCGGCCGTAAAATGAACGGCCGTGAAGGATTCATCGAGCGGGCCCTCCAGGGGGCGCGACGGTGGAGGAGTCGTTGGAGCTGGAGGCTTGTGTTGCGCCGCCGACTCGCGAGGTTCGCGGATCGACTTTGCTTCCCTCCTGGAGTTTGTCCTGGCCATCGACGACCACCACTTCTCCTGGAGCCAAACCGGCGGACAGAGCCGTAACGTCGCCGGTAGAATGCGTGATCGTCACGTCATGCATTTTTACGGTGTTGTCTCGAGACACCGCAAAGACATAACTGCCTTTTGGCCCGTGTAAGACCGCGGTCGTGGGAACGATAATCACATTTTTCTCGGTCTCCACCAGCAGATGCATGTTCACAAACTGGTTTGGGAACAGCTCGTTTCTTGAGTTGTCAAACACAGCCTTCAGCTTGTACGTGCCTGTCGTGGTGTCGATCTGGTTGTCGATGGTGAGGAGTTTGCCTGTCGCGATTCTCTCCGAGTTGTCGCGATCGTAGGCTTCCGCGATCATGGGCGGGCCGCTGCGCATCCGGGCCATGACTTGGGGAAGTTGGTCTTGAGGCAGGCTAAACAGCACGGCTATCGGCTGCAACTGCGTAATGACCACGAGACCATTCGTGTCCGTGGCATGCACAATATTTCCGATATCGACCAGGCGCAGCCCGACTCGGCCGCTGATGGGCGCGGTGATATGCGAGTAGGTGATTTGCAGCTTCGCATTGTCGATCTGGGCTGCATCCGCCTTGATGGCGCCTTCGGACTGCCCAACCAGGGCCTGCTGGGTGTCAAGTTGCTGCTTGGGAATGACGCCTTCCTTGAAGAGCAATTGGTAGCGCTCGTAATTTAGTTGGGCGTCCTTCAGCTGCGCCTGATCTTTGGCTAACTGCCCTTCGGCCTGCTCCTTTTGAACCTGAAAGGGCCGCGGGTCAATTTCAATCAAGGAATCGCCTTCCTTGACGGACTGGCCTTCGGTGAAGTTGATTTTGACGATCTGGCCGTCGACGCGGCTACGGACGGTAACTGTATTGAAGGCGGTTACGGTCCCAAGGCCATTGAAGTACACGGGTAACTCGCCCTTGCGCGCGGTCGCGACCACTACAGGAAGAGGCTGGTCCGGCATGCCCATAGCGCTACCCGGTCCTCCAGGGCTTATCGCCGCCGCTCCACCGGGGTTGCTGGCCTGAATTCCCCGGGTTCGGAAGTACCAGATTCCGGCCGCGGCCAAAACGATGATCAACCCCCAAATCCACCAGCGCCTGCGCGTCTGTGTGTCAGGGCTATCGGGAGCAGGCCCGGGCCCATGGACTTCGGGCGTCTTCGGCAAATCGACGGTTTCGAATAGGGCCATTCCGACGAACTCCTCTGGTAATGGCTGCATTGCGACCCGCTAGCGGAGGCGAGCCCCTCGCCTTGGGGACTTCATACAGCGCCATATAAAGTATAGCGTATCGAGAGAAAAGGCTTCCCCCTTTGAATAAGACGCAGAACCACTCGAAATGGATACGTCTAAAGACGTTTTGATGGCACGCGTCGCCGAGCAGGCTAGTCGGGCAAAAGACTGGTGCAGAATCAGGGGACACATCGTAAACTAGCTGGGCTTCCAGAACTCCGCACGCGAATTTGTGTCGAAAAACGAGGAAGGGAAACGCCATGCTGAAGGGTATCGTTCTTGGAATTGTCATGGGGTTCCTGCTGGTGGCTGCGGGACTCTACTTCTATTTCTCGACAGGCCAGGCTCCGGTAACCACGAAGTCGCCCGAAATGCCGTTCGAACACAAGCTCGCGCACATGGCGCTGCACGCGTACCTCGACAAAATGCCTCATCCGAAGCCCCAGGTTGCGGAGGACGAACACAGCTTTCTCGAGGGAGCCAAGGTTTACAAAGAGCATTGCGCGGTCTGTCACGGCCTGCCGGGCGAACCAGAAACCAGCATCGCCAAGGGTATGTTCCCGAAGCCACCACAACTGTTTCGCGGAACGGGCGTCACGGACGACGAGGTCTGGGAAACGTACTGGAAGGTCGATGGGGGAATTCGCATGACCGGCATGCCGGGATTCCGAGAGACCCTTGGGGAGAACAAAATGTGGCAGGTGAGCGTACTCTTGAAAAACGCCGACAAGATCTCTTCTGCTGTCAAAGCGGAATTGGCCAGCCCGATCGGGTCCGCCGCAGCTTCCAGCGCGACGCCTACTGCTTCAGCGGCACCCGCCAAGAACTGAGGAAGTTCACGCCTTAAGCTTGTCCCCGGATGAGCTTGTCGGCGTAACGAAGCTCGGGGAAGAGCCAAGCCCAGAGCACAGTAACGAGGATCGCGCCTACGCCCCCTAACACCACAGCCGGCACTGCACCCAACCATTGCGCGGCGAGACCGGATTCAAATTCGCCCAGTTCGTTCGAAGCACCGATGAAGATCATGTCAACGGCGTTCACGCGCCCGCGCATTTCGTCGGGCGTCTCGATCTGAATCAGCACCCCGCGCACAACCACGCTGACCATATCGGCGGCTCCGACGAAGAAAAGCGAAACGAGCGAGAGGGTCAGGCTGCGCGAAAAACCGAAAACAATGGTAAAGGCGCCGAATCCGGCAACGCACCAGAGCATCGTTGCACCCGCACGCCGACGAATCGGCTTGCAGGCGATCAGAAGGGCCATGACGGCAGCGCCAATCCCCGGGGCGCTGCGCAGAAGCCCTAAGCCCCATGGACCGGTGTGCAGGATCTCACGCGCATATACCGGGAGCAGAGCCATCGCGCCACCGAGCAGCACGGCGAACAAATCGAGAGAGATGGAACCGAATACGAGTTTGTGTTCCCAGATGTAGCGGAAGCCCCTAAAGACTGTCTTCAACGAGAATGCTTCGCGGGGTCTCGGCGGGCTTTGCGTTCGAATGCGCAGGGTGGTCAGGACCGAGATTCCGCCCGCGGAAAGGGCGGTGGCATACACGGCGGCCGGTCCACGGAAAAGGGCGTACAGCAATCCTCCGATCGCGGGACCAAGAATCGTGGCGCATTGAAAAACGCTGGAATTCCAGGCGATGGCGCTTTGCAATTGTTCTTCAGGCACCAGTTGCGGCAAGAGCGCCCGGCTGGCAGGCATACTGAAACAGCGCACAGTTCCGACGAAGAAAAGAATCACAAAGATCGGAGCCACCGATCCTGAACGGTACAGCGCCTCTCCTCGCAAACTTACGATCAGCAAGAGTGATGAAGAGAACGCATAGCCAGCGTAGCAAAGCGTCAGGAGCTTCCGCCGGTCAAACCGGTCGGCGGCATGGCCAGCCACGAGGAACAAAAGCACGCCGGGAAGAAACTGCACCAGGCCCGTTAACCCAAGGTCCAGAGGGCGCTTTGTAATTTCATACACCTGCCAGCCCACCGCGACCGACTGCATCTCTGTGCAAAGGACGATGCAAAAGCGCGCGATCTGAAACAGGCGGAATCCGGAAAATTGGAAGGCGGCTAATCCGGTGGTGAGGCGCTGTTCGGTGGTCGCCATTCCCTAGTAGTCTGCCATAACTTCCGCGCGCACCCATTTGACACGTTCATTCGTGGTCAGCTTCACAAAATCCGCTCGACGTTGTAGAAGTAGAAGCTACACTTCCCCGCGTTTTCCCACCGGGAACTGGACGCGAGCGCTTTCAGGAGACGACTGCGTTGTTCTTGCGACCTGGCACCCTCGACGAAGCACTGGCTGCTTTGGCCGAAACGCGCGCCACCGTCCTTTCGGGCGGCACAGACCTGTTCCCTGCCCTGAGCTTTGGGCCGCTACGGGGAGCGGTGCTCGACATCTCCGCAATTTCTGAGCTTAAAGGTATTCGCTTCACGGATTCCTACATCGAGATCGGCGGGCGGGCCACGTGGAGCGAGATCGTTTCGGCGAACCTTCCGCGCGGCTTCGATGGGCTGAAAGCGGCCGCACGCGAAATTGGCGCGGTCCAGATTCAGAATCAGGCCACAGTCGCGGGCAATATCTGCAACGCATCTCCTGCGGCCGATGGCCTCGCCGCCCTGATGGCTCTCGATGCGGAAGTGACTCTGGCTTCGCATCTCAGGCTGCGGACGCTACCGCTGGGGGATTTTGTGCTGGGCAACCGCAAGACTCGACTGCAAGCAGACGAGCTTCTGACCAGCATTCGCATCCCACGCCGACTGGAAAACGCTGCATCCAGTTTTCTGAAGCTTGGTGCCCGGCGCTACCTGGTTATTTCGATTGTTATGGTCGCGGCCAATCTGGTTGCCGATTCCGAAAGACGCATTCGTGAAGCCCTGATCTGCGTGGGCTCCTGTTCTCCCAAGGCACTGCGCCTCGTGGAACTCGAGCGAGCCTTGGCGGGCTGTCGGCTAAACGCCAAAATTTCGGAACTTGTCAGGACCGAGCATTTTTCGACGCTTACGCCGATTGACGATGTCCGTGCGACCGCGGCCTACCGCAGGGATGCTGCCGAAACGTTGGTCAAACGCGCGCTCGAAGCTTGCGCGAAAAAGGCTCGTTGACTATGCCGGCGAACAGCGCACTGCGAATTTCGCTCAACGGCCGGCCTGTGGCAGTCTCTTCCGACCCGCGTTCCCGCCTCTCCAATGTCCTGCGGGAAGAATTTCACCTCACTGGAACCAAGGTCGGCTGTGATGCAGGTGATTGTGGCGCGTGCACGGTCCTCGTCAATGGCAAGGCTGTGTGCTCGTGCCTGGTGGCGGTTGGCCAATTGCCCGGCGCGGAGGTGGTGACAATCGAGGGGCTGCGTGACTCTTGCGCTACCTTCGACCGCTTGCAAAAATCCTTCCTCCAGCATGGCGCGGCGCAATGCGGAGTGTGCACGCCGGGAATGCTGGTCTCCGCCGTCGCGCTGCTCGAACAAAACCACGCACCAACTGAGTCGGAAGTGATGGATGCGCTTGGCGGCGTACTTTGCCGCTGTACGGGCTATCGCAAAATTGTAAGCGCCGTGCTCCACGCGAACCAGGCTGACCAACGCACGGCTGCGGACCCAGAGCGCGGCCCGGTCGGGCAACGCGTTGTGCGCCTCGATGGCCAGCGCAAGGTCCTTGGACAAGACATTTATGGCGCGGACGAGTGGCCCGAAGACGCGCTGCTTTTAAGGGTAGTGCGCTCTGCTCTGCATCGGGCGTGCTTCTCCTTGGGCGATCTTTCGCAGTTCAAAGAGAATCATGCGGGAATCCACGCCGTATTCACGGCCAAAGATGTTCCTGGCAGGAATTGCTTTGGTGTGCACCCGGACTTTGCCGATCAGCCCGTGTTTGCCGAAGCTGAAGCACGTTTTCGCGGCGAAGCCATAGCAGCGGTGGTAGGTGAAACTTCGGCAATGCTGGCGCTTGACCTCGCAGATTTTCCTGTCACATGGAAAGAGCTTCCCCCGTTGGCGACTCCGGAGGAGGCTCAGCGCCCCGGCGCTCAGGCAATTCACGAAGACCGTCCCGATAATATTCTCGTGAGTGGCCGCGTCGTTCATGGCGACGTGGACAGCGCTTTCGAGCGCGCCGATGTTGTGGTCGAAGACGAATTCGAAACGGGTTTTATCGAACACGCTTACATCGAGCCGGAAGCGGGCTTCGCGCGGCGCGTGGGCGATCGCGTCGAAGTACAATCCTGCACGCAGTCGCCGTACATGATGCGCAAGGATATCGCCTCGATCCTCGGAATCAGTGAAGACGCAGTACGCATTCTTCCGACCGCCGTTGGCGGCGGCTTCGGTTCAAAGCTCGATCTTTCCGTTCAGCCCTTTCTCGCCATCGCAGCATGGCATCTCGAAAGGCCCGTGAAAATGGCTTATTCGCGCAGCGAGTCGATTCGTGCGACGACCAAACGCCATCCATCGAAGATTCGTTGTCGCGCCGGAGCGACTGCGGACGGGAGATTGGTTGCGATGGAACTGGATGGCGAGTTCAACACCGGCGCGTACGCGTCCTGGGGTCCAACCGTGGCGGCGCGCGTGCCGATTCACGGTTCGGGGCCTTACAAGCTACCGCACTACCGCGCGCTGACGCGGGCTGTTCACACGAATCTCGTACCCGCGGGCGCGTTCCGCGGATTCGGCGTGCCACAGGGCACAATCGCGCAGGAGCAGCTCTACGACGAGCTTGCCGAAAAACTCGGCACGGACAAACTCGAGTTTCGCATTCTAAACGCGCTTGAGAATGACAGCCCGACGGTCACCGGCCAGATCCTCGGTGCTGGCGTGGGCATCCGCGCGTGCCTCGAAGCACTGCTTCCGCGGTGGAAATCAGCAGGCGAAGAAGTGGCCCGCTTTAATGCCACGAAAGGTTCGCCGCTCCGTCGCGGTGTAGGCGTTGCGGGTATGTGGTACGGCTGTGGCAACACGTCTCTTGCGAATCCATCCACGATCCGGATTGGATTGCAGCGCAACGGGCGCATCGCGATCCACATGGGCGCCGTCGACATTGGCCAGGGTTCCGCCACGGTGGTGACGCAGATCTGCGCGGAGGCTCTTGGCGTGCCGCTCGACAAGTTCGATCTCATCCCCGCGGATACGGACATCACGCCTGACTGCGGCAAGACTTCCGCCTCGCGACAAACCTTCGTCAGTGGCGGCGCGGCCATGATGGCGGGTCAGCAGTTGAGAGCTTTGATGCTGCTAATGTGCAAGGCCCCGGCGGAGGCGTCGATTCACCTGCAGGAGTGCGCCCTATGGATTAGAAGCGGCGAACGCCGCGAAAAGTTTGATCTTTGCAAACTGCCGCTCGATGAGCGCGGGTACGTCTTGAGCACAGAAGCGACTTTCGATCCGCCAACCAAGCCGCTCGATGAAGACGGCCAAGGCGTTCCTTACGCTGTTTACGGTTTTGGCGCCCAGCTGGCCGAAGTGGAAATTGATCTCGATCTTGGCACCGTGAAGGTTTTGAATCTGACCGCGGCGCACGATGTCGGCCGCGCGATTAACCCTACACTGATCGAAGGCCAAATCGAAGGCGGCGCAGCGCAGGGCCTCGGCATGGCACTCATGGAAGAATTCGTGCCCGGGAGAGGCGAAAACCTGCACGACTACCTGATTCCGACGATTGGCGACATGCCGCCAGTTGAATCCATCCTTATCGAGAATCCTTCCCCGATCGGCCCATTCGGAGCCAAGGGCATCGGCGAGCAGGCGCTGATTCCAACGGCGCCGGCAATTCTAAATGCGATTTGCGATGCCATCGGAGCGCGTATTCGGAAACTACCGGCGACGCCGGACAAAGTGCGCGCGGCGATCCTTGCGAAGAAAGATGGAGGCTCGCATGCCTGAGGCGATGCCAGCCGACACGATTCGCTGTGACGCCTGCCCCGTACTCTGCTATATCAAGCGCGGCTACACGGGCGCGTGTGACCGTTACGCGAATCATGACGGTCAGCTCGTCCGCGTCGATCCTCACATTCTGCTGGACCGCGCCAAGTCCCAGGGCACGCCGCTGGTTCCCTTCCTCGAGCGCGAGGGCGAATGGGACGGCAAGCTAGCAAAACCGAAGGAGACTTTTCTCACCGCTATCGGCGCGGGCACAACCTATCCGGACTACAAGCCTGCACCATTCATTGTTTCCTCTGAGGTGGAAGGGGTGGACCTGGTCACCGTGGTGACCGAAGGCATCTTCAGCTACTGTGGTGTGAAACTAAAAATTGATACGGACCGCCACCTGGGCCCGGAGCGAAATTTCGTTCGCGCGCAGGGAGAAACGGTTGGTCATGTCACGACCGCGGAATACGGCTCGCAAATGCTCTCGATCGGCGGCGTGCGACATCTTACGGGCGGTACAAAGAGTGAGGGTCGCGTTACGTGCCAGACGCTCCTCGATTTATGCAACGGAAAGGAAGTCGAACTCACGATCGATGAGGGCGCTTCAGTAAGGGTGGCAGCGGGCCAACCGCCCGTTGTGAATGGGCAGAAGGAAGAGCGCATGCGCGTGGGCTGCGGTTCCGCCACCATTGGTATGTTCGCCAAGCAGTGGTTCGGAAGAGTGGATGATGTCGTAGTTGTGGACGATCACATCACCGGCGTGCTTTCGGAGCATCAGGCTGGAAAAATGCTCGGTGTCCGAGAAACCGGTATCTCCATTAGGGGACGGCGCTCCACCCCGGGCCGCTACTTTCAAGTCGCGAATCCAGGAACGGGCTGGGGCGGCACTGATATTTCTGATCCGCTTACGATCCTCAATCCGTTCAAACCAAAATTTGCCTGGCCGAAACTTCGGTTGCTCATGGTCAGCACCACGGGTGAACAATTCGCGTACTATGAGCTGGACGAAGAGCTGCGACCCGTCGAAAAAGATCTGCCAGACGCGCTGAGAGAGTCAGTGGCCCGCATCCGCGAGAACTGCGAGCCTGCGCTCACCACCGTGCTTTTCATGGCAGGCGCGGGAGGTTCCTTGCGCGCCGGCGTGACCGAAAATCCCGTGAGACTCACAGATTCCGTCAAGCACAGCATCACGCGGGTTACGTGCGGCGGAGCGCCTGCCTATATCTGGCCGGGCGGCGGCATCACGTTCATGGTCGACGTCGGGCGTATGCCGGAAGACGCTTTCGGGTACGTCCCCACGCCGGCTCTTGTTGCACCAATTGAATTCACGCTGAGCAAGGCGGATTACGCGTCGCTCGGTGGCCACATGGACTATGTCCGTCCGCTCGAAGAAGTGCTGCGCGAAAAAGAGCGGCAAAGGCAGGTGGCCTTCTCGCCGGACAATCCGTGGCCACTCAGGCCGGCGAAATCAGGGAGCTCCGAGGAATGAGAGACCCCGCCGTTATCCGTTTGCTGCCAGACCGGCGCCGGCTCCATCTGAATGAGGGGCCGATTGACTTAGTGATTGAAGCGACGGGCGAGCCAGAATCCGTTCAACGCGGATACCAAGCGGCCGCGCGACGTTTTGTCACGATTCTTGATGAACTTTGCGCTGAATTGCCGTTGCTGCGCACACGTGCGAGCGCAACCTCACCGTGGCCGAGCGGCTCAATTGCGCGTGTTATGACCGATGCGGTTGCGCCTTATCGCGAGGAATATTTCATCACGCCGATGGCTGCAGTCGCCGGCGCAGTTGCTGAAGCGGTTCTTACAGCTATGACTCGAGCGGCCACGCTAGATCGCGCCTACGTGAACAACGGCGGCGACATCGCGCTGCACTTGGCCGAGGGCCAGCGATACACCATTGGCATGATTGAGCGTCCTGACCGGCCATCGCTCTTCGGTTCTTTCGAAATTTCCCGAGACCTGCCGATTCGCGGCATAGCGACCAGTGGCTGGCGCGGTCGCAGCTTCTCGTTGGGCATCGCTGATGCCGTCACTGTTCTTGCCGAGGCGGCGTCGCAAGCGGACGCCGCCGCCACGATCGTCGCGAACGCAGTTGATTTGCCTGGGCACCCGGCGATTGTGCGAGCACCCGCGTGCGAGCTTGCGCCCGATTCCGATCTTGGGGAGCTGCTGGTGACGCGCGGTGTCGGCGCGCTCTCTGGCTGTGAAGTTGCACGAGCGCTCGATGCCGGCGAAGCCGTCGCCAATCAATTGCAACAAATGGGACGGATCTGTGGCGCAGCGCTGTCTCTTCAGGGAAATGTACGCGCCGTCTCACCAGTCTGCCCACCCTTCGCATTCCACCGCGCTCCCGGGAGCCTTGTTCATGCCTGAAGTCGAATTACGCAAGCGCGTCGTCGTCGTCGAAGAGATTTTCCATGAAGGTGGCCCCGTCGCCGTGAAGCCGCTTCGAAGAGCCGCGGTACTTGCCGTGATACGTAATCCATTCGCAGGCAAATATGTTGAGGGGATCGCAGGGTTCATGGAGGACCTGAACCCGCTCGGGTTGGAGATGGCGAAAACACTAGTGGCGGCGCTCGGCGGAAGTCCGAAGGCGATCGAAGGCTACGGCAAGGGCGCGATCGTTGGCCAAGCCGGCGAGATCGAACATGGCGCGCTCTGGCATGTGCCGGGCGGCTACGCGATGCGCGAGGTTCTGGGCGGCGCAAAAGCAATTGTTGCGTCCACCAAAAAAGTCGGTGGGCCGGGGACGCGTCTCGATATCCCCATAACGCATATCAACGCCTCATACGTGCGCAGTCACTTCGACGCGATGGAGGTGGGCATCGCGGATGCGCCGCGCGCTGACGAAATTCTGCTCGCACTGGTCATGACTACCGGCGCGCGCGTCCATGCTCGGGTTGGCGGGCTCAAGGCTTCGGAAATCAAAGGCGAGGATGGATTGCGATGAAGGCGAAGATTCGCAAAATTGCTACGTTCGTCGAAGAAACGCGCACCGAGATGGGCAGGCCGGTGAGTCCCCCGACGCGCCGGGCGGCGGCCGCAGCGGTTATCGAAAATCCGTTTGCCGGAAAATACGCCGAAGATCTCACCGAACTGATGGAAATCGGCGAAGAACTCGGTTCGCTTCTCGCTGAGCGCGCCGTGGCAGCCCTTGGAATACCCGGTCCGACTGCCGAGAGCTATGGGAAAGCGGCAGCCGTTGGTGAAAACGGCGAACTGGAGCACGCCGCCGCGATCTTGCATCCGAAGTTGGGAACACCAGTTCGGAAAGTCCTTGGCAAAGGCGCGGCGTTGATTCCCTCATCGAAGAAATGCGGCGGGCCGGGTGTGCCTTTGGATATTCCGCTGGGACACAAGGACGCGGCCTTCGTTCGAAGCCATTTCGACGGTATGGAGATTCGCGTGAACGACGCACCGCGGGCCAACGAGATTCTGGTTGCCATTGCTATTACGGACAGCGGCCGGCCGTTGCCTCGCGTCGGTGGCCTCGCCAAAGAGCAGATCAAGGGCGCGGACGGCTTGCGGTAACAGTCGCTTACGCTGATGCACTGTAGTGGTGAGATCGTTACAAGCGGCAGGCGGGCTGCAGCTCTCGAACGGTGAACGTCCCGCTTGCCAATGCGTTCTTTCAGCAGAGTCAACGCACGATAGTCGGCACCCTTGTCGCTGGTGGCGTATTGCGGCTGCGTTCGCTCCGGACGACTCCATCGATCATGGTCATTCCGATCCCGGGCAGGTCGCCTAAGCGCACGCTCTCGAGCAATGTCTTTCCCGCCGAATGCTGCGGCGCATCCATGAACACAAAGTCCGCCGGACGCCCGACCGCTAGCAAACCGCCTTCCAGGTTACGCATCTTTGCGGTATTGCCCGTGGCGAAACAAAACACGATTTCGGGCGGCAACTCGCCCAGCGAAGAGAGCGCGGCAATCACGCGAACAATTCCCAATGGCTGCACGCCGGAGCCCGCCGGGGCATCGGTGCCCAGAATGACGCGATGCAACTGGTTCAGTTCTTTCGCCGTGCGCAGAGCAAAGAGTGCGGCACGCTCGTTCCCGTTGTGCACGATCTCGATGGCTCGTTGCGACTGCTCGCAGAGCGCGCTGATTTGAGCATCCGGCAACGCCGTATGTCCGCCGTTGATATGTCCAATCACATCAGCATCTGCCGCGAGGACTACATCTTTATCAATCAAACTGGATCCGGGAATCGAAGGGCCACCCGTGTGAATCGTGCTTTGAATTCCGTGCTTGCGCGCCCATGCCACCATCTGACGCGCCGTGGGCCCGTCCTTGACGCTGCCCAGGCCCACTTCGCCAAGCAATTTCACTCCGGCTTCGGCGAGCGACTTGAAGTCGTCCTCGCCCATGCCATGCTCAACCACCGGCGCGCCGGCCAACACTTTCACGCCACTCGGCCGCAACGCGGCAAACGACCGCTGCGCCGTGATCGCGAGCGCTTTTATTCCGACGATATCTTTCGGCCGGCCCGGCAGGTGCACTTCGCCGGCTGAAATCATCGTCGTGACGCCGCCGTGAAGACAACTATCAATCCAACCCAACTGGTTCTGCCGCGGTGTCCAGTCGCCGGCGACAGGGTGCACGTGACTGTCGATCAGCCCCGGCACAAGCGCGGTCCCGTTCGCGTCGATCACGCTGGTTGCGCCCTCCGCATCCAGTTCCCTTTCCTTTCCGATTGCATGAATGACGCCATCTATCGCGATGACGCTATCTGCATCGAGGATCGGCTGCTTCAGGTCGCCACTCAACAACAATCCAATATTGCGAACGACGAGTTTCTTGCCGCTACTCGCCTTTGCGGTTTCTTCAATTGCCATCTCTCGCAGGTGCCTCCAGAGGCCATCGCTCACGCAAATGACGGCGGCCGGTCCTCTGCTGCCGCGCCAAAGCTCTCGTTCGGCTGGGCGCCCATGCGCATCACAATCGTCCCGCCTTGCGCAATCTGCGCGTGGCTGAACCAGCTCTTCGTATAGGGCTTCCCGTCCCATGTAACCGACTGCACGTAAGGCTTGTCGGGCGCATTTTCCTGAGCCTGAATAACCAGAGTTTTGCCATTCGCAAGCGCCATCGTCGCACGATCAAACAAAGGGCTTCCAAAAACGTAGTTGCCACTGATCGGATCAACCGCGTAGAAGCCAAGCGCGCTCATGATGTACCAGGCCGACATTTGCCCGCAGTCTTCGTTGCCGGCAAGTCCGTCAGGATCGTTCTTATACATCGTTTCCAGCAGCATTCGCACGCGCGCTTGCGTTTTGCAGGGCACCCCTGCATAAGCGTACAAGTAAGCAATGTGGTGGCTCGGTTCGTTCCCGTGGGCGTACTGGCCGACCATTCCGGCAATGTCAGGCGGCGCATCGGGCGGAAGTTCGGAACTCTGGTTGAACAGCGCGTCGAGCTTTTCGACGAATACCTTTTCGCCACCGAACAATTTCATGTATTCGTAAAGATCGTGCTGATTCAGGAAGGTTGCCTGCCAGGAATTGCTCTCCGTGAAATCGCGCCACTTTTTCGAATGGCCCATACCTCTCGGATCGAACGGACTGGCCCAGCTTCGATCCGCAAAACGCCCGCGCATGAAGGTGATTGAAGGATCGAAGACGTTTTTGTAGTTGTGCGAGCGTTCGAGCAACTGTCGATAATCCTCTTGCGAACCAGCCGCGCGAGCCAAGTGCGCCACGGCCCAATCGTCGTAGGCGTACTCGAGAGTCTTACTGACGGCTTCGTCCTCCAGATCGCATGGGATGAAGCCGAGTTTGCGGTAATATCCGAGGCCGCGGTAGTCATCGACCATCGCACGCTTGCGCCATAAAGGGTACCCCTTCGCGTAATCAACGCCGGGAATTTTCTTCACATACGCTTCGGCCAGCACCGGCGCAGAGTGATATCCGATCATGCAGCCGGTTTCAACCGCTTGCAGCGGCCACACCGGAACACCCGCGGGGCTCTGCTCCGCCATCAGAATCATGGCGTTCAGCATGTCGGGCAAACGTTCGGTCTCTACGAGCGTGTACATTGGGTGCAGGGCGCGGTAGGTATCCCACAGCGAATAAGTCGTGTAATTCCTTGCCCCCGCGGGAAGGCGGTGAACCTCCAGGTCCATGCCGCGGTACTGCTCGTCCACATCGCTGAAGAGCGTGGGAGCGACGAGCGCGTGGTAAAACGCAGTGTAGAAAATCTTCTTGTGATCCAGACGCGAAGTCTCGATGGTGATCTTGGCCAGTTCCAGTTCCCAGGCTTCGTGGGCCGCACGGCGCACGGAGTCGAAATCCCAGCCTGGAACTTCGGCGTCTAGATTTCTGAGTGCGCCCTCAACGCTCACAGCGGAGATCCCGACCTTGACGTGAATCACTTCATCCTTCGCGGTAGGGCAATGCAACGCGCATTTCAGTGAGGTCCCTTGCGCTTCCCGGACCGAAGCCCCTAGCGGTTTGGATTCGGCAAAAATCTCCGCGGTGGTGAAGGGCTTCGAAAACCGCATTGCGAAAAAAATGTAGCGTCCCGGCGCCCACTCTTTCACGCGGCGTCCGCCCGTCACGGTGTCATTCCCCACAATGCGAATCTCGGAGGAAATCACATTTGTGTACATGCGCTGCGGCGGATCGGTGACGCCGTGTGCGAGATCGATGACAAAGTGGCTGGTCGGATCCGCGGGAAAAGTATAGCGATGCATGCCCACGCGAGCCGTCGCCGTCAGTTCCGCCTGAATTCCATAGTCCTTGAGGAAGACTGAATAGTAGCCGGGCTCGGCACGCTCTTGCGAATGCGAGAAACTTGACCGATAACTCGCGCTGGGATTTTCAGGAGTGCCCGGATCGGTGTGCACCGGTCCGGTCCCTGGCATCAGCAAAATATCCAGCAAGTCGGCCGCGCCCGTGCCGCTCAAGTGTGTGTGGCTGAATCCCATGATCGAAGTGTCGTCGTGGTGATATCCGGAGCAGTGGTCCCAACCGCCGGTCCACGTGTCAGGACTGAGCTGCACCATCCCGAAAGGCACGCTCGCACCGGGGTATGTGTGTCCATGGCCGCCTGTGCCGATAAATACGTCGACGAACTGAGTCAGAGCTTGGTTGCTGGCGCTCTTTTCTCGAGCAGCGCAGCGGTCGCTCGCGCGCCAGCCCGGCTTTGCTGCAGCTGCAACGCCGGACAGCGCGGCAGCCTGCACAAAGGCTCTTCTCGTCACTTTTCTCGCCATGCGAATCAACTCCTCAAAAATCTCAAATGCTCTTCTTCAGCAGGTCCCCTCGCTCCTGGCTCAGCTTGATAATTAATTCTCCAAACAGCGAATTCGCCCAGGCAAACCACGCCCGCGTGAACTTTGTCGGATAATCCTTATCAAAAGACTCATGCATGAACCCTGTCCCGGCGTGCGTAGTCTTTAGCCAACGCAGGCACTGCCGGATCTCCGAATCGTCTGTACTCGTCAGCGCCTGCGTGATGATCGCCATAGGCCAAATCATGTTGAGCCCTTCGTGTGGACCACCTATGCCTTCCGCCGCCGCACCCTTGAAAAAGTACGGGTTGTTCTCGCCGAGCGCTCGCCGACGAGTGGCCTGGTAAACCGGGTCCGCTTGCGGGCAGCATCCAAGATAAGGCAGGCTCAACAAACCGGGAATATTGGCGTCGTCCATGAAAAGCTGGTTGCCATAGCCATCCACTTCGAAGGCCCAGAATTCTTCTCGGCCCGGTCCCCGCATTTTTCCATACCTCATTAGTGCCGATTCAACATCCCTCGCTAGCGTGCGGCATCCGGTGTCAAAATCCGCATCCCGAATGACCTCTGCCGCCATTTCTGCCAGTTGCCGCAAGGAGGCCACGGCGAAGAGATTCGCAGGAACGTACAGCGAAAACGTGCAAGCGTCGTCCGAGGGGCGGAACATTGAAAAGACCATGCCGACCGGCCGTGCCGGGTTGCCGTAACCACCGAGCGCTTGCGTGTCGGTCGGCACTTCGGTGCGCCGTTGGAAGTGGTAGGGCCCCCCTCCCGTTTTTCTCTGCTGTTCTTTGAAAGTCTCAACCACCAGACGCATCGCGCGCGACCATTCCCTGTCAAACGGAGC
>Ga0306922_10000982_pt1 | contig 24810 bp, 24 predicted proteins | sample sta12Cox44000082_FD_203758 | JGI IMG/M metagenome (GOLD analysis project Ga0306922, IMG submission 203758) | Lab enrichment of tropical soil microbial communities from Luquillo Experimental Forest, Puerto Rico - statoxic.12C.oxic.44.000.082 (v2)... | ecosystem: Environmental > Terrestrial >... | reverse complement strand
CAGTAACCGGGTGTTTATGCAGTGGCCGGACCACGGTGGTATACTTCCGCGGCCTGAGCCTCTCCCGGTCGCGCGCCAGGGCCGGCATTTTCGTCGTGGGGCAACTTATCCCCGCAAGGCCTGAACGGCCCGACACGGATTGACATGGAAAAGTTCGACCTGCTTGTGATCGGCTCCGGACCCGCGGGGCAGCGCGCGGCGATTCAGGCGTCGAAGTTCGGCAAGAAAGCGGCGCTCATCGAAAAGATGGAAGTGGTGGGCGGTGCGGCGATCAATACCGGCACCATTCCCAGCAAGACCATGCGTGAAGCGGTGCTGCATCTGTCCGGCTTCTATTACCAGAACATTTACGGCGTCAACTATCGCGTGAAGGAAACGATCACCATGTCCGATCTCTCCTTCCGCGCGCAGCACGTGATCAAGACCGAAGTCGATGTCACGCGCGCGCAGCTTTCCCGCAACGGCATCGAGCTGCTGAACGGCATGGCCAGCTTTCTTTCCCCGAACCAGGTGCGCGTGTGCGGCTCGCGCGGGCAAAACGACTATCAGGCGGACAAGATCGTGATCGCGACGGGTACCAAGCCCGCCGAATCGCCGTTGGTTCCCTTCAACAACCGGACCATCATCAACAGCGACCAGATCCTGCAGATGCCGGAGATTCCGCGAACCATGATAGTCGTGGGCGGCGGCGTGATCGGCGTGGAATATACCTGCATGTTCGCAACCTTGGGCGTCCGCGTGACCCTGATCGAAAAGCGGCCGCGGCTGCTCGAGTTTGCCGATTCGGAAATGGTGGAGGCGCTTTGCTATCATCTGCGCGACCGCCGCGTCACCCTGCGCCTCAATGAAGAAGTCGAAAGCGTGGAGGAGACCCCGGACAATGGCGTGGTGGCGAACCTGAAAAGCAAGAAGAAGGTTGCCGGGGAAGCCCTGCTCTACGCGGTCGGCCGACAAGGGAATGTGGACGAACTGAACCTGCCGGTAGCCGGGCTCAGTGCGGATTCGCGCGGCAGGATTGCCGTAAATGCAGAGTATCAAACCGAGCAGCCGCACATTTTCGCGGTGGGCGACGTCATCGGCTTCCCGAGTCTCGGATCGGTTTCCATGGAACAGGGGCGAATCGCGGCGGCCAAAGCCTTCGGGGTGAACATTCACTCCGATCCGGCGCATTATCCCTACGGCATTTACACCATTCCGGAGATCTCTTTCATCGGCAAGACCGAAGAGCAGCTTACCGATGCGGGAATGCCTTATGAAATTGGCATTGCCTATTTTCGCGAAATCGCGCGCGGCCAGATTCGCGGCGACACTACCGGCCGCCTGAAGCTTATTTTTCATCCCGACAGCAAGGAATTGCTGGGCGTGCACATCATCGGCGAGGGTGCTTCGGAGCTTCTGCACATCGGGCAAGCGGTGCTGGCCCTGAAGGGGACGGTCGATTATTTCGTGGATACGGTCTTCAATTATCCGACGCTGGCCGAGAGCTACAAGACGGCGGCGTTCAACGGGCTGAACAAGCTTTCTAAGTTGTAGGGCTAGGGTGTCAAACGCGGCTCACTCCCGCGCAGGGGAAATACGGCAGGACGTAGGGCCTCCGGCTTGAAGCGGCCGGAGACGATGGGCGGAAAAACTATGGGCAGGACAGCTGGAGTATTGGTCGTACAGCGCATTGCCGCCGGCCTGGTCGAAGGCAACCGGGCGGGAGAGTTGAAGCTCTTTCCCGAAAAAGGCGAGTCGCACGACGCGCTGCTTTCCATGCCCGCCGATGCCATGGCCGCAAAGATCGGCGAGCTGGTTCTGGCCATCGCTGGCAAAGAACCGCCGACGGTTCTGGGGGTGGGATTTCCCGGCATCATCCGCGATGGCGTGATCGAAGAGTCGCCCAATTTGCAACAGATCAAGGGATTTCGGCTGCAGGCGGCGCTCGAACGGATCTTCCTCGACCGAGGGGCGCAGGTAAGCGTTCGCGCCTATAACGACGCCGATGCGACGGCGGCGGGCATCGCGGCAACGCGGGGTGTGCTGCACAAGGTAAACCGCGTGTGGACGCTCGGCAACGGCGTGGGGTTCGGGCGCTACCCGTGGGCGGAGGGCACCTGGGAGGGCGGCCACATGGTGGTGACGCTTGATCCCAAGGAGCAGTTCTGCGGCTGTGGCGGGCGCGGGCACCTGGAAGGGTTTCTGGGTTACCGCGCGATGCGCATGCGTTTCCTCGATCTGGAGCCGGAAGAGGTCTTCGCCAACGCCAAAGCGGGTGACCAGCGATGCGCGGAGTTTGTGATGCGCTGCCACCGCGCTTTGGCTGCCGCGACGGCCTCCAGCATCCACATGGACGGACCGGGACCGTTTTATCTGACGGGGCCAAACGCAAAATGGATTGACGTGGGCGTACTCGACCGGCTGGTTCACGAGATGGTGAAGATGAGTCCGCTGCAGGGAAGCCGTATCGAAATGATTCCCCAGAAAGACGATTTGGGGATCATCGGGGCCGCGGTCAACGCGGAGCGAGCCATCTCCCACTCAAACGCGGCGGCCAGCTAGTGGCGTTCGTCGCCTGACAGCATGGTCTCCAGCTGCGAAACTACTTTCCAGCCGCGCGACGTGTTGATGTACATGCGCAGGATTCGATACTGGTTGTAAAACTTCTTGCCGTTCAAGCGGCCCACTTCCGATCGCATGCTTAGGACCGAAGCGGTGTCGCGAAACATTCTCACCTGCGGATCGCTGCTGACGACGGAATCGAATTCCTGGGGCATGGATTGCACTTCGCGGATGATTGCGGCCTTGTTCAACACCTCTCCATAGCGCGTGACGCCCGTGAAATCCTCGGAATAAGCGGACTTGAAGAAAGTCGGGTTGTGCAGCTTGATCGCTCGGGCGTTCTCTTTTTCCAGATTGATGAGCTCTTGCCGTATCATCTCAGGATTAGGCGGCGGCTCGTCGGGCTCCTGCGCGCGCGCAATTCCAGCCCACAGAAGCATGGTCAGCAAGCACAGTGAGACCCTCTTCACAGCCGTTCACCTCAAAGCCTGTAAGGCACCGGAAGCAGATGGGCTGGTTTCAGTATAGTTCCAGCCGACGGATCAGTGGGCGGCGATGGGTAACCATGCGCTCAATCAAGCATCCGACAGAAACCTGGGTCTCGGGAAAAACAGGCAGTTCCCGCCCGGCCGAGCCGGCCGGGTGCGTTCAGGAGGAAAGATGGAAGAAAACGGGTTGTCTTCTGGGCCAAGCTTTTCGCGGCGTTCGTTCCTCGGCCGGGCGTCGCAATGGAGCGCGCTATTTGCCGCTTATCCCCTAATCCCGTTGCCGGACCTGGCCCTGTCGCTCGCCGCGGATTCGCGGGTGGCACAGACGCCCGTGGTCGACAAAGGGTTCGCGTCGGTAAGGAAAGTGGGCGACGGGCTTTACGCCACGATCTCGGATACCTCGAAGGGCTTGCAGACCGTGTGCAATGGCGGATTCCTCTATGGCAAGGATGCCGCCCTGCTTATCGAGGGATTCGTCAGTCCGGCCGGTGCCGCGTTTCAGCACGAGACGCTAGAGTCGCTCAGCAAGGCGCCGATCATGGGCGCTATGGAGACCCACTACCACTACGACCACAGCATGGGCAACGCCTACTATGGGACAAACGGCATCGCCCTGTGGGCCCACGCGGCTACCGCCAGGAGGATCTGGGAGAGCTACGCCGCGATGCAGGGCGTCGACCGATCTGTCGTGATCGGTCCGCTTGAAGCCAGGGCCAAAGCGGCCAAGACCGAAGCCGCCCGGCAACACGCAACGCAGTACGCCGCTACCCTCGGGAACATTTTCAGCACGGCGAACGCCCGTGTCATCGCCGTGCCCAATCGCCCGCTCGATCCGGCGAAACTGCCCGTAAAACTCGACCTCGGTGGCGTCGTAGCCCAGGTCGAAACGTATCCGGGACATTCGGGAACCGACATCATCGTGCGTGTTCCGGAACAGAATGTCGTTTACAGCGGTGATCTGCTCTTCAGCAACATGTATCCCGTGACGTTTGACGAACAAGCGACGGTTTCCGGCTGGCGGTCGACGCTCAAGACATTCCTATCGTGGGGCAAGGACACTATTTTCATCCCCGGCCACGGACAGATTTGCGGTCCCGAAGGCGTCGAGCTTTCGCTCGATCTTTTCGACGACATCGAAGGGCAGGCGCGGAAATTTCACCAGGCCGGCGTGCCGGCCGAAGACGCCGCCGATCAATATGTCGTTCCGGAGAAATTCAAAAATGTGGCCATTTTCGCCTGGAGTCTTTCGATCGGCCCGACCATCACCAAGCTGTACAAAGAATGGGGCGCTAGCTAAGCGGAGTCCCGCCGCCTGGCGAATTCCGTAAGCTAGGTGGCGCCGCTGGCCCACGAAGACCGTTGCTGTCAGCTGTCGGCCGTAGCGGCTCCCACCATAGGGTGTCCGGCGCCGGACGGTCATTTTGGGTTGGCCCCGACGGGTGTCTCGAGGGGAGCATTGGGGTCGCGCTCGGAGATGGCGAGTGCTGCCAGACGCATTTCTTGGTGTATGCGCGAGTTGGTGGCCAGCACGACGGGCCCGCCCAGTACGTAATCCGCGCCATGGAAGTCAGAGACGGCGCCGCCCGCTTCGCGCACCAGGAGAATGCCGGCCGCGGTGTCCCAGGCGTTCAGGCCAAATTCCCAGAAGCCGTCAAAGCGGCCGCTGGCCACGCTCGCCAGATCGAGTGCGGCCGAGCCGTCGCGACGCACTCCGTGCGAGCGCAGCGTGAAGTTGTAGTAGTAATGAATGTTGTTACTGGCGCGCCGCTTGTGCACCGGAAATCCGGTGCAGAGCAGGCTGGTCGAAAGCGTGGCCACCTGCGACACGGCGATCGCTTTCCCGTTGAGTGTCGCGCCTTTGCCCGAAGCGGCGGCAAAGAGCTCGTGCGAAATCGGGTTGTACACCACTCCCGCCAAGACCGAGCCGTTTTGCGCGAGCGCAATCGAAACGGAAAAACACGGATATTTGTGGGCGAAGTTCGTCGTGCCGTCGAGCGGATCCACATGCCATCTGAACTCCGAGCTGCGCACATGACCCAGCCCTTCCTCCGCGGAGATCGAATGGCCGGGAAAGTACTGGGAGATCTTCGCTACGATGGCCCGCTCGCTGCGTTTGTCCGCTTGCGTCACCAGATCGACATCGCCCTTGTAGGCGATGTCGGGAGGGCGTTCGAATTCTTCGCGAAGAATCTGGCCTGCTTCGAGAGCCGTTTCGATGGCAATGTCGAGGTAGTGGTTGGACATGGTTTTCTGCGCCGGAACTTCTACGTTAACAGGTCTCAAGCCTTTCCGTTAACCGCGCTTCGGGCCCGAAGGCCGCGTTGCCAGCCGCGCATTCGCCTTCCAAAAGGAGTTCACGGTTCCTTCGGCAAGCCACTTGCGGTCGAGCCGCGCTCCCAAAATGTGAGAAAAGAGCATGGGGCCAAGAAGTAGTGGAACGGCGAGTTCTTCATCAAGCACCGCGGGAAAGATTCCGCGGTCCATGCCGCGGCGAACCAGTCTTTTCACTCCGTTGCGCGCGCGCTCCAAAACGCGCGAACGCCAGGCCCGGCCGAAGTCCTGGTTGCGGGCGGAGTAGGCTATCAGATGCGGCATGATGCGTTTTTGCAGGTCGGCCTTGTGTGGGGACGGTTCGTAAACGAGATAGGCGATGAGGTCGGCTTGCAAGTCGCCGGAGTCGATGTCAGGCGGGCCCTCGTCAAGTTCGTGGATGTAAACCATAACCTCCATGCATAAGGCGTCCTTGTCGGCCCAGTGCTTGTAGATGGTGGCCTTGCTGACGCCGGATCTTTGGGCGATGGCGTCTACGCTAGTGGCATCAATTCCCTTTTCGGCGAACAGTTCCAGAGCGGCTTCGAGAACCTTATGGTGCGCGCGCTGGCTGAGACCGCGGGCCACGTCAGATCTCGATCTTCGAAAAACGCCAGGCGCCGAAGACCAGCAAGGCCACCGCGATCAGAGAAAGAGCAAGCAGGTCCGTAGCGGTGCCGAAGACCATCAAACGGCCGGTGAGAACGCCGCGCAAGCCGTCCACTCCGTAAGAGAGCGGATCGGCACGCGTGATCGCGGCCAGCACCTTAGGCAGATTCGTCAAAGGATAGAGTGCGCCGGAAAGAAAAAAGATGGGCAGGACCAGGAAATTCATAATGAGCTGAAAGCCCTGCATGTCCTGCAGGCCCGAGCCGATGGCGGTGCCAAACGCCGCAAAAACAATGGCGATGAGAGCCATGAAAACAAAGGCCAGGGGAATCGAAACCAGGCTGACCGGTCGGAAACCGGCGATCACGCAGACCAGGAAGATCAGCGTCCCTTGCAGCATCGCCACCGTCGCACCGCCGAGCGTTCTGCCAATCATGATGCGAATGCGCGGCACCGGGGCCACCAGCGTTTCTTTCAGGAACCCGAATTGCCGGTCGAAAAGCAATGCGATTCCCGAGAACACCGAGGTGAAAAGAACGGTCATTCCGATCACGCCCGGAGCCACGAACTGCAGATAGCTGCCGTTGCCCGCTTGCTGGAACACGGGTCCGAGGCCGAATCCGAGGACCAGCAGATACAGCAGCGGCTGGCCGAGCGAGGCCACAATCTGGGCGCGCGATCGCGTGTATTTCTTGACCTCACGAAGCCAGAGAATAAAAATCGCGTGCATGATCTATCGCCTCCACATCTGGGCGAATTGACGCAGCTGGTCGGCGCCGGAATTCGCCGTTTCGTCGCGAATCGTGGTTCCCGTAAGGGCCAGAAAGGCATCTTCGAGGGATTCGCTGTTGGTGCGTTGCCGCAGTTCCTGTGAGGTCCCGATAGCCACGATCTTGCCGTGGTCGATCACGGCAATGCGGTGGGCGACGCGGTCCGCTTCTTCCATGTAGTGCGTGGTGAGGAATACGGTGACCTGTTCCGCTTCGTTGAGCCGCTTCACGTGCGTCCACAGCTGATTGCGGCTTTGCGGATCGAGGCCGAGCGTCGGCTCGTCCAAGAAAAGAATCTTCGGGGTATGCAAAAACCCGCGCGCGATCTCCAGCCGCCGCTTCATTCCGCCGGAGAATTTCTTCACCACAGTGTCTTTCCTGTCCCACAGCTCAAACAGCTTGAGCAGCATTTCCGCGCGTTCGCGGCGGACTTTGCGGGGGACGTGGTAGAGCACACCGTGCAGTTCGAGGTTCTCGGCAGCGGTCAGGTCGCCGTCGAGACTGGGGTCTTGGAACACGATTCCGAACTGCTGGCGCACCTCATTGGGTTGGCGCATGGGGTCCAATCCGTTCAATTCGAGCGCGCCGCTGGTCGGCGGCAGCAGGGTGGTCAGCATCTTGATGGTGGTAGTCTTCCCGGCGCCGTTCGGTCCGAGAAAGGCGAAAATCTCGCCTTTGGGCACTTCGAACGACACATCGTCGACAGCGGTGAAATCAGCGAATTTCTTGACGAGGTTTTCGACGCGGATCATGGTCAGCCTCAAGGACGGGCGCGGAGATTCGATACTAAACGGTTCAGTTTAGTTTGTCAAGAATGGCTGCACTGCGGAAATGCGGGCCTTAGGGTAGACCGGTGTAATACGACTTCCGGTGGCGCACCGAATAGCTTCCGGGCGAAGCCGAATTATCGGAACCGGCGGCTGCTTCCTCCGTCTTCCTGGGCGGCACCACGGTGACGTCAATGCGCCGGTAGGAATCGGCCGGTCCGCGCGGAGTCGGGTAAAATCCCAGCCGGTATTGCGTGCGCAGCTCGCGATTGATGCGTTCGAAAATCCCGGCAAGCTCGCTAGCGCCGTCGGGATAAAAGACCGCCCCACCGGTCGTGTCGGTGATGGCTTCAAGCGCGTGTTCGCCGGCCGTGTTGCGTCCGCTTTCGCTTTTCATCGCGCGAATCACTACCGTGTAGAGCAGCGTTCCATTGCGCACCGCCTCGCGCCGCGCGGTATCAAAGTCGGCATGACTTGTGGTCTCCCCGCCATCGGTAATCAGTAGGATCACCCTGCGGCGCTCGGTACCCTGCCGTGCGAGCGCTTTCGACCCTAGAAGAAGCGCGTCGTAAATCGACGTGCCGGCGCCTTGCGGGATGTGTTTGACCGCGTCCTGCAGATGCGCCACGTTATCCGAAAAGGCCGCGATTTGCGTGACGTTTTCGTCGACCGCGTATACCGCGAGCCGGTCGCCCGGCCGCAGTACCTGTTGAATGAAACGGCTTGCCGCTTCACGCTGCGCCGGCTGGCCAAGCTGCGTGCTCAGGCTGGCATCAAACATCAACACCAGGTCCAACGGCTGCTGAGTCTCTTTTTCGAAAACCGCGATGGATTGCGGGTTGTCTTCATCGAGCAGCCGAAACGCTTCGACCGGCAGGTCCGGCGCCGGCCGGTTGTGATCGTCTAAGACGCTGACCAAGACGCTGACCAGGTCAACCTTGACTTTGATCTTTGCGCGGTCCTGCAGAGGATCCGCAGATTCATTGCCCGACGCCGGGGAGTTGCCGGTCGTTTTGGGCTTGCGTGCCGAGGGAGGACGATCGTTCTGAGCCGAAACATGCGCGGCAACCCAAAAACTCGTAAGGAGAAGCAAGCTTACAGGCCTCGCGAGGCGGTGGAAACGAGTTGGGCGCGCCAGAGTTGTCTTCATTCATTCAGTTGGATGCGGGTTTCCCGGCGGGAGTCTCTGCGGGCACCGGCGGCAACTGCCCATCGGCCCACACCGCCCCGTCGGCGAAGAACTCTTTTTTCCAGATCGGCACGGTTTTCTTCAGCGTGTCGATGGCGTAGCGGCAGGCGTCGAATGCCGCGGCCCTATGCGGTGCGCTTACCGCGATAAAAACGCTGGTCTCGCCAATTTCGAGCCGCCCCAAGCGGTGCACCATGGCGATCCGGCCGATCGCGTAGTTATCGTGCATATGCGCTGCGATCTCGTGCATCTTGGCCAGCGCCATTTCCTCATAAGCTTGGTATTCAAGGTAGAGCGTGGTTCGGCCATGGGATTGGTTGCGAACGCAGCCATCGAAGGTTGCCACCGCACCATCCCGGTCGGTGCGGACTTCTGACGCAAGCTCCCCATTGGGAATACGGCTGCGGGTGATTTCGATCCGGTCGGCTGCGTCTGAGCTTGACATGGGGTTAGAGATGTCTAGCCGCCGCTCACGGGCGGCAGGAAGCCCACTTCATCGCCTGCGCACAGAGGCGTGGTCCACGCGGCAAATTCGCGGTTGCGCGCGGCAACCAGCGAAGCGCGGAACTTGCGTAATTCCGGCCGGTCAACCGAGCAACGAGCAAACAGATCCTCAATAACCGACCCTTCGCGCACTTCGACCAGCTCTTCGGCAGCGCCGGAAAGCTCTCTAAGACGCCCAAAGTAGAGCACTTTGACGGTCATGGCGGCTTCCCTCGGCTATTTTAACCCGAATCGCCCCGCCCGGTTGCCGCCCCTTCCCTGCCCGTTCCGGCACTCCTTTATACTGAGTTCGATGAAGATCCTGATGACTGGGGCAACGGGACTGGTGGGCAGCACGCTCGTACAGGCGCTCGCGCGAGATGGCCACACGGTGTGCCGGATGGTGCGCCCGCAAACCAGGACCAACGGAGGCAGGCAGGGCGCCTTCGACGTTGCCTGGAATCCCGAAACGGGTGAGTTGGGTGGCGCAGCCGTCGGGGCCGATGCCGTGGTGAATTTGGGTGGAGCTTCCATTGCAGACGGGAGATGGAGCGAATCCCGCAAGCGCCTGCTGCGCTCTAGCCGGGTAGAGGCTACCCACGCTTTGGTGTCCGCACTGGCCAAAATGAACGCCAAGCCGGCGGTGTTGATCAGCGCGTCGGCAATCGGCTTCTATGGAAGCCGCGGCGACGAGATTCTCACCGAAGCCAGCACTCCGGGCGCGGATTTCCTCTCTGACCTGGCGAAGGATTGGGAAGCCGAAGCCCTGCGCGCCGAGTCCTTCCGTGCGCGCGTCGTCCTGGCGCGGTTCGGAATCATCCTCGCCAAGCAGGGCGGCGCATTGCCTAAAATGGTTCTGCCGTTCCGGTTGGGTGTCGGCGGCAAAATTGCCAGCGGCCGGCAGTGGATGTCCTGGGTGGCGCTCGACGATGTCGTCGAGAGCCTGAAGTTTGCCCTGATGAACCGCGATGTTCGCGGCCCCGTCAACGTGGCGGCCCCGGAGCCGGTGACGAACCTCGACTTCACGCGGGCGGTCGCCAGCGCGCTGCATCGTCCTGCGATCTTCCCGGTCCCGGCCCTGGCGCTCAAGTTCGCCTTCGGCCGTGAAATGGCGGAAGCTTTACTTCTCTCGAGCCAGCGAGTCATGCCGGCCATGCTCACGAGATTCGGCTACCGGTTCCTGCGGCCCTCGTTTCCGATTGCACTCAACGACATCATCAAAAGCCGCTGAAACCTACTTCAACACGTTGAGCGTGACGCTCACATGATAAACGTGCCCGGTGAGCGGGTCGGTAGAAGCCACGCTCTCGACGGTTTGTCCGTCCTTCAATACCGGGTTGATGTCCATGCGAAATTGCCGGATTACCGGAGTGCCACTGCCGCCCGAGCTCTCCGAGGAAACCGAACTGCGATCCAAAGTCATCTGCAGCTTGTATCGTCCGTCTTCCTGCAGCGTCGCCGAACAATCGACATTGGTGCCGATATCCACGTAGGTGAACTGATCCTTCGCCGTGACCACCGGAATGCGCACACCGTTGCGAATCAGCGAGCCGGGGCGGGCGCGCCGTTCGTCGGCATTCACGGTAAAGGAGTAGGGAAGGCTAGAAACCTTCTTCTCTCCGTCATATTCGGCAAGGACAACCTGCACTCGCAGAGGCGTGACCGAGGGAGTGAGCGGGTCGGGTTTCGGTTTGAGCTCCTGCGCGGCCGTCCCAAAAGCCATTGCCGCAAGCAATGCCAGCATCATCAAAATATTCTTTTTCATGCTCAGCTCCTGTGATCACCTATGTAAATCAAAACTCAGTTGGAATCGCCGCTCGCGAGCGGTTCGATCGACAACCGCTTTACGTCCAGCTCGGCAATCTCGATCGGCTTGATTAGGGCCCCGCCTTCCTCTTTGAGCAGTGCCTTGTTTCCGCTTGTCACGACCCGGAAAGACGCGAGGTATTGCTCGAGTCCCAATCGGTCATCCCCGGATATGAGCACCTCGGGCCGCCTATCGAGCCGTGCCGGACGGCCCGCAGCAGCTCGCGGTCGGGCCATTGCGAGAGCCTCTCGCGCCTTCGCGCGCGGCGCGTCGTCGACTGGCGGCGTTGCCGCCGGACTTCGCAAAGCCGGCACGGAGCTCGCACTCGGCGTCTCCAAGGGCGCATGCGGCGCCGTGCCGCGCATTCCCAATGAAATCGCGATCACCCCCAGGACGAGGGCAGCCGTTGCATACGCCAGCACCAGTCGCCAGCCGGAGCGCGAGTCTCCTAGGCCCGCAATCCGCTCCCGCACTCCCGGAATGAGCGAAGCCGGCGTCTCCAGAACCACCATAGAACTGACCCCGGCGTCGATTCGCCGCTGCAGCGCCCGCTCGTCCGCGTATGTTTCGCGGCAGCCTCTGCAAAGCGCCATATGGGCCTCGGCTTCAACCGGCAGCCGGCCGCCAGCCAACACCGCTTCGCTTAGCGCCTTTCTGTGGGATTCACAAAACATCGCAGCTTCTCCGCAAGTACCTTCTTCGCAAAAAACAGCCGGGACTTCACCGTGCCCACCGGAACACCCAGCAAAACCGAAACCTCTTCGAGCGTATGCCCCTCCATCGCTGCCAGGAGCAACACCAGGCGCTGCTTGTCGGGCAAGTTTTCTATGGCCACATCCAGATGGCGCTGAAACTCGCCGCTGTCGGTAGGGGCGGTTGCCGACCTGACGTTCTCGAGCGACCATTGCGCCTCTCGCACCTCGCGGCGCCTTCTCGAACGCCGCCGGTCGAGCGCCAGCCTGAAGCTGATCCGTACCAGCCAGGCCCGGAATCGCGTGCGCTCGCGCAGCCGCCCGAACTTCCGGTAGGCCCGCAGTAAGGTCTCTTGCGCCACGTCTTCCGCGTCCGCGTCGTTCCGTAAGACTCCGCGAGCAACTCGAAACGCCAAGGGTGCGTTCTCACGCAGCAGCGTTTCCCATTCGCGCTCGGCAACCGCAAGACTGGCTCCACGCGTCTGGTCGCTCCGCTCCACGGCGTCTGATTCGGTTCCGGTCGCAGACAGGATCCACTCCTGCACGAGTTCCTCGCCCCGAGCTGTAATGGCTAGGCGCTCCTTATACATACGCATGACGCCGCGGATGGGGGAAGGGTTCATTTCAAGATGGAACGACTAATGGCCCAAAGAGGGACGAAAGTAAAGAGACAAGGAACGCTCAACCGAGAGTCTGGCGTTTGCATTCACAAAGCTGGTGTAGATGGGATCCGCAATTATATGAAAACAAAAACCATAGCTCAGAGGCAGCGGGCCGCGGGTTGCCGACTACGGAGCGCCGGACCTGTGCGCCTTAGCGATCTGGCGATTTGCTCGATCGAACCGGCTCGAGCCACCCGCCGCCAAACAGCAGCCCGGGCCCGAGTGAAGCCAGAAAAATCGGCCGGGCATCGAAGGGCTCAGCGGCCCGCGATCGTTCCATTGCGTAGTGCAGCGCCGCCGCGCAGGTGGTCGAACCCAAATTCCCGCGCAAGTCCGCCACCGGAGGGAATTTGTCCGGCGGCACAGCCGCCTTTCTCGCCAGCAGCGCCACCAATCGAGGGTTCGGCTGATGCGTTGCAAACGCCGCCACCTCGCTGCGCTTCACGCCGCTGCGCCGCTCCAGTTCCTCGATGCACTGATCGAGCCTCGCCGTCGCCGCCCGCGAAAGGGCGTCCCCGTCAAACACCACGCGCAGCTGATCGTTCGGCTCGGCGGAAACCTGAATTGCTTGTTGGTACTGCGATGCGCACCCAAAAAAGAAATCGCGCAGCGCAAACGCCGGTCCGGTGCCCGCCTCGTTGCGTCGCACCAGCAACGCACTTGCGCCATCTCCAAACAACCCGCCAAACTCTCCCGCCACACGGCCCGGAAGAAGCACTCGCGAATGCACATCCGCGGTCACAACCATCACTGTGCGCGCCTGCCCCGATTCCACCAGCGCCGTTGCCACCGCGAGCGCATGAACCGATCCCAAACAGGCACCGCCGATGTCCATGGCACCGCAGCTCTCACGCGCGCCAATCGCCAGGTGCAGCTGCGCAGCCAACCAAGGAACGGAGTGATGGGTTTCGCTGGTAGCCAAGACCCAGTCAATATCCCCCGCCGCCAAGCTGGCGCTCCGCAACGCGCTCTCCGCTGCCCGCGCCCCCAGAGTAACTTCCGTTTCGCTGCTGTCGGCATAGGCAAGTGACACGATACCTGCCCGCGTTGCAAGCTTGCCGGGCGGCATGAGAAATGCCGCATCCACTTCTTCCGAGGGTACCGTGCTTGCGCCGAATACAACTGCAGAGGAAACGAGCAGCGCCGAGGTGGGCTTTCGAGACATGAACGGGTCTACGCCGCCAGCCTTGGCATTGTCAGCGATTCAGCGATAAGCGGCAAGAGTACGTACTTGTAAAATTTTGTTCACCATGGTGCTGTACAACGGCCGGCGCGTTTCGTGCCTCGAGCGGCGGCGCACGTGTTAGCTTGGAAGTGTATGTTATCTGCTTTCATATCGTTCCGGCCTGATCCGGTCCGCGTGCGCTTGCCCTTGCTGATTGCCGCCGCACTAACGAACGCGGCCTGGCCCCCTCCCGGCGCAGCCCAGCACGAGCGCGGCGAGATCAGAATCGAAGTAAAAGACCCGCAAAACCGCCCGGTTGCCGCCGAAGCGCAGCTTGTAAGCGCATCGAACCAGCTCAAGCGCGAGTTCCCGATTCCACCCGAAGGCAAGGCGATCGCCGGCGAACTCCCTACTGGCGTTTACCGCCTTACGGTCGCCGCAGAAGGTTTCGCCGTCTGGACCGATCTGGTAGAAGTCCGCAGCGAAGTTCCGGTCCGGGTCGCGGTCACGCTTGGCGTCGCTGCCATGAACACGCGCATTGAAGTGAGCGACGCCGCTACGCTCCTTGATCCTTCCGAAACCAGCACCATCTATTCGCTCAGCGGCGAAAAACTACGCGAACATGGCTCCGCGCAGGCCGGCCGCACCCTTTCTGACGCCGTCAACGACCAGCCCGGCTGGCTCTATGAAGCGAACGGCATTCTTCACCCGCGCGGATCCGAATATCAGGTGCAATACGTTCTCGACGGCATGCCGCTCACGCAAAATCGCTCGCCCGCCTTTGCTCCGTCGTTCGATTCAGGCGACATCGAATCGTTGCGCGTTCTCACCGCCGGTTACGCCGCCGAATACGGGCGCAAACTCGGCGGCATCATCGAGCTCACGACCGAAAAAAATCCTCCAGCCGGCTTGCACGGCCGCTTCGAGACGGGGGGCGGCAGCTTCGACTCCATCGGCGGTGCGGCGGAGCTTGGCTACTCCGCTGGCCCGAACCATTTCGAGGCCAGCGCCGTGGGCTTTCACACCGATCGCTATCTGGATCCGCCGGTGCTGGATAATTTCACCAACGGGGGCCATGGCGCGGGTTTCTCGGCCTCCTATGAACGTGATTTCTCCGACAGAAACCGTCTGCGCTTCACCGTCGCGCACAGCGAATCCCGCTATGTTGTTCCCAATGAGCGAGTCCAGCAGGCCGCCGGCCAGCGTCAGGACGCCAAAAGCGACGAAACCAGCGGGCAAGTCTACTTTCAGCACATCGCCTCTACCAACCTGCTGTGGAGCCTCTCCGCGAGCGTTCGCGACAGCTCCTTCACCCTGGGTTCGAACGATTTCTCCACCCCGGTGATTGTTTCCCAGGACCGCGGCTACCGCGAAGGCTATACCCGCGCCGACATCTCCTGGCACCGCGGGCGCAATGATTGGAAAGCCGGCGTCGACGCCCTGTTTGCCCCCGCGCGCGAGTCTCTGGCCTACCAGATCACCGATCCCTCGCAGTTCGATCCGGGGACGCTTCTCGAGTTTTCTTTCGCCGATCGCAAATGGGACGTTGAACCTGCTTTCTACGTTCAGGACACGTTTCACGCCGGCAACTGGAACGTGAGCGCCGGACTGCGTTTCGACCACTACCGCTTTGTCGTCAGCGAATCGGCATGGAGCCCGCGCCTCGGCGTCTCGCGCTTCGTCCCGCAGACGAAAACACTCCTGCATTTCTCCTACGACCGGGCCTTTCAGACGCCGGCCATGGAGAATCTTCTGCTAGCCAGCTCTCCGGAGCTCGATTCGCTTGCTCCGGTCGTGGTCAGACTGCCGGTTCGCCCTTCGCGCGGTAACTATTTCGAAGGTGGAGTCACGCAGGCCCTTTTTGGAAAGCTTCGTCTCGACGCCAATCTATTTCGCCGCAATTTCCGCCAGTTTGCCGACGATGACGTCTTGCTGGACACCGGCGTCAGCTTCCCGATCGCTTTTGACAACGCGCGCGTCATGGGAGAAGAGATCCGCCTCACGGTCAGCGAATGGGGCCGCTTTTCCGGCTTTTTGAGCTATTCAAACCAGTCCGCCAGTGCGCAGGGACCCATCAGGGGCGGCCTTTTTCTCGGCAGCGAAGCCGGCGGCGAGCTTACCGACACCGCTCGCTTCGCCGTCACGCAGGATCAGCGAAACACCGTCCGCGCGCGCGTCCGCATGCAAGCCACAAAACGCCTGTGGGCAGCACTCAGCGCCGACTACGGCAGCGGCCTGCCCACGGAACTCGACACCAGTAGCATCGATTTGAACTCTCTGCTGGCTCAGTACGGTGCGGAAATTCTCTCCCGCGTCAATTTCCACAGCGGCCGGGTGGAGCCCAATTTTTCAGTGAGCCTAGCCGCGGGCGCCGAGCTGTACCGCAAGGAAAGCCGAACTCTGAATTTTCAGATCGAAACCGTCAACCTGACCGACCGCGTGAATGTTCTCAACTTCGCCGGCCTTTTCTCCGGCACTGCCGTCGCCGCGCCGCGCAGCGTTTCTAGCCGTCTGCGCTTTACCTTCTGATCGGCGCGCCGCAAAATGCGCATGGCCGCAACAGGCTGGCTTAACTCGACCGGATGTGTACTTGCAAAGACAACCAGCTAACGCCGGCGCGCTTTGCCGAGCAGCCGCAGAATCTCCAAATACAACCAGATCAAGGTAACCATCAACGCGAACGCGCCATACCACTCCATATACTTAGGCGCGCCGATGGCAGCCCCGCGCTCGATCAGATCGAAATCCAGGATCAGGTTCAGCGCCGCGATGATCACCACCACCACGCTAATGCCGATGCCCAAAGGCGTGCTCGCGTACAGAAAGGACATCCCCGACCCGCCAAACACCTGAATGAGCATGTTCGCCGTGTACACCAAGGCGATGGCGCCGGTTGCGCAAACGATGCCCAAGGTGAAGCCGCGCGTGGCGCGAATCAATCCCGTCTTGTAGGCCAGTAGCAGTACGAAGAGCACACCGAAGGTCAGTGCTACGGACTGCACGGCGATGCCCGGGTAAGACTTTTCAAAAATTGCGGAAAGCCCACCCAACACCAGCCCTTCGAGCAACGCGTAGATTGGAGCGGTCAACCCCGACCACTCCTTCTTGAATACGGTCACCAAACACGTGATCAGGCCGCCGACAAGACCACCGATCATCCAAGGAAAGGCCGCTGCGGGCTGCTCCGAGTGCGCCAAGCCCCAGGTCCAAGCGGCGGTGACCACGACGCACAGCAATAGGATTCCCGTCTTGTTGACCGTGCCCTGCACGGTCATGGTTTCGCCGGTCGCAAGCTGCCCTGCGAACGTCTTTTCTCTTAGAACCGGATTCGCGCTGCCAAACCATCGAGCCATAATTTGTGCCTCCAATGAAAGCTTGTTCAATCACAACTGCGAAATTTCGTCGCCGCGACTTACCTGACCTTCTTGCGCTTAAAGCTCTTGCACGAGCATTCGTTGGCGTAGGGCGGTGTCGAACCGTGCTGGCAGCCATGGGAGGCTCCCGCCTGAACATGCTGCGAATAGGCATGCCCGCAAACGCACACGTCATTGGGCTTGGGCGGGGGCGGGGGAGTATATTTCATGGGCATTCAGTCCAATTGGAGCGACGTCGGGGATTTGTCAGCTCGTGGATGCGACGACACTGGTTGCCAGACAGAAGCGCCAGCCAAGCCTACATGAAGTTGGTACCGCTAACGGGAATCGAACCCGTATTTTAGCCTTGAAAGCGCCGAAACAAGATTCGAAAAACGTTGATTTATGGGGGTTTTTGCACATTTCCGGAATTCGCACCTGTTGTGATTTGTTGTCATTTTTGGCCGCTTTTTGCCCAAATGGTGCAAGATTGGTGCAAGTTCTTCGGGCCGTCAGCATGGACGTTCAGGAAAACCCAACACGTGGCGCTTAATTTCAATTATGCGTTGTTCCGCCCGGATATAACCCTCAGCATGCTCAGGTTTTACCAACCCATTGGCGACTTGCTTCTTCCACCAGTTCAGTTCGTTCAGAGAAAGATTCAATTCGGCTGTGGTTCGTTGCCGGAACCGTCGCAGTATCTCGTTCTCAATCATGAACTATCACCCAACACTTAATATTATCACGCTTTCGCCTTCTTTCCGAGTTTCTGGTCTTGCCCCGTCTGGACTAGTGCTCTCTTCAACTCCGTCGTTTCCACGATGTGGTAGCGATTGAAAATCGACTCGGTCTTGAGGCCGCTGATCTCCATAGCAACATTGCGCGGGACTCCGGCCCGGATCATATTCTTGACCGCAGAACGCCGCAGATCGTGTGGACGCAGTCCAGAATACTGCCGTGTCTTTTTATCGAATGTGCCCAACCCGAGCTTGTCACAGGCACGATTCCAGTAGTAACGGTATGTTTCCTTACCGCCTGTCTTCGCTCCGTCGTGGCCGATTGCGAAGATCGGTTTCCCAACAACGCGGAACTGTTTCCGCAAATACGCCTCAACATCCTTCAATCCGTCGCCCACGAGTGGTAGCGTCAATGGCTCGCCTGACTTTGTAATCTCACCCGGCAGTTCAATCTCGGAGCAGTCTCTAGAAACATGCTCCCACTTAATCTTCAGCGCGGCACCGGTTCGGCACCCGGTACGGAACTGGAAGATAGCCAGAGGTCGAACTTTTTCCGGCAGTTCCGCCAGCAGTTTGGAGAACTCTTTCGCGTCTGTGAATCCTTTACGCGGTCGCGAATCATGCGGCATCCGATGTTTAAAACTTGGAACGATTGGCAAACTAAAACGCGGGTCTTCGTGCGCGTAATTCAGGATCGCCCTGAGCATGGTCAAGCTTCGCCGGATTGTCGCATCCTTCAATCTCTGTTCACGCAACTCTTTGATGTATCGATCTATCGCGTGTTCATCAATCTGTGCGACATCCTGTCCGGCGAAGTGTTTGTCCAGATGTAGCAATCCGGATGCGGTCTTTGTGCCGTCCGGCTTCGTGTACGCAGTGCGCAACGCACCACGCTTTCTCGGATACACAAGCCAAGCGTCCCGGATGGTTTCGTACTTCAGACCTGAGCGAATCCGGGAGTTTGAAACTTCGTACTCCGGCGCAGCAGAAATTCGATCAAGCTACCAAGGGCTATACACAAGCCCACCAAGACATCCTCGACACATTCATGCGTAAGGTCCATCTGGTATCAGACCCGAACGATGACCGGACGTTCGAAAACTGCACCGCAATTTTCAACGGGATGAGAGGCTACGATTTCACACATGACAACCTTTTGTACATCGTCCAATACCTCCAAGGACGTGGCGGTCGCGGAACCAAACTCCATTGGGAACAGCGTAAAGACCCCGACGCTCCCGAATATCGCGGACACCGCTTCGACCGCAACGACCCGAACGCATACCGCTTTGCGCCGAAGTCCGAAACCAACCGTCCATCTCTTCCGAGTCACAGCGGAAACAAATATCTGAACGGAGAAGCAGAGCGCGAAAAGCGCGAAGCCGAGAGAAAGCGTTTTAACAAACCTGACGAGGATTTAATGGCCGGACACAATTATGTTTGGCGTCAGGTAATGGACAAGGCTATTGCCGAGGGCCGTACGCATAGCGAACGTCAAAGGATTGCCCAGGTAGCGCAGCAAACCCCTGGCGGCGTCCGACTGCAAGCTGAGGCTGCAGAGCGAGAAGCTGCGCTAATTCGCAAGGACCGAGAGCGAGGCCGCTAAGGGTGAATGTGCGGTCCACGCATTTAAGGCTTCCCAATCCCGAACTTGTTTCGAAGAGGTTCGGTCGCAGTACACCAATAGCCGCACGATTTAACTTTCATTTGGAGAAACATATGAGTAAGCAAGCAGAAGACCGCCCGTACGGGAAAGATCGAGCGGTCTATCATCAGCAAGTAAGCAACTCCGACCCTTGCGACAGTCGGGGCCGTGTAGCCAAGAATGCGCAGCAGGTGCGGCAAGATGCACCCGCAAAGGCCCACCCCCATAAATCAGAACCGACTAGATACGACCCCCGTTTGCCGTCCGGCGCAGGCGATTACGCTGAAGGAACACGTAGCAGCGTACGAGGAAGCCGAACGACCGAACCGAGTAATCAGAACCAGAAGGCCCAACCGTCGCACGGCGGTTCGGTTCCTTCTCACAAGGACCCTACCGAGGGAACGGGTTCGAATTACCACAAGAATAGGAACCAAACCCGAATTCCTGGGGACGGCGCTGTCACCGTACGAACTGTGATGGATAAGAAAGAGGTTCGACGCAATCTGGTGGACGCCGATCAGGACGTTTCAAGCCGCACTTGAAACTAGCGTTAGCTCCGCACGATTTTCGGAGTTTCGCACTTCGTTCAACAGAACCCGAAATTTGGCGAAAAAATCGCTGTAAGAGCAGTCCAAGGGCGCTACAGGGTGGCGTTTTCAACAAAGATTTTACAAGTCTGGTTTTTGCCATTCGGCGTACATCGCAGTAGGGTGCCGCTACTGTTCCACGGCTGTCCCGGTAGTATTCCGTTTCCTTTGGTTTGTTTTCCTTTAGGCCTCGGCGCAACAATTCGCCGCTCCTTCAATCGCTAAGCTTTTTGTCATGGGCGAATCGGCATTGAGTGTTGCCACCGAGGTGACCTGGACTTGGGCCAACAATCTACGCAAAGGAGTCAAAAAGATGTTAGTGATTAAAAAAGTGGTTCTGGTGGTTGCTGCGGCGTTGCTCGTGGCGATGACTGCGTCTTCCGCGAACAACTCTGAGCAGATAGTATTCAGCGACACAGGCGCGTTGATGACGCTCTCTGGCAACCAGAATGCTTCATCGACCCCATTCGGTTTCTGGATATGGTGCGCGGGGGCGGCTGCTCCAGGGAGCAACGGGGGCTATCAAAACGCCAACGCGTGTCAAGGGTCCATGTATTTCTACGGGCTTCAAACGAAGGCGAGTCACGTGGTTGGACATGCGACCGAAAACCCGCCGGGGTTTTACACGATGCACGTAGTTGAGGGGACAGCTGCTGAGTTGTTCAGCGGCACGCTCAATCCCTCATTTACCTGCACACTTTCCAATACGATGATGAACCCGCCGAACGGTCCTAATAACACGGTGCAGGTGAACTGCATGTTCATACGCCTCGGCGGCGGGACGGGTTCAGACACTGATAACGGCGCCGTGGTGAACATAACGCCGAAATAGGCCAGAACCTCACAGTTCGGTCCCACGTCTGGCTGGATAAGCCAACAGGCGAGATTTCTGTTCAACAGAGCTACTTGAGTAGCGGAAGCGCGTCGGTCGAACGACGAGACAGCCCAGGGGCGCGGTAGAGATTGCAACTCTGCCGCGTTTTCTTCCACCTGGTTTACGATGGTCCCGTCTATTAGGCGGTCCAGGAAAATCTGGCTTGTGGTGCTTTATGCAGTCAACGCGGTAGTTGCTTTCCTGTGGCTGTTCGCTTATGGGAGACGCTATTCATTCCAATTGGCGGGAGTACAGGTAACACCGGGCATCCTAGCAATAGCCGTCATGTTGCTTGTTGACGTTCTGCTCTTCGTACTGTTGTCCAGAAAATCGCAATAAGCGAATCGTTTAAGGAATGCCCGTCAAGGAAATGAACATACTCATCGCTATTCCGTGCTACGGCGGCGTGGTCCAGGCCGAGTGCATGATGTCGCTGATTCAACTGCACCAGCTTCTCACTCTGAAGCGCATCGAACATACGATTTCAGCGCATTCGGATTCTCTCGTAACCCGCGTGCGCAATCACTTCGCAAACATGGCAGCGTTCGACACCGATGCGAAACGAAACCGATTCTCGCACCTGCTGCAGATCGACGCGGATTCTAGGTTTCAGCCTGCGGACATCGTGCGCATGATCAAAGCAAACAAACCCACGGTGGCGTTGCCGTACGCCCTGAAGAATTTGAAGTGGGACCAGATCGGCCAAGCAGCGAGATTAGGAATGCCGGATAACTTGCTGGAGTATTTCGGGGCTGACGTGAATTTTAATTCCTCGCCAATGTCTGTCGATCAAGTAACGTCGATTCCGCAAATTGGCTGCGGAACGATGCTGATTAAGACTGAAGTTCTTCACACAATGGCAACTTCGGAGCGCAAATATCGGCTGTACCCGTCCGAGATGGAGGAAGTCCAGGCCAACGGTGGAAACCGCGACTACGCCTACGATTTCTTCCGTCCGCAAATTGACCCTGTAACGAGGTATTACCTAAGTGAAGATTTCGCTTTTTGCGAAGACGCACGACGACTCGGCTTTGAAGTGTATGTGCTTCCGACCGCAATTACTGGGCACGTCGGCAGTCATGAATACAAACTCAATCTGCCGTTAATTGCTGCATCTGGCTTGAACGTTCGAGACATTCTCCAGTTTGCATAAGATTCGATTGCTGTGCCAGAGACGAGCGAAGTGACCACTGTGACCAGCGATATTGACCGTTGGAAGTGAACGTTTGCATTTTGAAATTGCATACTGCATGCTCCTGGCAGGTTAAAGGTGCACGATGCAATATCCGCTGATGTTTTGTTTGCGGCAGAAGCTAGAGAACCCGACCCTGGCGAACGTCGCTCATGCCATTGACGTCGAATTGTCCAGACTTAACCTCAAAAACCTAGTTAAGCCTGGTGACACAGTTGCAATTACGTGCGGGAGCAGGGGAATCGCTAATTATGCGGTGATCATCAAGGCCGTGGTGGATCATTTCAAAAAGCTCAATACGAAGCCGTTCCTTGTGCCAGCGATGGGCAGTCATGGCGGCGGAACGGCAGAAGGCCAGCGCCAAATGCTGGAGTCCCTGGGAATCCGGGAGGATGTGATTGGTGCGGAGATTCGCTCGTCAATGGAAACTGAAATCATCGGCCAACTGGCAGCTGGAATACCTGTACATTGCGACAAAATAGCTCTATCTGCCGAACACACTGTGGTTGTGAATCGCGTGAAATTACACACGATGTTTCACAAGAGTGTGCAAAGCGGACTCTTAAAAATGATGGCAATGGGTCTTGGAAAGCTCAATGGGGCGCAGCTTTATCACAAAGCGGCAGAAGACTATCCTTTCGAAGAGATTGCACGCGGCGTTCACAAGGTAATGTCGGAGAAGGCGAACATTTCTGGCTGGCCTGATGGTAGTCGAAAACGCCCAGGAGCAAACGGCTCGTGTTGAGGCAGCATTGCCTGCTGACTTTGTCGAGAACGAAATGTCATTGCTGCATTATTCGCGCAAACTCTTTCCATTGCTGCCCTTCAAGACCATAGATATCTTGCTGGTGGATGAGATTGGCAAAATCTTCAGCAGCTTCGGCGCGGACTCCAATGTGACAGGACGGAACTACTATGCACACGCTGCGGCCGAAGGCGAGTTTCCCAAAATCCGGACCATTGTTTATCGTGACCTCCATCCGAAATCTCATGGCAATGCCATTGGCGTTGGTCATGCTGAATTTGTCCGTTCCCGGCTGGTTCGGAAGATGGATGCTAAGACTACGAGGCTTAACTCGCTCACGGCTGGCATGCCCACACTCGCGGCAGTTCCAGTCGATTACGAAACAGATCGAGAAATTCTCGACGCGGCATTCTCACTCATTGGTCTGACCCCATCCTCGAGAGCGAAAATCGTTTGGATTCGCAACACAGCATCCCTCCGAGACCTAGAATGCTCAGAGGCTTACGTTGAGGAAGTCAATCAGCGCGAAGATTTATCCGTTCAGAGCGGTTTGCATCCTCTCGATTTCAACTACAACGGTAATCTGCGGGACTTTGTAACCGAGCATGATGAGTGTCCCGAAGCGACGGAGATGGGGAGCCAAGCGAACACCTTACAATTTCCGGGCCTCTAAGCACACACCGATACCGAGTCGTTCAATCCTGGCTTATAGGGGGCAGCGGCAAAATTCCGTAACGGGAACAACTAAGCTGCCGGCGCGGCGGGCCGTGATGGTGTAGTTGCGCACACCAACAGCTTGTGTACGCTGTCATCGTGCTCGTGGCGCACGTTAGTCCGCTTACCGGAAATCACTTGCCGCCTCGTTAGCGCGAACGCCGTTCGAACGTAGCCGCCCGAGCAGCAGTTCACAAAGACTATTGCAATTTGGCGTACTCCGCTTTGGCTTGCTTCAGGATGGGGATGTCGGGGTCGGCGTCTTTCCATAGCGTGAGGAAGTCCTGATACTTAGTTTTTGCCTTGGCGGTGTCGCCCGCCATCGCGTAGGCGCGGCCCAGATTCAGGTGAGCGAGAGCGCCGATAGGTTCGTTGACCACAATCCCGGGATGCTCCACAATTTTCTGAAATTCCTCTGCCGCTGCACTACCCTGCTTCTCAGCGAGGAAAGCCAAGCCCCGCACAAATACGGGATATAAGTTGGTTAAATAGGCAGTGCCCCCGGCTAGCCCCAGCTCAACTGGGTATGCGGCCTTCAGCAATTCGACCGCACGAGTTGGTTCACCTTCGTCGAGCGCCATCGCTGCGTTAATCGTCGGCAGATAGTTGAAGCGAACAATCGTGTCTTCCGGACAGCGGCTCCTCATGCCAGTCGCAACCCTGATGGCGCCTTTCCTGTCTCCTATCAGCGCGAGCGAGAGACCTGCCGCGAATTGCACCTCCCGTGCATTGGAATGATTCAGTGCGCTGGTTGCGTTCCGTTTTGCCTCATCTCCATTTCCAAATAGTGCTTCCCGCAGTGCTTCGGCTCCTTCACCCCCGGCCCAGACATCTTTGCTCCCTGTCAGTTCCGCCATGGCGATGGCTTGACGCGACAGCCCCTGCGCCTTTGACAGTTGTCCGGAATAGGCTGCCGTTTCCGCGTGATAGTACAACAAACTCGCGTCGGTATGTTCCGCAGCCCAACTTACTTGCTGGCTCATCGCAGCGACATCGTTTTGCAGGAATGCCAGTTGATACATCGCCTCGCGCAAACCCGTCGAGTCTAGTTTTCTCGCCTGCGCCTCGGCGGCTGTGGCCCGCGCCTCGTCTAATTGATTCAAATTCATCAAAACGGTGACGAGATTTGTGTACACCAACACAACATTGGGATTGAGGCGCAGAGCCTGCTTAAACTCCGCGAGCGCTTTTTCGTACTGACCAAGATTCTGATAAGTCACGCCCAGATTTATGGGAGGAATCCGGTCACGCGGATACATCTGCCTCCATGTCTCGTAGACTTGGCGCGTCTTCTCCAAGTCTCCGGTGGCAAAATCGTAGTAGTGCGATTCGATGTAGAGCTTTTCCCACTCGCTCACTTTGGCACGCAGCTCGTATGCCTTCCGGGTATACTCCGCCGCCAACTCTTTCTCTCCCATATTGGAGTAGGTCGTTCCCAGCGACGAGTAGGCGATGGCCAGATTCGGGTCGAGTTTGATGG
>Ga0306922_10000981_pt1 | contig 24822 bp, 21 predicted proteins | sample sta12Cox44000082_FD_203758 | JGI IMG/M metagenome (GOLD analysis project Ga0306922, IMG submission 203758) | Lab enrichment of tropical soil microbial communities from Luquillo Experimental Forest, Puerto Rico - statoxic.12C.oxic.44.000.082 (v2)... | ecosystem: Environmental > Terrestrial >... | reverse complement strand
CCCGATCGCGCCGCTGCGGCCCGCCGATTAGCCCAACAACCAGCGTCAGCCGAACTCACGAGTAGGGGAACGCCGCGGTGACCATGCCGTTCTATGTCTCGCCCGAACAGGCGATGAAGGACAAGGCGGACTACGCGCGCAAGGGCATCGCCCGCGGGCGCAACAGTGTCGTGCTCCAGTACGACGAGGGCATCCTGTTCGTCGCCCCCAACCCGTCCGGGGCACTGCACAAGATCAGTGAAATCTACGACCGGATCGCGTTCGCCGCGGTCGGCCGCTACAACGAGTACGAGAACCTGCGGGTAGCCGGCGTCCGCTACGCCGACACCCGCGGCTACCAGTACGACCGGGCCGACGTGACGGCCCGCGGGCTGGCCAACTGGTACGCGCAGGTGCTCGGCACCATCTTCACCGAGAGCAACAAGCCGTACGAGGTGGAGATCGTGGTGGCGGAGGTGGGGGAGAGCCCGGCCAGCGACCAGATGTACCGGATCACCTTCGACGGCTCGGTCGCGGACGAGCACGGCTTCGTCGCCATGGGCGGCCAGGCAGATCAGGTGGCCGGGGTGCTCAAGGAGCGCTACACCGAGGGCATGCCGCTGGCCGGTGCGCTCGGCGCGGCACTGGCCGCACTGGCCGGCCGGGACAACGGCGAGACCGACTTCAGTCCCGGCCAGCTAGAGGTGGCCGTGCTCGCCCGGGACCGGCAGCACCGCACCTTCCGGCGGCTCACCGGGGCCCGGCTGGCCGGGATGCTGGCGGCTGGCGGCGGCGCCCCGGCCGGGAGCACCGGCGCCCAGCCCGCGGCCAGCCCGGACGCGGAGGCGGGGGAGCCCGGAGCGGACTAGACCGTGCCCTACGCGCGGCCGGGCTGAGCGTGCACCACGACAGAGATCACATGCACGTCGGCGCCGGTGGCGTTCCAGTACTGATGCGGCATAGCGGAGTCGAACGCGATCGAGTCACCCGGGCCAAGCTCGAAGGTGTCGAAGCCGACACTGGCCATCAGCGTGCCGCTGGCGACCAGGCCGTACTCGCGGCCGTCGTGCCGCAGCGGTCGCCGGTTGTCGGTGGAATGGCCGCTGGGCTCGTAGATCACTTCCAGGAAGTCCACCCGGTCGTCCGGGCCCGGTGTCAGCCGTTCCCAGTGCACCCCGCTGGCCAGGTCGATCGACTGCCGATGGCCGGCCCGCTGGATCACGGCAGGTCCTGCCGGGCTGGGCCCGCCCTGCCGCAGCTGACCATCGCCGTGCGCGGTCGCGGTCACGGCGTCCGCTGGGGCATCCACCCCGAACAGGAAGTCGAGCGAGGTCCGCAGCTCGCTGGCGAGTGCGTACAGGATGCCTACCGACGGCGCCGACAGCCCGCGCTCGATCTGCGAGATCAGGCTGGGCGAGCAGCTGATCCGGCGGGCCAGCTCGCGCACCGAAAGGCCGCGGGCCTCGCGGACGCGGCGCAGCCGCGGCCCTAGCTGCACCCCGGGATCGAACGTAATAGCTCCCACCTCAGCCTCGCTCGTGGCGTCGCTGCCACACCTGTCATGCTGGAGTCACCCAGACGGCACGCCCGCGTATTGACAGTCACACTGTACATACGTTTAATCATGCTGTACATAGCGCTCTGTGGCTACAGGAGTCCCCATGGTTCCGCCTATCCCGCCGGTTCCCGCGCTCCCGCTGACGCCCGCCCCGGGACGGATGGGGGTCGACTTCGAGCGGCGGGTGGATTTCGCCCGGCTGCGCGAGTACCGGCTGAGCCGGGCGATGGCCGCGCTGGCGGCCACTGACCTTGGCGCGCTGCTCGTCTTCGACAACAACAACATCCGCTACTTGACCGGCGTTGCCATCGGCGAGTGGACCCGGGACAAGTTCTGCCGGTACGCGCTGTACACCCGGACCGGCGAACTGTTCCTGTGGGATTTCGGCTCGGCCGCGGTGCACCACCGGATGTACTGCCCCTGGCTGAAGCCCGAGCACTGCATCGCCTCATACACCACCATGCGCGGGGCCACCGCGCCGGAGGCCGGGCTGCCCGCCAAGGCGGTCGCGGAGATCAAGGGCATCCTGGCCGACACCGGGGTGGCGGGCCTGCCGGTCGGGGTGGACATGCTCGAGGTCTCGACGCTGTTCGCGCTGCAGGCGGGCGGCGTCGACATCCGGGACGGCCAGCAGGTCATGCTGACCGCACGGGAGATCAAGTCCGCCGACGAGATCGCGCTGCTGTCGACGGCCGCGGCCATGGTGGACGGGGTCTACCAGGACATCACCGAGGCGCTCAAGCCCGGCGTGCGCGAGAACGAAATCGTGGCGCTGGCCACCAAGCGGCTGTACGACATGGGCTCTGACGACGTCGAGTCGATCAACGCGGTGTCCGGCGAGCGCTGCAACCCGCACCCGCACAACTTCTCCGACCGCATGATCCGGCCGGGCGAGCAGGCGTTCTTCGACGTCATGCACGCCTTCAACGGCTACCGGACCTGTTACTACCGCACCTTCAGCGTGGGCAGCTCGACCCAGTCCCAGCGGGACGCGTACGCCCGGGCCTGGGAGTGGATGGAGGCCGCGATCTCCGCCGTCAAGCCAGGCACCAGCACCGACGAGATCGCCCGGCTGTGGCCGACCGCGCAGGACATCGGGCTGCCGGACGAGAAGACGGCGTTCGGGCTGCAGTTCGGCCACGGGCTCGGGCTGGCCCTGCACGAGCGGCCGCTGATCAGCCGGCTGTCCTCGTTCGACGCGCCGCTGGAGATCAGGGAGGGCATGGTCTTCGCGCTGGAAACCTACTGCCCGGCCAGCGACGGCCACTCGGCCGCCCGGCTGGAGGAGGAGCTGGTCGTCACCGCCACCGGGGCAGAGATCATCACCCGGTTCCCGTCCCGGGATCTGTTCGTCACCAACCCGTACTGAGAGGCGTCATGGACGAGGCAACCGCTCTCGGCCTGTACCGGAACATGACCCGGATCCGGCAGTTCGAGAAGCGCGCCCACGACCTGTTCCTGCAGAACCTGGTCAAGGGCACCACCCACCTGGGCACCGGGCAGGAGGCGGTGGCGGCCGGGGTGGCGCAGGCGATGCGCCCCGACGACTACACGTTCGTGACCTACCGCGGCCACAACCACGTGCTGGCCCGGGGCACGGCGATGACACCGGTGATGGCCGAGCTGCTGGGCCGGGAGAACGGCCTGATGCGCGGCAAGGGCGGATCCATGCACCTGCTGGACGTGTCCAAGGGGGTGCTGGGCTCGTACGCCATCATCGGTGCCCAGCTGGTGATCGCCAACGGCACCGCCTGGTCGGCCCAGTACCGCGGCACCGGCCAGGTCACCGTCTGCTTCTTCGGCGACGGCGCGACCAACATCGGCGCCTTCCATGAGGCACTCAACCTGGCCGCGGTGTGGGCGCTGCCGGTGGTGTTCATCTGCGAGAACAACCGCTACATGGAGTACACCGCGATCGAGACGGTGACCGCGGTGAAGCACCCGGCCGCCGACCGCGCGTCGGCCTACGGGCTGTCCCCGCAGATCGTGGACGGCAATGACGTGGAGGCGGTCTACACGATGGTCGGCGCCGCCATCGAGAAGGCGCGCCAGGGTGGCGGCCCCTCCCTGATCGAGGCGCTGACCTACCGGCACGGCGGGCACTCCCGGGCCGACCCGGCCAAGTACCGGCCGGCCGAGGAGGTGTCCGAATGGCTGGCCCGCGACCCGATCCCGGCCTACCGGCGGGTGCTGATCTCGCGCGGGGTGGAGGAGGCGGAACTGGACCGGATCGACGCGGCGGCCAAGGCCGCGGTCGACCAGGCCACCGAGGAGGCGAAGGCCGGCGCCGAGCCCCGGCTGGAACTGGCGTACACCGACGTCTGGAGCGACGGCGGCTGGGACTGGAGGAACTGACGTGAGCACTGAGGTTGTCATGCCGCGGATGGGTGAGACGGTGGACGAGGGCACCGTCAACGTGTGGCACAAGTCCGCGGGCGACCAGGTCACCGAGGGCGAGCCGCTGCTGGAGATCGGCACCGACAAGGTGGACACCGACATCCCCGCGCCGGTCTCCGGCACGCTCACCGAGATCAAGGTGGCCGTGGACCAGACGGTGCCGGTCGGCACGGTGCTGGCGGTGATCGACTAGTGGCGGTCATCACCTACCGGGAGGCGGTGGCCCGCGGCATCGCGCAGGAGATGCGGCGGGACGACCGGGTCGTCTTCCTGGGCGAGGACGTGGCGGCGGCGGGCGGGGTGTTCAAGGCCACCGTGGGGCTGCTGGCGGAGTTCGGCCCGCAGCGCGTCCGTGACACGCCAATCAGCGAGCAGGCCATCCTCGGCGCCGCCATGGGCGCCGCCATGACCGGGCTGCGGCCCGTCGCCGAGATCATGTTCAGCGACTTCTTCGCGGTCTGCTGGGACCTGGTCGCCAACGAGATCGCCAAGAGCCGCTACATGTCCGACGGCCAGGTCTCGTTCCCGCTGGTGATCCGGGCCGCGAACGGCGCCGGCGTGCGGTTCGGGGCGCAGCACTCACAGTCGGTTGAGAACTGGGCGATGGCGGTGCCCGGGCTGAAGGTGGTCGCCCCGTCCAGCCCGCACGACGTGGTCGGCCTGCTGGCTGCCGCGATCCGGGATCCCGACCCGGTGCTGTTCTTCGAGCAGAAGTCGCTCTACGCCAGCAAGGGCGAGGTCGGTGACGGCGAGATCGTCGAGCCGCTCGGCCAGGCCAAGGTGATCACCGAGGGCGGCGACGCGACCATCCTGGCGCTGGCGGCGATGGTGCCACGGGCGGTGGCCGCGGCCGAGCGGCTCTCGGCCGACCATGACATCCACTGTAGTGTCGTTGACGTGCGCAGCCTGGTCCCGCTCGACACCCGCACCATCCTGGCGGAGGTCACCGGAACGGGCCGGCTGTTCACCGTCGAGGAGAACCCGCGGCTGTGCGGCTGGGGGGCCGAGATCGTGTCGATCGTGGCGGAAGAGGCGTTCGGGGCCCTGCGCGGCCCGGCTGTCCGGATCACCACCCCGCACATCCCGCTGCCCGCCGCCGATGCACTGGAAGACCATGTGCTGCCGTCGGTCGACCGGATCACGCAGACCGTGCGCACGTCATTGGAGGACTCGTGAGTGCTGACCTTGCCTCGCTGACCGGAATCGAGGTGCCGACCGGGCTGTTCATCGGCGGCGAATGGGGCACCAACGGCAAGACCCTGCCGGTCACCGACCCGGCCACCGAGGACACCCTGGTCGAGATCACCGACGGCACCCCGGAGGATGGCCTGGCCGCGGTCGCGGCCGCGCACGCGGCCCTGCCCGGCTGGTCTGCCACCCCGCCCCGGGAACGCGCCGAATGCCTGCGCCGGGCCTGGGCGCTGATGATCGAGCGGTCCGAGGCGATCGCCCGGCTGATGGTGCTGGAGAATGGCAAGGCGCTGCGCGACGCCCGCGGCGAGGTGATCTACGCGGCGGAGTTCTTCCGCTGGTTCGCCGAAGAAGCGGTTCGGATCGACGGCATGGTGACCACTGCGCCGTCCGGGGCCAACCGGATCATGGTGCTCCGCCAGCCGGTCGGGGTCAGCGTGCTGGTCACCCCGTGGAACTTCCCGGCCGCGATGGCCACCCGCAAGATCGGGCCGGCGCTGGCGGCCGGCTGCGCGGTGGTGCTCAAGCCGGCCAAGGAGACCCCGCTGTGCGCGTTCGTGGTCGCCGACATCCTGCGCGAGGCCGGGGTGCCGGACGGCGTGGTCAACGTGGTGTGCACCAGCAGCGCCGGGCCGCTGGTGTCGGCCATGCTGGCCGACCCGCGGGTGCGCAAGCTGTCGTTCACCGGTTCCACCGAAGTGGGCCGGATCTTGCTGCGCACCGCGTCGCAGACGGTCACCAACTGTTCGATGGAGCTGGGCGGGAATGCCCCGTTCCTGATCTTCGAGGACGCCGACCTGGACGCGGCCATCGAGGGCGCGTTCCTGGCCAAGATGCGCAACGGCGGCGAGGCCTGCACCGCGGCCAACCGCTTCTACGCGCACGAGAAGGTGGCCGCCGAATTCACCGCCCGCTTCTCCGCCCGGCTGGAGCAGCTGTCGGTCGGTCCCGGCCTGGACGAGGGCACCGACCTCGGCCCGCTGGTGAACGAAGACACCCGCAGCAAGGTGGCCAGCCTGGTCGCGGACGCGGCGGGCAGCGGCAGCCACGTGGTCACCGGCGGCAAGGCGCCGGACCGGCGCGGCTTCTTCTACCTGCCCACGGTGCTGGCCGACGTGCCGCCGGGAGCGGGCATACTGAACAACGAGATCTTCGGGCCGGTGGCGCCGGTCGTCACCTTCACCGACGAGGCTGATGTGATCCGGTGGGCCAATGACACCGAGTACGGCCTGGTGTCCTACCTGTACACCGCCGATCTGCGGCGCGCGCTGCGGGTAACCGAAGCACTGGAGACCGGCATGGTCGGCATCAACCGGGGCATCGTGTCGGACCCGGCAGCGCCGTTTGGCGGCGTGAAGCAGTCCGGCCTGGGCCGCGAGGGCGGCCACGACGGGCTGCTGGAATTCACCGAGACCAAGTACGTGGCGGTCGATTGGTAAGGCGCTGCGCATAGGCTGTGCGCACCATGGACAAGCGGATATTCGGCCTGGAGAACGAGTACGGCGTTACCTGCACGTTCCGTGGCAGCAGGCGGCTGTCTCCGGATGAGGTGGCACGCTACCTGTTCCGCCGCGTCGTCTCGTGGGGGCGCAGCAGCAACGTGTTCCTGCGCAACGGTGCCCGGCTGTACCTCGACGTGGGCAGCCACCCGGAGTACGCCACCCCGGAGTGCGACAGCATCAGCGACCTGGTGATCCACGACAAGGCCGGCGAGCGCATCCTGGAAGGCCTGCTGGTGGACGCTGACCGGCGGCTGCGCGAGGAGGGCATCGCCGGCGATATCTACCTGTTCAAGAACAACACCGACTCGGCCGGCAACTCCTACGGCTGCCACGAAAACTACCTGGTGGGCAGGCACGGCGAGTTCGGGCGGCTGGCCGACATCCTGATCCCGTTCCTGGTCACCCGGCAGATCATCTGCGGCGCCGGCAAGGTGCTGCAGACCCCGCGGGGCGCGGTGTACTGCGTCAGCCAGCGGGCCGAGCACATCTGGGAGGGCGTCTCCTCCGCGACCACCAGGTCCCGGCCGATCATCAACACCCGCGACGAGCCGCACGCCGACGCCGAGCGGTTCCGCCGGCTGCACGTGATCGTCGGCGACTCGAACATGAGCGAGACGACCATGCTGCTCAAGGTCGGGGCGACCGACCTGGTGCTGCGCATGATCGAGGCCGGCACCGTGATGCGGGACCTGACGCTGGAGAACCCGATCCGGGCCATCCGGGACGTCAGCCATGACATGACCGGCCAGCGCCGGGTGCGGCTGGCGAACGGCCGGGAAGCCAGCGCGCTCGACATCCAGCGCGAGTACATGACCAAGGCGCGCGACTTCACCGACCGGCGGGGCGCGGATGCGACCACCAAGCGGGTGCTGGACCTGTGGGAACGGGCGCTGACCGCGATCGAGATCGGGAACCTGGACCTGATCGCCCGGGAGATCGACTGGGTCACCAAGTTCCAGCTGATCGAGCGCTACCGGGCCAAGCACGACCTGCCGCTGTCCGCCCCGCGGGTGGCCCAGCTCGACCTTGCCTATCACGACGTGCACCGTGGCCGCGGGCTCTACTACCTGCTGCAGCGCCGGGGAGCGGTCGAGCGGGCCGTGTCCGACCTGGAGATCTTCGAGGCGAAATCGGTGCCGCCGCAGACCACCCGGGCCCGGCTGCGTGGTGAGTTCATCCGGCGGGCCCAGGAGCGCCGCCGGGATTTCACGGTGGACTGGGTCCACCTCAAGCTGAACGACCAGGCGCAGCGCACGGTGCTGTGCAAGGACCCGTTCCGGTCGGTGGATGAGCGGGTGGAGAAACTGATCGCCGGCATGTGACGGCGGCCCGGTCACTTCTGGCAGCCGGTAGGCTGGCTCCGTTTGTTTTACCATCACATGACAAGGTCTTTTCCCATGCGACGTATCGCTGCCCTGCTCCTGCTTCCGCTGCTGGCCGCCGGCGTGCTGGCGGGTTGCGGGGGCGGATCCCCGGCCAGCACCGGTACCGGCAGCGTGACCGTGTCCGGTGCCTTCGGCCAGACCCCGGTCATCAAGATCCCGGCGGCCAAGGCCGGCCACGCGCTGGCGGTGAAGACGCTGATCCAGGGCACCGGGCCGGTGCTGCACACCACCGACACCTTCCTCAGCAACTACGCCATCTACCTCTGGAGCGGCACCGCCCACCGGCTGGTGCAGAGCACTTTCGGCTCCACCGCCCATCCCGGCAGCGGCCCGCAGCTGCTGAGCGGGCAGCTGCTGCCGGGCCTGGAGAAGGCGCTGGTCGGGCAGAAGATGGGCAGCCGGGTGCTGGCGGTCATCCCGCCCAAGGACGGCTTCGGCTCTCGCGGCAATCCTCAGGTGGGCATCAAGGGCACCGACACGCTGGTGTTCGTGGTCGATCTGATCAAGAACTTCGCGGGCAACGCGTCGGCGACCGGCACCCCGGTGTCCGACGGCGGCAAGGGCCTGCCCACCGTGACCGCGGTCACCGGGTCCGCACCCACCATCAAGATGCCCGCCAGCACGCCGCCCACCACGCTGGTGACCAAGACGCTGCTGCAGGGGAACGGCCCGGTCGTCATCAAAGGGCAGACGGTGGTCGTGCAGTACGTGGGCGCGACCTGGGCCACTGGGAAGGTGTTCGACGCCTCCTGGAACCGCAGCCAGCCGTTCGGCTTCACGATCGACGCCACGCCCAGCAAGGTCATCCCGGGCTGGGACCAGGGCCTGACCGGCCAGCGGGTCGGCAGCCGGGTGATGCTGGTCATCCCGCCCGCGGAGGGCTACGGCAAGACCGGCAACCCGCAGGCCGGCATCAAGGGCACCGACACCCTGGTGTTCGTGGTGGACATCCTGGGCGCATTCGGCTGACGGCGGTCAGTTCCAGAACTCGAACGGCTCGTCAATGATCCGCCCGGCCAGGAAGGCGGGCAGCAGCTCGGGCAGCCGGCCCGGATAGAAGCGCACCGGGCTGCGCAGCACGTCGGCAACCTCCCACCAGCGGGCCTCGACGTAGATCTCGAGTTCGGTCGCGGTCTGGCCGTCGGTACGGATGGCGGGCCGGTGCCCCGGCACCCGGGCGCCGACCACGACCTCGTGCTGCAGCCGCCGGAGCCCGTGCGAGCGCCAGGTCGTATCCCGCCGCCAGGCGGGCGGGCCGAACTGGGCCGGGTCCAGTCTCAGCCCGGTCTCCTCGCGGATCTCGCGCACTGCCGCATCCAGGTAGGACTCGCCCTCGTCGATACCGCCCCCGGGCAGCTCCCACCAGCCCGCCGGGCCCACATCGTCGGTGACCGCATGGAAGAGCAGCACCCGGCCGCCCTCGTCGGTGAGCACCACCCGGACCGCGTCCCGTTCCAGGTCGAACTCGAGCCCGTGCATCACACCGCCCGCGCCAGCCGGGCGGCGTGGCGGCCGGCCGCGGCGGCGGCCAGGAAGTAGGCGGCATCGTCGGCGAGTCCCCGGCCCATCGTGGACAGCGGGACCGGGCACGCGGCCAGCGCGTCCATCAGCCCGTCCACCGGCACGCTGACCAGGTCATGCCGGGCGGCCAGCGGCGCCGCCTGGGCGGCAACCTGCTCGCCGAACGGCCCGGGCAGTTCCGGGACGGCGACGTCCGCCCGGGCCAGCGCGACCCGCCCGTAGCTGGTCAGGCTGTGGTGGGACACCCCCTGGTGCCGTGGCCGCCGGTCGGCCTGGCTGATCCGCAGGCAGGCGACCGGGTGCCCGCCGAGCGTGGCCACCGCATTGACCGCATCCCCGCATGCCACCCCGGAAAACCCCCAGCGGGTGCCGGTGCCCAGGTTGCCCGGCCCCTGCGCGACCACCGTGACCTGGGCGCCCAGCACGTGCCGGGCGGCCAGCAGCCCGGTGTGCACGGTGACCGTCTCCAGATCGCCACCGAACGACTGGCCGGTGGTGACCGTCCCGGCCAGCCAGCCGGCCGCCCGCAGGCCGGCCGCGGTCCGGGAGAACCAGGCTGGCAGCGCCCCGCCGTCCAGCATCAGGTAGGCCACGGTCAGCGGGGCGCCATCGGCCCGCAGGCCGGCGATGACCGCGGGCAGGGCCGAATGCAGGTCGGCCACCACCACCGGCTGCCCGGCCAGGTCGTCGGCGTCGGCGAGCAGGCCGTAATACGGCGAGCCCTGCTCCTCGGCGCCGGCCACGGCCGCCTGCAGCGGCGTGTACCTGGCCTTGACCAGGTGGCCGGGTCCGGCTGGGGTGCCGGGCAGCCGGCCGGGCAGCGCGGCCACCAGCGCGTAGCCACCGGTGCCGAGCCCGAGTTCGAGCGCGGTCACGTTCACCAGCACCTGGTCGCCGACCTGCGGCCGGCCGGTCAGCTCCGGGTAGGCCAGTGCGGGAAGTTCGGCGCCGTCCGCCGTCACCGTCAGCTCCAGCGCGCCGGGCCACTCCCGGCGCACGGCCGTCACCACCGCGTTCCGCCATCGGATCACCCCGGCAGGGTAACTTGGCCAGGGGAATGCCCAGGGATGGAGGGCGGCAATGTCGAAGCGCAAGACCGAGCGGCTGCTCGGCCTGGTGGTCTGCCTGCTCTCCAGCCAGCGGTACCTGACCGCCACCCAGATCCGGGCCGCGGTGCCCGGCTACCCGGATTCGTTCGATGCGTTCAAGCGCATGTTCGAGCGGGACAAAGAGGAACTCAGGGAACTGGGGATCCCGCTGGACACCGGTACCAACGGGCCGCTGGATGAGGAGATAGGCTACCGCATCCCCCGGCAGGAGTACGTGCTCCCGGACATCCGGCTGGAGCCGGACGAGGCCGCCATGCTGTCGCTGGCTGCGCGCGTCTGGCGGCAGGCCGAGCTTGCCGGGGCGGCGGCCGGCGCGCTGCTCAAGCTGCGCGCCGCCGGGGTGGAGGCGGCGGAGACCAGCCAGCCGGGCATCGAGCCCCGGCTGACCGGGGAGGCGGCGTTCGGCCCGCTGTGGGAGGCGGTGCGGGACCACCGCCCGGTGGCCTTCAGTTACCGGGCACTCGGGCGCAGTGAGCCGCAGCGGCGGCAGCTGGAGCCGTGGGGTGTGGTGAACCGGCACGGCCGCTGGTATGTGGCCGGTCACGACCAGATCCGGGACGCGGTGCGGGTGTTCCGGCTGAGCCGGATCGAGGGGCCGGTCACGTTCAGCGGCCAGCGCGGCACGGTCACCGTGCCGCCGGGCACCGACGTGCGGGAACTGGTCGCCCAGATGGACACCCAGCCAGCCGAGCACCAGTCAGCGGTGCTGCGGGTACGGGCCGGGACCGGGTTCGGGCTGCGCCGCCGGGCGACCCGGGAGCGGCCGGACGCCGACGGCTGGGACCTGGTCGAGGTGCCGTTCGCCGATCCGGACTGGTTCGCCGAGCACATCGCCTCGTTTGGTGCTGATGTGGTGGTCATCGAGCCCACCGACCTGCGCGACGCGGTGATCACCCGGCTGAAGGGGGTGCTGGCGTGACCGGCCCGGTCCCGGCCCGATCGGCTACCAGCTCCGACCGGCTGCAGCGGCTGCTGGCGCTGGTGCCCTACGTGGTCAGCCGCAAGGTGGTCGGGCTGGGCGAGACCGCGGCCGCGTTCGGCGTGAGCGAGCGTGAGCTGGTGGACGACCTCAACATGCTGTGGTGCGTGGAACTGCGGGCCCCGGACCCGTACTGCCCGATCGACCTGTCCTACGAGGGCGGCGAGATCATGGTGAGCCAGGCCGAGTCGATGGACCGGCCGCTCCGGCTGGGCGTGGATGAGGCCAGCGCGCTGCTGGTGGCCCTGCGGATGCTGGCCGAGCTGGGTCAGGCGGGGGGTTCGGCGGTCAGCCGGACCATCGCCAAGCTGGAGGCCGCCGCGGGGGAAGCGGGCGCGGCCAGCGCGCAGGTGGCCGTGCAGATCGACCAGCCCGCCGAGCAGAACGTGGCGACCGTGGCCCGGGAGGCGCTGGCGGCGCGGCGGCGGGTGCACCTGTCCTACTACGTGCCCGGCCGTGACGAGGCGACCGAGCGGGACGTGGACCCGATGCGGCTGCTGCTGGTCGAGGGGCGGACCTACCTGGAGGGCTGGTGTCGGCTGGCGGAAGCGGTCCGGCTGTTCCGGCTGGACCGGGTGCTCAGCATCGAGCTGCTGGACGTGCCAGCGGAGGTGCCGCGGGAAGCCCAGCCGCGGGACGTGGACCAGGGGCTCTACCGGCCCGCCGCGGATGACCTGCGGGTGGTGATCGAGCTCACCCCGGCCGGGCGGTGGGTGGCGGAGTACTACCCGTGCGAGGAGGTGGCCGACCTCGGCGAGGGGAGGCTGCGGGTGGTGCTCCGGACCCCCGACCCCGGCTGGGTGCGGCGGCTCGCGCTGCGGCTGGGTGAGGACGGGCGGGTGACCGGTCCGCCCGGCCTGGTCACCGGCATCCGGGCGGCCGCGGCCGCCGCGCTGGCCCAGTACGGGCAGGCCACCGGCTGAGAAAGGTGAGATAGCGGGCGGCGGGGCGTACCATGTGCCTGGAGATGTCCCTGCCGGGCAGGGGCGGTTCCGAAGTGATTAAGGACGAACATGCTTGGTGAACTCAGCCCTTGGCATCTGCTGATCCTAGCGGCGGTGGTACTGATCCTGTTCGGGGCCAAGAAGCTGCCGGACAGTGCCCGCTCGCTGGGCCGGGCCATGCGCATCTTCAAGGCGGAAACCTCCGGGCTGCGCGGCGACGAAACGGCTGACGATGGCCAGCCGCAGGCGGCCCCGCCTGGTCAGCTGACGCAGCCCAAGGATGACGGCACGCTGGTGAACGGGGTCCCGATCTCCGAAGCCCAGCGCCCTAACCAGCCCAGCTGATCCGCCTGCCGGGAGATGACCACACCAGGGCGCTCCGCCAGGCGGCATAACCCCGAAGCCCGGATGTCGCTGCTGGAGCACATCCGTGAGCTGCGCGGCCGCCTGCTCAAGGCCCTGCTTGCGCTGGCCGTGGGGATGGCGGTCGGCTGGTTCTTCTTCGACCCGGTGTGGAAGTTCCTGGAGCGTCCCTACTGCAAGATCCCGCAGCACGACCGGCTGCTCGGCACCCACGGCTGCACGCTGGTCGTGAACGGCCTGTTCGACGGGTTCTTCATCCACCTCAAGATCATGTTCCTGGTGGGCCTGATCGTGTCCTCCCCGGTCTGGCTGTACCAGCTGTGGGCGTTCATCGCCCCTGGCCTGTACGCCCGGGAGCGCCGCTGGACGTATGCGTTCGTGGCCACGGCGGTGCCGCTGTTCGCGGCCGGGGCCGCCTTCGCCTACCTGGCCATGAGCAACGGGCTGCGGTTCCTGCTGCACATGGTGCCGAACGGGGCCACCGCGCTGATCACAGTGGACACCTACTTCGGCTACATGACGGCGATGCTGCTCATCTTCGGGCTCGCCTTCGAGGTGCCGCTGATCATGGTGATGCTGAACATGGCCGGGGTGCTCACCCACGCCCGGTTCCGCAGGTGGCGCCGGCTGATGATCTTCGCGGTGTTCGCGTTCGCCGCGGTGGCGGTGCCCAGCCCGGACCCCTTCAGCATGCTGCTGCTCGCCCTGCCCTGCGTGGTGCTGATCGAGCTGGCCGAGGTGTTCGTGTGGGCGAACGACCGCCGCCGGGCGCGCCGCGCGTCGATGTACGCGGGTCTGGCGGACGACGAAATCTCGCCGCTTGACTTCGAGAACCGCATCGACGCTTGATCCTGCGCGCGCTGGCGTGGCGGGCTCGCCTACGCTTGATCACATGTCCAGCCCGGCGGAGCGTTATGCCGCATTCCGCCGCCAGCAGGACGCCGACGGGCCCGAGCTGACCAGGTTCCAGGCCCGGTATGACTTCACCTTCGACGACTTCCAGCGGCAGGCGTGCCGGGCCCTCAGCGCCGGGCACGGGGTGCTGGTGGCCGCGCCCACCGGGTCAGGGAAGACCGTCGTCGGCGAGTTCGCGGTGCACCTGGCGCTGGCCGAGGGCCGCAAGTGCTTCTACACCACGCCGATCAAGGCGCTGTCGAACCAGAAGTACAGCGACCTGGCCCGGGCGCACGGCCCGGCCGCAGTGGGGCTGCTGACCGGCGACAACAGCATCAACGGCGAGGCGCCGGTGGTGGTGATGACCACCGAGGTGCTGCGCAACATGCTCTACGCCGGCTCGGCCACCCTGGCCGGGCTGGGCTACGTGGTGCTGGACGAGGTGCACTATCTGGCGGACGCGTTCCGGGGCGCGGTCTGGGAAGAGGTGATCATCCACCTGCCCGAGTCGGTCCGGGTGGTGGCGCTGTCGGCGACCGTCAGCAACGCCGAGGAGTTCGGCGACTGGCTCACCCAGGTGCGCGGCGGGACGACGGTGATCGTGGACGAGCACCGGCCGGTCCCGCTCTGGCAGCACGTGCTGGCCGGCGGCCGGCTGTACGACCTGTTCGCGGGGGCCGGGCAGGTCAACCCGGAACTGCTGCGGCTGGCCCGGCGGGAGGCGGCGGCACCCGCCCGCCGTGGCCGTGGCGGGCCCCGGCCAGCCCGGTTCCGGCCGCCCTACCGGCCCGAGGTGATCAAGCGGCTGGATGCGGCTGGCCTGCTGCCCGCGATCACTTTCATCTTCAGCCGGGCTGGCTGTGACGCGGCGGTCCGGCAGTGCCTGGACGCCGGGCTGCGGCTGACCACACCCGAGGAGGCCGCGGCCATCACCGAGGTGGCCGAACGGGGCAGCGCCACGGTGCCCGAGGCCGACCTGCCGGTGCTGGGCTACGCCGAGTGGCTGGCGGGGCTGCAGCGCGGGATCGCAGCCCACCACGCGGGCCTGCTGCCCGCGTTCAAGGAAGTGGTGGAGGAACTGTTCGAGGCCGGGCTGGTGAAGGCGGTGTTCGCCACCGAGACGCTGGCGCTCGGGATCAACATGCCCGCCCGCACCGTGGTCATCGAGCGGCTCGACAAGTGGAACGGGGACTCCCATGCCCCGCTCACGGCGGGGGAGTACACCCAGCTGACCGGGCGAGCCGGGCGGCGCGGCATCGACGTGGAAGGGCACGCGGTGGTGCTGTGGCAGCCGGATCTGGATCCGGCGATGGTCGCCGGGCTGGCCGGCACCCGGACCTACCCGCTGATCTCCAGCTTCCGGCCGTCCTACAACATGGCGGTGAACCTGGTCGGCCAGGCGGGGCTGGACCGGGCCGCGGCGCTGCTGGAATCCTCCTTCGCCCAGTTCCAGGCCGACCGCGCGGTGGTGGGCATCGCCCGCCAGGCGCGGCGGAGCCGGGAGGCGCTGGCGGAGCTGGCGGTCAGCTGCGACCGCGGCGACTTCGCCGGGTACGCGCGGCTGCGCAAGGAGCTCTCGGAGCTGGAGGGGGAGGCGGCCAGGAACCGGGCGGCGGCCCGCCGGGCGGAGGCGCTGCGCGCACTGGCGGCGCTGCACCGGGGAGACATCATCCGGGTGCCAGCCGGCCGCCGGGCGGGGGTGGCGGTGGTGCTCGACCCGGCCGCCGGGTCCCCGCTCGTCCTCACCGAGGGCCGGCAGGTGAAACGGCTGTCGGATGCCGATTTCCCGGTGCCGCCGGTGGTGCTTGACCGGGTGCGGGTCCCGCCGGCCTTCAGCGCACGCTCCCCGCAGCACCGGCGCGACCTGGCCGCCACCGTCCGCAACCGGCTGGCCGCCCAGCCCGCCCGCGGCCGCCGCGAGCCCGCCGGCCCGCCGGCCGCCGGGCAGGCGGAGATCACTGCGCTCCGGCAGCGGCTGCGCCGCCATCCCTGCCACGGCTGCCCGGACCGGGAGAGCCACGCCCGCCAGGCCGAGCGCTACGCCCGGCTGGAACGGGAGGTCCAGCGGCTGGACGAGGCGGTGGCAGCCCGCTCGCATGTGATCGCGCGCACGTTCCAGCGGGTCTGCGCGGTGCTGGGCCAGCTCGGCTACCTGGACGGCGACAAGGTCACCGAGGACGGCCGGCGGCTGGCCGACCTGTACACCGAACTGGATCTGCTGGCCGCGGAATGCGTGCGCCGCGGCCTGTGGCAGGGCCTGGGCCCGGCCGATCTGGCCGCCTGCGTGTCGGCGCTGACGTTCGAGACGCGCAAAGCCGACGAGGCTCCCCCGCCGCGGCTGCCCGGTGGCCCGGCGCGGGCCGTGTTGGCCAGCATGGTGTCGGTGTGGGGTGAGCTGGCCGCGGTCGAGAAAGAGCACCGGCTGTCGTTCCTGCGTGAGCCCGACCTGGGGTTCGCGTGGGCAGCGCACGCCTGGGCCCGCGGCAAGGCGCTGGAATCGGTGCTCGGCCCGGACCTGACGCCCGGCGACTTCGTCCGGGCGGTCAAGCAGCTGATCGACCTGCTCGGCCAGATCGCGGTGGCCGCCGATCCCGGGCTGGCGGCCACCGCCCGCCAGGCGGCCGGGGCGCTGCGCCACGGAGTGGTGGCCTACTCCTCGGTTGGCTAAGGTCCCAGGCATGACCGACCTGACCGAATTCGCCCGGCTGGTGGGCGGTGACCACGGTTTGTGCGTCGTGTCCACCCTGCGGCCCGACCACACGATCCAGTCGTCGGTGGTCAACGCCGGGGTGCTGCCGCATCCGGTCACCGGCACGCCGGCAGTGGGGCTGGTGGCCCGCGGTGGCAGCCGGAAGCTGGCCAACCTGCGCGCCCGGCCGCGGGCCACGGTGATTGTCCGGGCGGGCTGGGAGTGGGCTGCGGCCGAGGGCAGCGCCGATCTGGCCGGCCCGGACGACCCGCTCGGGGATCTCGATCCGGAACGGATCCGGCTGCTGCTCCGCGAGATCTTCACGGCCGCCGGCGGCACCCATGACGACTGGGATACCTACGACCAGGTGATGGCCGAGGAACGCCGGACCGCGGTGCTGGTGACCCCGGACCGGGTCTACCCGCGCGGCTGACCACCAAGCGCGGCAGCACTGCCGCGACCGCCTGCGGCCAGCGGTGCGGCCGGATCACCGCCCGGCCAGCGCGGCCCGCAGCGCGGCCACGGACGCCAGTTCGGCAGCGCCGTTCTGCACGCAGTCCCTGCCGGTGCCGGCCGCGCCGGTAGTGCCCGCGTCCGCGGCGGCCATGCGTGACAGGATGAGCCGGTGGGCCCGCTGATGCTGCTCGATACCGCGTCGCTGTATTTCCGCGCCTTCTACGGCGTGCCGGAAACGCTGACCGCGCCGGACGGCACCCCGGTCAACGCGGTCCGCGGCCTGCTCGACATGATCGCCCGGCTGGTCCGGGCCCGGCGGCCCGGTGCGCTGGTGGCCTGCCTGGACGCTGACTGGCGGCCCGCGTTCCGGGTGGCCGTCATCCCCTCCTACAAGGCGCACCGCGCCCGGCCGGACGGCAGCGAGGAGGTGCCACCGCTGCTCGCCGCGCAGGTGCCGGTCATCGGCGAGGTGCTGGCCGCGCTCGGGGTGGCGACCGCGGGTGCGGCCGGATACGAGGCAGACGACGTGATCGGCACGCTCACCGCCCGCGCGGGCGGCCCGGTGGAGGTCGTCACCGGGGACCGCGACCTGTTCCAGCTGGTCGACGACGAACGCGGGATCCGCATCATCTACACGGTCCGCGGGCTGACCAACCTGGACGTGGTGGACGAGGCGGTGGTGACCGCCCGCTATCACATCCCTGGCCGGGCCTATGCCGACTTCGCGGTGCTGCGCGGCGATCCCAGCGACGGCCTGCCAGGCGTCGCCGGAGTGGGGGAGAAGACGGCGGCCGCGCTGGTGCGGACATTCGGCACGGTGGCCGCGATGGTGGCCGCCATCGACGCCGGCCAGGGCGGGTTCCCGATGAGCAGCCGCCCGAAACTGGCCGCGGAGCGGGCTTACCTGGCAGTGGCGCCCGACGTGGTCCGGGTCGCGGCCGATGCGCCGGTGCCGCACGTGGACGGCACGCTGCCGGTGACCCTGGCCGCACCGGACCGGCTGACGGCGCTGGACGAGCGGTGGGATCTCGGTTCCTCGCTGCGCCGGGCGGTGGCCGCCCTCACCGGGGAGTGACCGGCGGGTGATTACAGCACCTGCAGCGCGACCAGGCAGGTGTCGTCTTCGGGGTCGGTCGATCCGAGCGCGGCCAGCACCGCGGTGATGACCCGCTCCGGGTCACCGATACCGGCCGCGGCCTGCGTCAGCGTGGCCAGCCCGGCTTCCAGTGGCCGGTCCCGGCGCTCGACCAGCCCGTCGCTGTAGAGCAGCAGCAGATCCCCGGCGGCCAGCGCCACCGAGGTGGCCTGGTAGCCCTCCTGGCCGGCGCCGAGCAGGATCCCGGTCGGCGCGGGCAGCGGGTAGGCCTGGCTGCCGCGGACCAGCACCGGCGGCGGATGGCCGGCCTGCGCCCAGGTGAGCACCCGGGACGAGGGGTCGAAATAGCCGGCCACGACCGAGGCGGTGTGCTCGGGATCGACGTGATGCACCAGATCGTTGAGCCAGCCCAGCAGCCGTTGCGGAGGTGAGCCGGTGATGGCCAGGCCGGCCAGCGCGCCGCGCAGCCGGGCCATGCCCGCCGCCGCGGCCAGGCCGTGCCCGCCCACGTCGCCGATCGCGAGGAGCACGTGGCCGCCCGGCATCTCGGCGGTGATGTACCAGTCGCCGCCGACCCGGCTGTCCCGGGAGGCGGGCAGGTAACGCACCACGGCGCGGAGCCCAGGCAGCCCGAAGGGCCCGTCGTGCAGCGGCAGGATCGCCCGCTGCAGTTCGACCGTGACATGGCGTTCCTGCGCGAGCTCCGCAGCCAGCCGGATACTGTCCGCTGGATCCACGACCGAACGGGAGATGGCCGCCTCACCCCCCAGCCTCGTCACAGCACAGCGCGGAACGTTTGCGTAACCCCCGACCTACCAAGCGTGAGGCACCGGAGCCGGTCTTGTCCAGGCATGCTCACCGCCACCCGGCTGCCGTGGCCGCCGCGTGGTTAGATGATCACGTGACAGCCGTGGACGGACTGGCGGAGCTGTATCCGGCGGACCGGCTGGAGCTTGCGGCGGCGGCCGCCGCCCGGGCCGGGATCGGCGTGCTGCTGCTGACACCCGGCCCGGATCTGCGCTACCTGACCGGCTACGACACCCACCAGTCGGAGCGGCTGACCTGCCTGGCGGTGCCGGCGGACGGGCCGCCGTTCCTGGTTACGCCGCAGCTCGAGATGCGGTCGGTGCTGGCGTCGCCGGCGGGCGCGCTGGGCCTGGACATCATCGGCTGGGACGAGACCGACGATCCCTATGCTCTGGTGGCGGACCGGCTGGGCCGCCCGGAGACGGCCGGGCTGTCCGGGCAGATGTGGGCCATGCTGGTGCTCCGGTTCCGCGACGCGCTGCCCGCCACCAGGCAGGTCCTGGCCAGCGCCGCCCTGCGCGGGCTGCGGATCCGCAAGACCGCGGCCGAGGTCGCGGCGCTGCGGGCGGCCGGTGCCGCCATCGACCGGGTCCACCAGCGGGTCCCCGGCTGGCTGCGGCCAGGCCGGACCGAGCGGGAGGTGGCGGCCAACATCGCCGGTGCCATCACCGCCGAGGGGCACGCCCGGGCCGACTTCGTCATCGTGGCGTCCGGCCCGAATGCGGCCAAGCCGCATCACGATCCGGGCGGCCGGGTACTTGCTGCTGGCGACGCGGTCGTCGTTGACATCGGCGGCACCATGCCCAGCGGATACTGCTCGGACTGCACCAGGACCTACGTGATCGGCCAGCCGCCGCCCGAGTTCGCCGGCTACTACCAGGTGCTCAAGGCGGCACAGGAGGCGGCGTGTGCGGCGGTCCGGCCCGGGGTCAGCGCCGAGGCGGTGGACGCGGCCGCCCGGGAGCCGATCGACGCCGCCGGCTATGGCCGGTTTTTCGTGCACCGGACCGGGCACGGGATCGGGCTGGAGACGCATGAGGATCCCTACATCGTCGCCGGCAACGCCGAGGCGCTCGCGCCCGGCATGGCGTTCTCGGTGGAGCCGGGAATCTACCCGGGCCCGCACGGGGCCCGGATCGAGGACATCGTGGTCTGCACCGCTGATGGCTGCGAGCGGCTCAACAACGCCACCCGGGAACTCGTGCACGGGCTAGCGTGACGGCGTGGAAGACATCGACCGGAAGATCCTGTCGCTGCTCTGCCGGAGCGGCAGGATGAGCTTCACCGACTTGTCCCGGGAGACCGGGCTGTCTGTGTCGGCCACTCATCAGCGGGTGCGGCGGCTGGAGCGGCGGGGCGTCATCAGGGGATATTCGGCGGTGATCGACTCCGCGGACGCGGGGCTGCCGCTGACCGCGTTCGTCTCCATCAAGCCATTCGACCCGGCGGCCCCCGACGACACCGCGGAACGGCTGGCCCACCTGGCCGCCATCGAGGCCTGCCACAGCGTGGCCGGCGAGGAGAACTACATCCTCAAGGTGCGGGTCGCCTCGCCCGCCGACCTGGAGAATCTGCTGCAGGAGATCAGGACGGCCGCCAGCGTCTCCACCCGCACCACGATCGTGCTCAGCACCCCGTATGAGAACCGCGCCCCGGATCTGTGACCTGGCTCAGCTGATCTCGACCCGGGCACACTCGCTGTAGCGGACCCGGCCGAAGTACATCAGCTTGGCCAGCGCCCACCAGGACGACCCGGGCCGGGCGGCGGCGGGCACCGTGATGGCGAAGCGCAGGCGGGCGGTCTGCCCGGGACCGGCCGCGAAACCATGGGCGGCGGCGCCGAGCAGCGGCCAGCTGCCATGCGGCGAGATCAGCTGGCACTCACCCCGGATGGGGGCGGCTGTGCCGTTGCTGATCTCGGCGACCAGCTCGCCGCAGCCGCCCGGGGGCAGCCGCACCGCGGCGGGCGACAGCCGCAGGTCCGCCTCGGCCGCGGCCCGCTGCTCGTCGTCGGCGATCAGCGGCAGCAGTTCGGCCAGCGGCAGGTCGAGCGGGGGAGCGGGCGGCTCGCCGACCGTGACCAGCGCCACATCCTCCAGCACCTGGCCAAGCCCGTCGCGGATGGCGGCGGCCAGATAGTAGCGCCCGGTCGGCGTGCCGGGCCCGGCCCGCACCCCCACCTCCCAGCTGGCGTGGCCGCCTGCGGGCAGCTGGTAGCGGGGCGGGCGGTCGGTGGCGGTGGCCAGCCCGGCCGGGACGGCCAGGATGACCTCGCCGCTGGCCGGCTCCGGGCCGCCGGCGACGGTCAGCCGCAGCGTGCCGGTGCCGCCCGGGCCGAGCGCGAGCCGGCCGGGGGACAGGTGCACCGCGACTGGCAGGTTCCCGGCGGGCGCCGGGCCCTTGCCATGCAGCCAGTACCGGGTGAAGACCGGCTGGGCGGGCTCCGGGGGGGAGGCAGGCGCGGCCGGGGTGGCACCGGCACCGGGCCAGATGGCCCCGGGGCCGGGTGGGCTGGCCGCCGGGGCGAGGACCAGCGTCACCGTCCCGGCCGCCGGCACCTGCACCACCGCACCCTCCGGGGTGGGCGGCAGCGGCGGGCCGTCGGTGTCCTCCAGCAGGCTGACGAGGCGGGCGCCGGTGATCCCGGTGGACAGGCTGACCAGGGCCGGGCCGGTCTGGCCGGCCAGGTCGCGCAGCCGGGCGGTCACCCCGGCGGCCCGGTCCGGCTGCCCCGGCCGTCCCGCCGCGAGGGGGTTGCCACGCGGTTTCAGGGTGGCCAGGCCCGCCGCCGGCTGTGCCTGGCCCGGGCTGGTGACCGAGCACAGGCTGGTGGCCGCGGGCAGCGGCCCGGTGTGTATCCCGGTCTCGCAGGTGAGCAGGTCGTGGTTGTACTCCTGGCCTGCCAGGCCGAAGCCGGCCGCCCGCCAGTCGCCCGCCCCGGCCACCAGCGCGTACTCGAACGTGTGGGTCCAGTGCTGCCAGGCGAAGCTGCTCCCGTCCGGGACGGTACGGCGCGGGCCGTCGATCCACACCCCGGCCGGCCAGGCGCTGCTGGCGCGCATCAGCGCGATGTGCAGCGTCCCGTCCGGGGTGACCAGGCCGCTGGGGGTGCCCCGGTTGAGCAGCCCGACGACATGCCCGGCCAGCGGCGGATCCGGTGACGGCGCCAGCAGGTCCGCCTCGATCACCGGGCTGGCCAGGTCGGCGGCCAGCTCGCGGGCCGGGTCCGGCCCGGCCACGACCAGCACCGGCAGGTCGCGCTCACCGCGCACGTCGGCGCTGGGCCGGAACACCTCCGCGCGTGGCCGCGCGGCCGGCACCCAGATCCGCCGCTGGCCAGCGGCCAGCCGGGCGGCCAGCTCGGCCGACTCCGCGGTGCCCAGCGAGGCGAGCAGCCGCGCGGCCCACGGGTTGGCGTCCGGGCCGCCCAGCACGATCCGGCAGTCGGGCAGGTTGGAGTCGAGGTCCAGGGATCCGTACCGGGGGCCATCGGGCAGCCCGCAGGTGGCGGTCACCCCGTGCCGGGCCAGCGCTGCCAGCAGGTCGCGCGCCGCCGGGTCCGGCCCGGCCGCGATCACCTCGGCGGTCCCGAGCGGCCAGGCCTGGCTGCCCGTCACCACCCGGGCCGCGGAGCCGAGGCCGAACCATTCCTGGGCCGGGTTGTCGAGGGTGAACGGGTGCTCGGCCGCGTCCGCGTCGGCGGTGCCGAACGGCCTGCCCACCACCGCCGTCGCCGCCTGGTACAGCGGCAGCGCACCGGGCACGCTGGCCGGGAACCGGACCCGCAGCAGCATGTCCTGGCCGATCGAGCCGTCCACGTGGGTGCGGAACTGGACCCGGTCCAGCCCGTGCCACAGGGTCATCTCCTGGGTCACCCGCAGCCCGCCGAGCGTGAACCGGGCGACCAGCCGGGACCCGGCCGGGCAGCGTTCCGCCCGGACATCCGCCGGGGCGGCCGCGGACCCGCTGCCCGGGCCGCGTGGTGAGAGCAGCCAGGGCCCCTCACCCCAGCGCGGGTGGTAGTCGTACTCGGGCTGGAGCACCAGTTCGTTGCCCGGGCCGTGGAGCAGTTCGGTGCCGGTCCGGCGGTCGCGGATCGAGGTCAGCGTGCCACCGCGGGCCGGGTCGGCCGCGATCTCGAACGTCTCGTTCGCAATCGCAGTGCCCGGCATCGGCGCCCAGTCCCCATTGCCGGGACCGGCTGCCGCAACTGCCCAGTAGGTGCGGAAGCCGGCCGCGGGCACCTGGCCGGCCAGGAAGGTGATGGTCACCGCGGCCAGGGTGCCGTCCGGGTGCCGGCGCACCCCTTCGGCCAGGAAGGGCACGCTGGCGGCGGTCCCGTCGGTCAGCACCAGCCACGGCGGCCCCGGCTCGCCGAAGGTGAGCGTGATCGAGGCCAGCCCGGAGCGCGGCCACGACAGCGGGTTGATCACGGTCACCGGCCGGGAGTTGCCGGGACTGGCGGCGGGCGGCCGGGTGTCCGCCAGCCCGGCCAGGTAGGCCACGGCCGCCCGGCGGGCAGCATCGCCGCGCTCGAAGGCCTCCCGCCAGCCGGCCAGCAGATCCAGGTAGACCTGGTCGGACTCGGTGCCGGTGATCGCGTCGTGGTGAGCGCCGTAGACCAGCAGCCGCCACGCCTTGTCCAGCGACGCCGCCGGGTAGTCCGCGCCCGCCAGCCAGGCCAGGGTCGCCAGCCGCTCGGAGTCCAGCACCGCCACCTCGGCTGCCCGCTGCGCTTGCTTGGTGTCGATGTAGGAGACGTCCTTGCCCGGATAGACCGGGTTCATGTCCCTGGTCTGCGGGGACAGCCAGATCCGGCGGCTGGCCGCCTCGGCCCGGACGGCGGCGAAGAACTCCCGGGGGATAGCGGTGACGCAGCGCGGCCAGCGGTAACGGGCGGCGAAGTCGCGGTGCAGCGCGGTCGCCCAGCGGGCCGGGATGACGTGGTCGGCACCGACCGGCAGCAGCACGTTGCGGGTCGCCGCCACCGGTGCCAGCAGCGCCAGCTGGCCCAGCACCTGCGCCTGGGCGGCGGCCAGGTCGGCCGCCTGGTGCACCCCCCACCCGGCCCCGTAGTGGTTGGCCATGTAGCTGGTCAGCAGGCCGCTGCCGTCCGGGGACAGCCATTCGAACTCGGTGGCGAACTGCATCCGGCTGTTACCGCCGACCGTCCGCCACGGTCCCCACTGGTGGAACGGCCCGCGGGCCCAGGCCGACGAGGTGAGGCCGGCCGCGGCCATCAGCCCGGGGTAACCGGGGTCGAACCCGAACGCGTCCAGCATCCAGGCGCTGCGCGGGTCGCCGCCAGCCACCTCACGCTGGGCGGCCATGCCGTAGACGGCGTTGCGGATGGTGGACTCGGCGCAGGTCAGGTTGGTGTTGGGCTCGTTGTAGTTGCCACCGACCAGCTCGATCCGGCCGTCCGCGAGCAAGGCACGCAGGTCGGCGCGGTCGTCGGGATGGGTGTCGAAGTACGGCTTGAGGTAGTCGATCTCGGCCAGCACGAACTTGTAGTCGGGGTCGGTGCGGGCGGCGTCAAGATGCAGCTTGACCAGTTCGAACGCGGTGCGGACCTCCGGCAGCTCACCATCCTCGCCGGGCAGCAGCAGCCGGGACTGGGTGAACTGGCCCTGGGTGTTCCACCACACCGGGTCGTAGTGGAAGTGGCTGACCAGCCACACGGTCCAGCCCGGCTCGGCGGCGGTGAGCGTCGCCGGCTGCTCGGCCCGCTCGTGCTCGCTCTCAGCGATGACCGTGACCGGCAGTGTGCTGCCGGGCCCGTGCGGCGCAGCAACCGCCACCGGAACCTCCACCACCTGGCTGGCTCCCTCGGCGGTTTCGATACGCACCGGCTGCGGCGTGCGGACCCCCGCTCCCATCACCCGCACCGTGACCGGGCCCGCGGCCGCCGGCACCAGCGTCACCCGCATGAGCTGGAGCGGCTGGCTGGCT
>Ga0306922_10000977_pt1 | contig 24888 bp, 17 predicted proteins | sample sta12Cox44000082_FD_203758 | JGI IMG/M metagenome (GOLD analysis project Ga0306922, IMG submission 203758) | Lab enrichment of tropical soil microbial communities from Luquillo Experimental Forest, Puerto Rico - statoxic.12C.oxic.44.000.082 (v2)... | ecosystem: Environmental > Terrestrial >... | reverse complement strand
CCTTTCTTCCCGTCGGACTGCGAGCTGTTGAACTCCTTCTGGATCGCCTCCAGCTTTTGCAGGACCTTGGCCAGTTCGGACGGCTGGTTCACTTCCCAATCCTTCTGCGGTGCGAGGCGAATGCGCGCTCCGTTCGCCCCCCCGCGCTTGTCGGAGCCTCGAAAGGTCGCCGCCGACGCCCAGGCAGTCGTGACCAGGTCGGAGATCGACAGTCCGGATGCGAGGATTTTCGCCTTGAGAGCAGCAATGTCTTTCTCACTGATAAGTTCATGATCCACAGCGGGGACAGGGTCCTGCCACAACTGCGGCTCCTTAGGAACGAGCGGGCCAAGATACCTCGGGATAGGCCCCATGTCGCGGTGCGTAAGCTTAAACCACGCCTTGGCGAACGCATCGGCGAACTGCTGTGGGTTGTCGAGGAAGCGCCTCGCAATCGGCGCATAGATCGGGTCCATCCTCAGGGAGAGGTCCGTCGTTAACATCGTCGGGGCCTGCCGCTTGGACGGATCGTGGGCAAAAGGAACGGTGCCGGCTCCGGCCCCGTTTTTGGGGGCCCACTGATACGCACCCGCCGGGCTCTTCACCAGCTCCCACTCATAGCCAAACAGGTTTTCCAGGTAGTTGTTGTCCCACTTCACTGGGTTGGTAGTCCATGTGACCTCCGGACCGCTGGTAATCGTGTCGTCGCCGTAGCCGCTAGCATAGGTACTCTTCCAACCCAAGCCTTGCAGCTCGATGGGGGCGCCCTCGGGTTCAGGGCCAACATACTGCTTCGGATCGGCAGCTCCGTGGGTTTTGCCGAACGTGTGCCCGCCGGCAATGAGGGCAACCGTTTCCTCGTCATTCATTGCCATCCGGCTGAACGTCTCGCGGATGTCGCGTGCCGCAGCCACTGGATCCGGCTTTCCATTGGGCCCTTCCGGATTCACGTAAATCAAGCCCATCTGGACCGCGCCGAAAGGATTCGCGAGATCACGATCGCCGCTATAGCGCTCGTCCCCCAGCCACGTGCGCTCAGGCCCCCAATAAATGTCCTCTCCAGGCTCCCAGACGTCCTCGCGCCCGCCGCCGAAACCGAAGGTCTTGAACCCCATCGACTCCAATGCGACGTTACCGGCAAGAACCATGAGGTCGGCCCAGGAAATTTTCCGGCCATACTTCTGCTTGATTGGCCAAAGCAACCGGCGCGCCTTATCCAGGTTGGCATTGTCCGGCCAGCTGTTGAGGGGCGCGAAACGTTGTTCGCCAGAGCCTGCCCCGCCGCGGCCGTCGGCGATGCGGTAGGTACCTGCGGCGTGCCACGCCATGCGAATTAGCAACGGCCCATAGTGGCCATAGTCGGCCGGCCACCACTCGTGTGATCTGGTCATCAAGGCATGGAGGTCCTGGATCACGGCATCTAGATCGAGGCTCTTAAATTCTTCGGCATAGTTGAACTCCTTGCCCATCGGATCGGAAAGGGGGGAATGCTGGTGCAGGACCCTCAGGTTCAGCTGATTCGGCCACCACTCCGCATTCGTGTAGGCCCCAGCCAGGGTGTGTCTGCGAGCTTCGTGCGATACCGGGCATTTGGTTTCGGTTGCCATGCTTTGCTCCTGATTCTCTGGGACAGTTGCCCCTGCTGCGGTGGTGAGATGTCTCTCCACATGTTTTATCTTCCTTCAAATTAGTCAAAGGACTGTTACGAATTACGAACCCATCTGTCGCTTTCCATTGGTGCTACGGCAGTCGGCCGCGCTTGCTGAGGCGCCATTCATCCGGCCTTCACACGCCTCCTGTGCTTAATATGGCGCTGGACGGAAGCGTGCCGCGGCGCGCACTTCGCGCACAGCCCGCGGAAAATGACCTCGCTTTCGCGAAGAACCCGCTTGCCAAGGGAGCCCGAGACGGGCGTAGGCACGTCGTACCACTCCATGTCCTCAACATTGCCGCAGCGATCGCAGATGAAGTGGTGATGCCGCATGCCCTTCGCATCGAATCGCGCGGCGCGGCCCTCGACAGCTACCTCACGCACCAAACCCGCCTGCACCAAGTCCCGCAGATTGTTATAAGTCGTGGCCCTGGAAGAACGCGGATCCAAGCGATTCACGGCTTCGAAGATTTCCGCAGCCGTGGGATGCCTGTTGCTTTCCATCAAGAATGCCATCACGGCGTAGCGTTGCGGAGTGCATCGCAACCCACTGCCCTCCAAGGACTGTTTGATCGCCTCGGCGTGCATGACCTATTTGGAATATATCTAATCTGACATTTTGTCAAGTTTTGAACTTGTGCGGGTCGGTGCTGGCAGGAGACAGCTGGCGGGAAGCCGCTGATGCGAGTTGGTGGGCGGCTGGCAGTCTTGCTACTCCTACCCGCAGTCCCGCTTGCCAACAAAGAGTCAGCCCGTTTGCCGGAACATCGAACCGTGTAAGAACGTATCACGATACCGATGAGAGCGTCTGTTGAGTCCCACGATTACATTTCGCAGAAGGCTACGTCGCCATGGCCATTATGGCTGCGGATTGGATTCTGGGTCTGTATCGCCCTAGCAGTAGGGGCTGTGCTAAGGCGGTTGGCCGCCCTGGCCAGTCCGGTACAGACTGGGCCTGCCGATCTGGTTGCGCTTGATGCCTATTTCGCCTCCCACAGCAGTCTCACGCTGGTTCACATTATTCCCGCACTGGCATTTGTCATGCTTGCGCCGCTGATCTACATGCAGCGGTTCGCTGGTGCTTCGTGGCCTGAACGGCTCTTGTTTCCGCTTGGTGGAGTTGTGGGGTTGACAGCCTATGCGATGAGCACGCACGCGGTCGGAGGCTGGATCGAGCGATCGGCGGTATTTTTCTTCAACACCCTCTTTCTGTACGCACTGGGGCGTGCATTTTGGTACGGGCGGTTGGGCGAGAGATTTCTGCAGTTGAAATGGCTAACGCGCGCAATTGGAATACTGCTGGGAATTGCGACGACCCGGCCAATCATGGGGGGATTCTTTGCAACCAGCCCTATTACCCATTTGCGACCTGGCCAGTTTTTCGGCCTTGCGTTCTGGCTGGGTTTCACCATCAATACGCTAATCGTGGAGTGGTGGGTTCGTTCGCCACGAGGACAATCGCAGCTCAAACGGATCGCCGCACCGAGTGCATACGCAGCGCGCGACTAGAAGCTGAAGTCTCCGTCGATCCGCCACAAACGATGCACGGAGTTGTAGAAGGTGCCATAGAGCGGAGAGTCAAAGTACTCTTGTACGTCTCGCGGATTGAAGTGGTTCAGTATGTTGTACACCGTGAGCCCGGCCCGAAACTGGATGCGGTGCTTCTTGAATGTGAAATCTACCGGATATTGCAGTTTCACATCGAAGCCGATGAACGTCGGGAATCGCCCAGCCTGATTTTCCTTACCCAGGTAATTCCAGTTCTGGTCGAGAGTGGAGTAGGGAAACCCTGTGTGTGCGTCGAGGATTGGCACGAAATCGAATTTGTATGGCAATCCGATCACTCCCCAGAAGAGTCCGCGGTTGGGGGCGTCGGACGCGAGCGGGCCGTATTGATTTTGGCGAATCAGCGGTGTGGGAAAGTTGCCGAAGAATTGGTTGTAGTCGTTTAAATCGCCACGTGCCTTCGACCAGACGTAACTTCCGTAAATCGAAGTCCGCTCCGTTGCTTGCCAACGGACCATCGCCAGGAACTCCTGGTACCTTTGGGTGCCATTGTTCAGCAACTGCAGTTGGGCGCCATGGTTGAGCGACTGAACGGGATTCACGTAGAACTCGCGGTACACCTGCCGGCCTTCGTAGCCGAAGCGCACAAGCACACCGCGCACGACTTCGCGGTCGATTTGCAGCGTCCATCCAAGGCTGTAAGGAACACTCAAGCCAGGAGTCGCGACCACATGCGGGTAGGTCGCCGGGCCGGCCGTCACGGTTGTGCCGTCGCCAGCGTAGTTGGTGATGGTCTGTGCCGGATATTTGGTAAAGACCGCTACATTGAACGGGATCTTGTCGTAGAACAGGCCGATACCGCCGCGAATTGCGGTGCGACCGTCCTTGGTCGGTGCGAAGACAAAACCAAGTCGAGGCGCGACATTAACCGCCTCTGACGACAGGCTGTCGTGGTCGAGACGCACGCCGAGGTCTAGGGTCAGTCGTGGAAAGATCTGCCAGTTGTCTTGTACGAACAACGCGAATTCGTTCTTCGTGACGGCTGAAGCGAGACCGCCGCCGTAGCGAATGGTGCTGCTGAGCGTGCTGTCACCGCGCAACACGTTCACCGGGGTGTTCGTGATGGCGCCGTTGTAATCCGAGTAGGTGTATGAATATCCGGTGGTAAACAGATGCCGTCCTGCCCATTCAACCGGATGCCAGTGTAGCGTCTGGGTCCACTGATAAAAGTTCGTAAACCGATCCTGCACCGTGAAGTAGGTGCCGGAATTCGAGTACGGATACAACGTCATCTCGCCGGGCCCAGGATCGGCGGGATAAACGCGTGTGTCGAGCTTCTTGGCGGAAAACAGCGACCGCAGAAAACCGCCATTGCTCAGAATCCAGCGATGAGTCCCGGTGACGAAGTAGCCCCGCTGGCGGTAGTCGGCCGTCACGGGCTGCGGATTGAAGGTGTTGATGGTGGCGTAAAAGGTGTCTTGCGGATCGAGCGCGAGTGACGCCGAGAAGCGTTGGTTGGCCGACGGGTTCCAGTCCAATTGTGCGTAGGAATTCAGCTTTTCGACAATGCGGACGTTATAGGGATCGGGAATCGAGTAGGTGTTGATGGTGTCATACCCGTATCCTATCGACTGAAAAATGTATAGCTGGCCCTTCTTGATTGGCCCGGCGAATGTGAGGTGCGGCGATGCGCTTTCCACGCCGTGAATGTTTCCGCCGATCCAGCGAAAGCGTGGGATGGGATCTTCGAAGAGAAACTTCCACTCATCGGTTCCGCTGCGGGTATTGACCTCGACCACTCCGCTGGCGAAGCGCCCGTATTCCGCGGAGAACGGGTTCGACAGCACCTGTACTGACTGCACCGCGACCGCCGGAAGGCTCAGAGCCGCCTGTCCGGTGAATGGATCGGTGACACTGGCAGAGTTCACCAGCGTGTTCGCCTGGTTGGTGCGCCCGCCCTTGATGCGGATGAGCCCGTCCGGCCCACGAACCACACCTGGCAGCAGAGGCAGAGCATCCTGGAAATCCTGATTAAGTTGCACGACAGACTTCAGCATGTTCGCCGTAAGCGTTGGTGCGCCACCGGAGCTGGAAGTAGTGTCGACCATTGGCGCTTCAGCCGTCACCGTCACGTTTTGCGTCTCACTTTTCAGCGTGAGTTGGAAGTCGAGCTTGGCTGCATCACCGCTAACGGTTACGCGCTTTGTTACCACATCAAAACCAGCGAGAGTGACCGTGACTTCGTAGCCCCCATAGAGGATGCCCGAAAACGTGTAGACGCCAAGGTCATTCGAGACGGTGGAGGTCTCGGTTTTCGTGCTCAGGTTCTTCAGGGTGACGCGGGCGTTCGGCCAGACCGTCTGCACCTGGTTGGCGTCGAGGGTATAGATGACACCGTTGATCGTGGCGGACTTCGCGATAGCCACCAGCGACAATCCCATCACAAGCAGCATTGCGATGGCGACGCGTCGAGCTGGAGTCCGCAGGTAATCCCAAAATCTCACAGCTTTGGGTATTGTGCCACTGCTCACTCTAACGGCAATTAGACCGCCAGGTTGCGCCCTGGCGGAAGAATTCCCTGCCCTGCTCGGCGTTTTACGCTGCTTCGCGCTGCTTGAACCGTAGTCCCTTGCGATACAAGCCGTCGCTATCTACATCGAAAACGCGGTTGTACCGTGCGCGAAAGTTCTCCTGCGCGGCGCTGGCGGCGAGTTCGATGAGTTGCTCCTCGGAGAAATGCCGCCGCAACTGTGAATAGAGTTCTTCACTCACATTGGCGGGTGTGTCGGCCAGGGCGTCGGCCATGCAGAAAAGTGCGACTTCCGCCGGAGAGAATCCTTCGAACCTACCCTCCCGAATCGCGGAGATCTCCGCATCGCTTAGACCATACATTCTGCCTCCGGCAGAATTGGCGTCGATTCAAAACGGACACCCGACGCGCGCCGCGGTGCGGAGCATGATGATCATTCTCAAGCGTTGCGGAATGGCGGCTTTCTGCCCAAGCAGCCATTCCTGCAGTGCAACGGCCCAGAACACGCGCGGAACGCGCGCTGTGATTTTCTGGGGCGTCAGGTCCCGCCCCAGCATCTTGCGGACCTTCTTGAAGACCTGCCGCATCAGAAATGAGGTTTGCTTCGGATCGATGCCTTCCACTCGGGCCATAGTGCCTCACCTCGCTATTGGCTAGAGTACTAGAAGTGGAACGTCAACTGTCCTGTTACCGTTCGTGGGGTAACGTAGTGCGTTCCGCTGAACGTAGACAGGAAGTTGTACAGCACATCATTGTTCGCAATATTGATCACGTTGACCTGGGCGCTCCATTGGTATCGATCGCCTTTGAAGAGATTGTCGACCCCAAAGGCAATGTCGAACAGGCTGCGAGGCTTGATTCTTTGTGGATTGTGATCGTCGTTTTCCGTCCCCGGCGCGGGTACGCTAATGAGCGTCGATCCGAACTGCGAAGCCAAACATGGGCTCGGCAGGAGCACGGTCGGCGTGGCATGCAGACCGGCACAGGTGAACCCAGCCTGGAATTCCTGGTCGGCCGTCAAGGGCAGGCCAGAAATCGTATTGATCATATTGATCGCCGGCAGCCCGTTCAGCGTAGTCGAAGACCCGGCACAGGTTGCAGTCTCGGGGTTGTAGCACGGCGTCGCGCCCGCCACCAAGCCACTGTCGTACCGCCAATTAAAGCCGATCCATGGCTTGCGACTCCAAGGGATCTGATACTGCAAGTGTGCAGTCATGTTGTACAACTCGTCGTGGTCGATACGAAAGACACCGGTTGACGGAGGCACGATCGGCAGGCCTGCGACCTGCGGCAGGAGAAACCGTGCGGCAACGCTCGACATCACCACCAGAGCGCTGAATCCGTGATTGACCGGCATGCTGAGACGCAAGGCCCATCCCGGAATCTTCGAGTTGTGCCACTCGATGGGAAATGCGATCGGAGTGGCGCCCACAACACCGAAGTCGTAACCATTGTGGGTATACTTCCATACGTACTCTCCATCCAATACCAGGTACTTGCCGATCGCCTGCTGCAAGCCAGCGTGAAATTCGTTGCGGTAGCCGGCGGTAATCGGTCCCAGACTACAGGAAACACCGGATGGAGGAACGAGCGTGGCTAGGAACGGAATCGAGCATCCAGTGCTGGCGATCACAAGGTTCTCGTTGAATGGGGTCTCCAGGGAACGCGCGTACGAGACGCGAAGAACAGTGTTCGTTTTGCGGATGTTGTAGGCGACTCCAATCCGAGGTTGGGCCTGACTCGCAGTGGAGAGCCCGTTATAAAGATCGCCACGGATACCGACGTTGAACGTCCATTTTTTCAGGTTGATCGTGTCCTGAAGGTACAGCGACGCAAGTTTTACGTTAGTATGCCCGTTGAAGTTGAAAAGAGTACCGGGAGCGTAGAGACCGCCTGCGCCACTCAGGTCGTAAGGCGCAAGAATCGCGCACGGCGTTCCTGCAATCGGTTGATTCGTGACTGGATTCAGGCAGGAGGGTGTAATGGACGGAACTAGTGTTGGATCAACGATTCCGATGTTGTCGTTCTCGTTTAGAAACCACTGCTGGTAAGTAACGCCTGCCTTCACACTGTGAATTCCTTTGGCCCACGTGACGTTGGCGAATGCACCAGCGTTAAGCAGGGTGCGTAACTGGCCGACAGTTTCGCTCTGGAAGTCGGGAGAGTAGTCGCTATAGGGATCTGCGGAGGGGAAGTAATTGTACGCGTCTCGACGTACGTATCCTCCCAGAGTAAAGATCGTGGTCGAGTTGAGCACATGCGTCCAGCTCGGCGCGATGTTGAAGGTCACGATCTTGGAGCGCTGATCGGACGATCCCAGCTGTATCCCAGTTACCGGATTCAACAGAGGAGCTCCATTAACGTCGTGGAATTGTTGATCGTAGGAATTAGGGTTTTGAAACCACGAACGTGTGAAAACAAAATTGAAGTGCAGCGCATCGGATGCCGAGAACTGGTAGTCAAACCGGTCGAAAATGTTCTCCAGGTTGCCGTGATCATGCACGACGCCGAATTCCGGCGGATCCAGGAAGCGCCCGGTATCCATTCCATTAGCCGCGATAAAGTTGCCCCAGTTTTTGCCGCCATAGGAGAAATTGAAACCGGCATTCGATGTGCCGAAAGCCCCGTACGAAGCGTAGACCTGACCGTGGGGAGTGGTCGATCCCAGCCCCGAGCGTGTCGTCACGTCGATCACCAAGCTGGTTTTACCGCCATATTCGGCAGGCGGAGCGCCGGCGATCACCGCCATCGATTGCACTGCATCGAGCGGAATCTGATTGGAGAACACCTTACTCTGCTGGTCGGTGATTCCCTGTCCATCCAGTGAGAAGGAGTTCTCCGCGTGGTCACCCATGCCATGGAATAGGCCGTTGGAGTCGGCGGCAATCCCTGGCGACGTCAAGGTCACCAGCGAACTCAACTCTGACGAGGAACTTTCCAGCGGAACTTTGGAAAACAACTGGCGATCCACGTCCGTGTGGAACGTCGGATCGGTCTCAAGCAAGTCCCCGGCCTCACTTTGTACATCGACGGTTTCAGCCGCAGAACTGATTTGCAGAGAAATCTTCAGTGCTATGGGAATGGAGGAGTGGGCATCCACATCTTGCGCATAGTTCACGAACCCAGGGCTGGTCACCGAGAGGTGGTAGTTGTTGGGCGGAACGTTGGTAAAGCTGAACTTCCCTTCTCCGTCGGTGGTCGCAGTGCGGCTGAATTGGCTTACCGGGTTCTGAATTTCTACGGTTGTTCCGGGAACAACCGCTCCTGTGGGATCGCTGACGACCCCCTCGACGGTGGCAGCGCTTCCAGCGCCGGCGGCGAAGAGACTCCCACCCAGCACGATGGTCAGTGCAAAATTTATGAAAGCGTACCAAACAGCGCGGCGAGCGTCCGGCGAAGCTTCCTGAGTTCTCAACTCCGCGGCTTCTCCCGCGATTTCACATCCGTACATCCAAACCTCCAACTGCTGTAGCCATAGCCCGCGGCGTTCCTGTTTAGGGCGAAGGCGGCTTTCCGGTTCCTAAATGGACCATCAGCCCAACACTCAAATGGGGCTGAAGTTTCAAAGGGAGTGCAGCGAAATTTAGAGGCTTTGCGGAGGCGGGCGAATGAACGAAGCGCCAATCAGCAGACGAGACGTGAGCTGCGGTTGGGAAAGGTCTTGCAGCGAAGCCTTTACCACAGGCACCGGAGGCGAGCTGAGCGGAGTAATTACAGCAGCGTTGTGCGCGACAACGCAGAACGAGCAGTGTGAGGCTGGCGAACTTTGTCGCCCTAGGGCGTCGTGTACGTGAACGGCCTGTACGAAGCCGATGGCGGCCATCAACAGTCCGAGCGCCAGCGCGACACACTTATGGGTTGGCGAACGGTCGAATTTGAGGCAGATCACCATAACGGCGCAACGAATACTAGTCTACCAAGTTTGACGTTCTCGGCGGGTCAAGGGAAGCTTAAATCCCGTGTTTGCCGGAGAATATGCTACGAATCTTCAACCGCGGATGGCGATAGAGGCTGGGGATGGAAGTGCCGCAGAATCGCCTCAGCCTGAGAATGATTCACTACCGCGGCCAAGGCGGCGGCATCGGCTTGTCTCACCGCCTCCAGGCTGCCGAAGTGTTGCAGCAACCGACGGGTAGTTAAGGCGCCGACTCCGGGGATTTCCAGCAACTCGGTTTTACGATCGCGAATTTCCCGGCGCTTGCGATGAAACGTCACCGCGAATCTGTGAGCCTCATCGCGTACAACCTGCACCAGGTGCAGCACAGGTGAGTGTCGATCGAGCATGACGGGATCGTTCTCCTGGCCATATATGTAGATGATCTCTTCCTTCTTCGCTATCGACGCCAAGGGCTGATTGGTAATCCCAATTGACTCCAGCGCCTGCGCAGCCGCGTGTAGCTGGCCGATTCCGCCATCGATCAGGATCAGGCTGGGCAGCGGTTTGTTTTCGGCTTGCAATCGCGAATAGCGACGGGTAACTACCTCGCGCATGGAAGCAAAATCATCCACACCGATGACCGACTTGATGATGAACTTGCGGTAATCCGACTTCTTCATCTTGCCGTCTTCCCACACCACCATCGAGGCGACCGTTTCGGCGCCTTGTATGTGAGAAATATCGAAGCACTCGATGCGCCGCGGCAGATCAGGCAACATAAGTACATCCTGCAACGTTTCCTGGATGACTTTCGCTGCAGGCTTCATCACGCGGAAGCGCTGGTCGTAGGCCTGTTTTGCGTTCTGGCAGACCAGGTCTACCAGTGACCGCTTTTCGCCTCTCTGCGGCACGTGGATGCGGACTTGCCGCGCGCTGCTTTCGGACAATACCTCTTCCAGTGTGGCGCAATCCTCAAAGCCGACAGGAACATAGATATTGTGCGGAACGTACTGCTGCCCGATATAAACCTGCTTCAGCAAGGCCGAGAAGAATTCTCCGGGGTCAAAACTGTGTTTCCCGACGATCTCGTTCATGTCTTCCCAGAAGAACTCGCGCTTGTCCATGATCTTGCCGCCGCGCATGTGAAACAGGTTCACGGCTAGCATCTGGTTCTCGTAGTGATAACCGAACACGTCGGCATCGTCGCCATCGACGGCATGGATGCGCTGCTTCGACTCCTGCAACTCCACGGTCGATATCAGGTTGCGATACTTCGCCGCCAGTTCATATTGTTCGCGCTCCGCGGCGGTAGACATCCGCTCGCGCAGCGATCGCGTGAGATCGGTGCCGCGGCCTTCCAGGAACAGCTTCACATCCTGCACGGCCTCGGAATAGCGCTGGGATGTGGTCAGGTCTTTCACGCACGGGCCCAGGCAGCGGCCGATGTAGTACTGCAAACATGGCCGAGGATAATAGCGGTTCAAGTCGAGCTTGCACGACGGAATCAGAAAGTGGCGATGGATGAGATCGACCAGCCGATACGCCAGACTAGTGGGAAAGTACGGCCCGAAGTACAACGATCCATCCTTACGCAGGCGCCGGGTTACATACACCCGCGGATAGCGCTCTCCCACGGTCAGCTTGATGTAGGGATAGGTTTTGTCGTCGCGCAGCAGGATGTTGTAACGCGGCTTCTTCTGCTTAATGAGATTGTTCTCGAGTGCGAGGGCTTCGCGCTCGTTGTCGAGCACGATGTAGTCGAGATCGACCGCCTCGCGCAGCAGCGTACCGATTTTCGCGTTCTCGGCGGCACCCTCGACGAAATATGACCGCACTCGCGCGCGCAGATTCTTGGCCTTCCCCACGTAGATAACCTGTCCGTCCGCGTTCTTGTAGAGGTACACGCCGGCCGAAGTAGGCAAGGTGCGAATTTTCTGTTGCAGATCCATTTGGGTGGAAGGTTGTGATCAGCTTCAGAGTAACCGAAGCGTGCATCGCCGGCTGTCGGCGCCTTCTCCAGGCAAGCTACGGACCTCATCACTCTGTAAAAATTTTACACTGCGCGTCAGGATTATCCGATAGTAGCGCAATGATCAACTCCGAGGCCGCAATTTCATCCGATTGAAAACACTTCGGTTCGTGCCTTCAAACCTCACTAGATGCCGATGGCACAAGACGTGCTCTTACGTCAACGTTATTTGTCAGTCGCAGGAGCACTCGCAATGAGCAAAACCATCTTAGTCGCAACCCTGACCACGGCAAGTCTATTGACCAACATCGGCTGCGCAACCAAGAAATACGTGCGCAACCAGCTCACTCCCATTAACAACAAGATTGGTGAGCTTGACGAGATCAGCTCCAAGAACTCAAAAGAGATTCAAGAGGTTAACGGCAAGGCGGAGCAGGGCATCACCGCTGCCGGTGCTGCCGATCAGAGAGCGGCCGCAGCCGGCGAGTCGGCTCAGCAGGCCAACCAAGGCGTCGCCCGCGTTGGCAATAACTTGAGCGGATTGCAGGGCACCGTCGAGAACCTCGACAACTACAAGCCGGTTGCCAATACAACGGTCCTGTTTGGCACAAGTAAGTTCATGCTCACCAAGGCCGACCAACAGGCGCTCGATGAATTCGCGCAGCAGATTGGGCAGCAGAAGCACTTCATCGTGTCGGTTCAGGGTTACACCGACTCGACCGGCTCCAAGGAATACAACAACCAGTTGAGCCGTCGCCGCGCCGATGCAGTCATCCAGTACCTGGTCGCGGCGGGACATGTCCCAGCGTTCCGGATCTACATCATCGGTCTCGGCCAGGATAATCCTGTTGCCGAGAACAATAATGCGGCTGGCCGTAAAAAGAACCGCCGTGTGGATGTACAGTTGCTAACAAACTCGCTTGAGTCTGCATCAGCTCAGTCAAATCCCCCGGCGCCGCCGCCTCGACAGGATTCGACCGACAAGCAGTAGGCGATTAAGTTCCCTCCTTGAAAATGGGTTTGACAGCACCCATTTTCCCCATAACGGCCGCCCGATCCAGCGGGCGGCCTTTTTCTCGGTGCAGGCTTTTCTTGACGCGCGAATGCCTGGTCACTTTTCGTACGCTCCGCCGGCAAAATACCGGTCCACTATCAGTGGAATCTGCTGATAGCAGTGCAGGATGACCCAAGCTCACGTTTGCGGAGACATTCTGATCGGCTATGACAGCTACTATGCGGGTCAGTTCGATCTCCCCACTGGTCTCGGCGGGCCGAATGAACCAGGCCATGCCAGCCGCTGGTTCGCTATCCCATTCGGTATTCCATAAATGCCGCAAGCGCGGCATAGGTCTCGCAGGCAGATAAAACCCTCACCCACGACCCCATCCCTGGGCAACCGGGGTGGGTTTTGCTTAGTGCTGACCCGCGAGTCGTCTTCCGCACGCTGGGGTTCCACTAGAATATGAACATGGGTTGGCGAAGCCTTACGCTCGCAGCGGCAGCGTTGTTTTTTGGCGTCTGCATCGTCTCTGCTCAAAACAATGAGCAAGAAGGTCCCGTCCCCGTTCAGCGCATCCCGGTGGACAAATCCGCCTCTCGTCCGAAAGACAATCGCAAGGCACCGCCGCGCTCGGATACGAATCAATTCTCTCCCGATGAAAGTTCGAGTAAGCAAACGCAGATCGATGTCTCGCCTCCCAAAGGGGACGAGAAGCATGTCGGCGCCAGTGACGAGGAACTCGGAGAGTTCCATCCTTGGGACCCGCATAAGGCCGCCAAATGCGTTGAAGTTGGCGATTACTACTACAAGCAGGGGAACTACCGGGCCGCCATCAGCCGCTACCAGGAAGCCTTGGGGTGGAAGCCGCGTGATGCCGAAGCGACGTACAAACTTGCGCAGGTGCAGGAAAAGACCGGCGATTTCAGTGGAGCACTCGAAAATTACCAGACATATCTAAAGATCCTGCCTAGCGGCCCTTACGCCGCCAAGGCGCAGCAAGGAATCGAACGCGTGAAACCAAAGGCGAACACCGCCGCGCAGGCCTCTCCCAAACCAAGCTGATCGCTTCCCGCTGCGATGGCAATTTCAGTCTAGTCATGCCGAGCGAAGCCGCCAATGGCGGCCGAGTCGAGGGGCATTCAGTTGAGCCTCACCCGCATCGTCTTATATCGTGAATTCTGCACGTGAAAAAATCCGCCACATCACCTTTACTGGCCAGCCGCCGCAGACTGCGTGCCAAGGATGCCATCCCATTCGTACTTCTGTCGGTTTTCACGCTGCAGTCGTTCTGGTTCGTCAACACTCAATCGATGACGTACGACGAGCCAGCCCACATCATCGCCGGAGTCGATGCCTGGCGACACGGCCGTTTCGAGCATTGGAACGACCATCCGCCGCTCGGACGACTGTGGCTCACGCTGCCAATCCGCGACCTCGACAGCCAATTCGTGTGGCGGCAAATGCCTAGCGGCTATCGCGTCGAATCCATGCAGCCGTTACCCGAAGAGATGGCCGCGCGCACCCGACCCATGAATACTCTGCTGGGCATCTTCCTGGGTCTGGCGCTGTGGTTCGCCACTCGCCGCTTGTTCTCGCCGGGTGCAGCCAATGTCGCACTGGCGCTGTTCACGTTCACACCTTCGTTGATCGCGAACTTTTCCGTCGCTACGACGGACGGCATCGGAACGCTCTTTATTTTTCTGGTCGCATTCCAATTGATTCGCTGGCGACAGAAGCCAAACTGGTTGCAAACCACTCTTTTAGGATTGGCACTCGGCGGGCTGCTATTGGCCAAATTCTATGCGCCACCTCTGGTTTTACTCGCGTTGTTGCTGATGCTCGTACTCAAGCCTGATCGCTGGACATGGCGTCCATTGCAGTGGAACTGGAGCGCTGCTCTGGTTGCGCTGTTACTCGCAGTCGTCACGCTCTGGGCCGGTTACTTCTTTCACGTTTCTCACTTCATCGTGGGCGACGCAAAGGTCACTGCGACGTTCCCAAATCGTGGAGTGAAAACCTGGCCGACAAAGTCGCAATTGCACCTCAGCATGTACGTGCCGGCCGGAGAGTTCTTCGAAGGTCTGCGTGAGGTCGCGTTCAGCAACAAGCATGGCCGTCCGGCATGGTTCTTCGGCAAAATCTATCCGACGGGCGGTATCAAACTGTATTACCTGGCAGCAATTGTCTTAAAGTGGCCGACCGTGCTGCTGGCGCTTTTGTTGGCCGCATTGCTCATGGGCGTGCGCCGAGTTTGCCGCGCTCCCGGCGACTTGCTCGTTATGTGCTCCTTCGCCGTTGTGTTCTTCCTCTTTGCCGTGCGTTCACGCTATGACATTGGAGAACGTCACATCCTGCCGCTTTATCCGTTTGCACTCACGATTGCAGGCTCGATTTGGGAGCACGTTGTCGCGCTGAAGGCTCGGATCGGCGCAGAAATCCCCACCTGGTGGGGACCTAAGCAGATCAACCACAACGTTATCGTACTGTTGCTGGTGCTGGCGCTCAATGCCGCCGATGCGTTACGCCCCGCGCCGGATTACCTCGCGTATTTCAACGTCCTCGTCCGGCCACAAAATGCCTGGCGTTTCCTCACCGACAGTAACCTCGACTGGGGACAAGGCCTCATTGCTGTGCGCGAGTACGAATTCAAACACCTCAACGAACCAGCTCACCTGGCGTACTTCGGATCGGTCAATCCGGCGCTGTACGGCGTGCGCGCGCTGCCCCTTGAGCCCAACCAACCAGTCAACGGTAAAGTGATTGCCGGACTCAGTGCACTCTCCGGTCAGGTACTCCCGGATCCCAATAGCTACCGGTGGTTGTTAAACCACAAGCCCTCGCAAATGCTAGACCGCTCGATGTTCGTCTATGACGTTCACTGAAGTGCACGAAGAATCGTTAACTTGTTCTTGCCAAACAGGCCCATAGTATCTTCTTATTGAACCCAAGATTTCTGGAGATTGTATGTCAGCCAGCGAGGAAATGAACGAACTGAAAGAGGGTGCCGAGGCCGCTAAAGAACGTAGGGAACTCGCGCCGGTAAGTCTCACCATGGCGGTGGTGGCGGTGCTGGTGGCGACCGTTTCCTTACTTGGACATCGGGCGCACACGGAAGAGATCCTGTTGCAGAACGAAGTCACCGATAAGTGGGCCTATTACCAAGCCAAGAATCTTCGCCGCAACAACCTCGAAGCGCTCCACGATGTGCTCAATGCTCTGGAAGCCAAAAACGAGAAGGCGGAGCAAGTAGCCAAGCGGTTTGAGACCGATATCGAGCGCTACCACGAAGATCAGAAAGAGATACAGAACGAAGCCCGCGGACTTGAGAACGAGCTAAAACACGAGACCAGCCGCGCTGATCGCTTCGATCTTGGCGAGGTATTCCTGGAAATTGCATTGGTCGTAACTTCAATAACCCTACTCACCGGGCGCAAGCTGTACTGGGGTCTTGGCATCGTTTTTGCTGCAGTCGGTGTCATTACTGCGGCAACGGTCTTGCTGTTGCGTTGAGCAATTAGCAGTGTGCGAGAAACTTCGCGACGGTTTTGTGGTCAGGGCACGACTTTAGTCCTGCCCTCAGCCGTAAAGATATCCGGGCTTCGGCTCCCGAGAGAATTCGCTCAACAGCGAAGGTGACTTTCTGCAAAGCTGCTACGGCTTCCAGCCCTGCTCACCCACGAGAGGAACGAAGGAGCACAGCACGCGGCTCGATACGACCGGGCCCTCGGCAGTTTTTCGCACAATGTACAATTGCTGCTCCGTGCGGGTACCGACCGGAACGGCCAGCCTGCCGCCCTCGACCAATTGATTGGTGAGCGCCTCCGGAATTTGCGGCGCACCGGCCGCCACCAGAATCTTGTCGAAGGGAGCGTGCTCCGGCAGCCCGACACTTCCGTCGCCCCAGATCACGTGCACATTGGAGTAGCCCATCTCCTCAAGCATCTGTCGCGCGCGTTCCGCGAGCCCAGCATGACGCTCGATGGTCCAGACCCCAGCAGCAAGTTCTCCGAGTACGGCGGCCTCATAACCCGTGCCAGTGCCGACCTCCAGCACCCAGTCTGTGGGAGCGACTTCCAGCGCCTCGACCATAGTCGCCACCATGAATGGCTGAGAAATGGTTTGACCCGAGCCGATCGGCAAAGGGGCGTCGGCGTAGGCTTGCCCCTGCAATTCCGGTGCGATGAAATTCTCCCGCGGAACCTTCTCCATGGCCTGCAGCACCCGTTCATCGCAGATGCCGCGTCGCCTCAATTGCTCGTCGACCATGCGGGCGCGGCGGACTGCCGTATCGCCGGTTGCGCTTCCATCTTCGCCCCAGAACGGCGCCATTTCAGCGCCTCCTCCGCACTACTTCTTTCGCTTCCGAATCAGCAGATCGAAGCTCACAACTCCGTTCTCGTCGCGAATGCCCTGCACCGTGTATTCCGAGTTGATGTTGTACTCAAACTGAATCACCTGCTGCGCGGACTGGGTAAGATTCGTGATGTAAGTCAAGGTGACGTTGTTCGAAACCTGCTGCTCAATGGTAAGGCGCGCACTTGGGTTGTTCTCGGGCCCACCCAGCGCCGGATTGATCTTAATCGAGCTCACGCCAAACAACTTTGAAACACGATTGCTGACCATCTGATTGATGAATTGCCCCAGGACAATGTTCCCTGCTCCTTCTCCCAGACTCGACGTGCTGCTGGAGGCGAAGCGTTCCTCCTGGGTTTGCCCGAACGCCAAAAGCGAGATGATGTCATCGCTGGAGAGGGGCGGATCGGAGCGGTAGGTCGTCGTCAGCTTCTCTAGCGTGCCGTGCAGGCCGATGGTGATATCGAAGTCGCGCACGCGAGTGGTCGCTTCAACGTCGAGTATCGGGTCGATATGCAGCGCATTAGCGAAGGTAACGTCGCCGCGGTCGAGGTGATACTTGGTGCCGTTTACCTTGATATCGCCTTCTGCGATGTTGATGCGGCCCAGCAACGTTGGGCGTTCGCCTGTTCCCCGCAGCCGAAGATCGACGTCACCCGACAGCTTGGCAAGCGTGGTTTGCACTGTCAGTTCCGGCGAAGAGGTGATGTGCACGTCCAGCCGCAAATTGTTGAGCGGCGATGTCGGATGGGGAACACTTGCAGGTTGCACCGCAAAGGTAGAGCCGATGTCCGCCGCCGGAATCTGGGCGAAGCGTGTAATGGTCACTTCGCCGGTCAGGGTGGCTGCCTTGAGCGTGCCATGGAGCCGCAGCTGCTGATCAGCCGTGATGCTCACACCTCCATAACGGAAGCGAATGTCGGTCCCTTGCGTCGTAAGGTCGAAGGCGATCGTCTTGCCGTAACTGATATAGCCGGCGAAGGTCACCTGTCCGCCCCCAACCCGGCCGGCTAGATGCTCCACCTCCAACCGGTCCTGATTGAACACCATGGTCCCGTTGAGCTCACCCAGCGCCGCCGGAAGATCGATGACCGAGAAGCCGGCATGGGCAATGACCACCCGACCATTCATCAGGGGCTTCGCCATTGTGCCCCTTACCGTGACCTCCGCGTCGGTAGTACCGTACGAGGTGATCTCATTATCGAGGGCGTGAAACAATTCCATGTTGAGGTGGCCTTTGGCGTAGAGGTCTAAAGGCCGGTCGCCTTTAAAGTCGATGCTTCCTCCCAAGCTCAACTTGGTGTCCTGCGACCGCAATCCGAATTGTTTTATCGTGAGCATCTGATGACCCAATTCCATTTCCGCAGGACCGTCGCTCTGAAGGGTGACGTGCTCCAGTTCGACAGAGAAGGCATCCACTACAACCGAGCCGCTCAATGCCCGCGGTTGACGTAGGGGACCGCTCAAGCTTGCGCGTCCGTTCAGTGACGAGTGTCCGGTGATATGGGTCTTGAGTTCTGCCGCCAAAAATGGATCGATATCCAATTGGCTGAACTGCAGGCGCATCTCGCTCTGCAGATCGCCCTTTTCGTCAATCGAGCCGTCGAAAATCAGGGACGCACGCTGGAATTGCGAACGCCCGCTGATCACCAGTCGGTCTGCTCGCGTGACCGCATCCAGCCTCAGCGTGCCTTGGAACTCATCATTCAGCGCCAGATCTACGATCTCCAAGTGTGCATCGACCGACGGCTTTTGCAGCAGACCAGAAGCCTTGAGCGAGAAGCTGGCGGTTCCGTGTTCCTGCACAGGAACAGACTGCAGCTGCTGAATCTGTGCCAGGTCGATCTTCTGCGCCCGCAAGTCGGCGCGGATTTGGCGGTTCTCTAGGTTGTAGGCAGCGCTGCCTGACATGCTGCCCCCTAGAGCCTCAAGCCGAATGTTCTGAAGCTGCGCTTCTTGGTTAGCCAGCGCGATGTCCGACGCTAGGGCCTTGATCGTGTAGCCATATGCTTGGCCTCCGGTGACAGAGATGCTGCCCTTTCCATGCGGATCGGCCTTCGTTCCTGTCGCATGAAGGCTGACGTTGAGAACACCTGAGACCGGATAGTCAGCGCCCGCAGTCTTCTGCAAATCCGACAAATTTGCATTGCGCAAAGACACATTCAATTCGAACGGAGAATTGTCGCTGAAGGTTCCGTTCTGAAGATGGACTGACCCGTCGAGGTTGAGTTGAGCGGCACCTTGCTCGACCACACCGTTTTGCACCGCCCATAAACCGTGCCCGTACTGCAGGTCGGCGGCAACCGAATCCAGATGGATACGACGCGAGGGTGGCGGCGGTGTGGGCGGAGTCTCACCCGAATGCAGCACGGAACTCAGGAGACCGGTGCGGGGCGGGGGAGGCGGCGGCGGTGCTGCAGGCGTATAGACGTAACTGAAATCGGTCGCTAACAAACGTCCCGCGATGTCGGGGTTGTTGAGACGTCCGGTCACGGTGCCATTGAAGCTGGCTCGCCCATTGATCTCGATAGGGATCGGCGACTGTCCCATGGCACTCAGCAGCGGCTCGAATTCCTGCAGGCTGTTGGTATTGGCAGCAACGCGAAGCTGCACGGTACGCGAACCCAGCACCCCGGACAGGTTCATCTCGGTGTGCGGAGTGGCGAGGCTTAGCGCTGCAATATCGGTGTTTCCGGAATGGAGATCGTAACGCCCGCGCAATGTCCCGCCAATCGGCAGCTCATCCGGAGCAGCCTGCGCAGGCGCGCTCACGTCGAGCGCAAGATCCACCAGCATGCGCTGCATCGACTCTTTCCAGCTCAGGTCCAATGTGCCGTTCACGGTGCCGATCGCCTTCAGCTTTTCCAGGGGCATGTTTCTGCTGGAAACCATCCGCACCACTTCGCCCAGCGAAACACGGGCGACCTTCAGGTTCGCCGAGCCCTGCTGGATGGCAAGAGCGTGATGGGCGCTTGCCGTATTCCCGACCGCTGGTGACTTACCTGTCTTTAGCGTTTCCGTACTGAGCTGTGCGCTACTGGTTTCTAGCGCAGACGCGTAGTGCTTGATCTCGGCGCTGCCAGTAATCGTTCCGCCCAGCAGGTGTGCATCGATCTTCTGGAGCAGGATGTGCTCCTGATCTAAAGCGTACTCGGCACCTGCGCTCGCGTTGCGGATGGCGAAGCTCGGCTGGAGATAATCCACGTTGCGCAAAACGATCTTGCCACTTGTCGCCAGGTTGTCGACCGAGAACGTGCCCGATCCTGTGATGTTGACTCCTCCGCCTCGTAACTCGCGAATCCGCGCGATATCGCCCATCTGCACCAGATCGAAAGTTCCCGAGTAATCCAGCTGGGCTTTCGGGTGGTTGAAGTCATCAACCGTACCGCTCAGCTCTAGCAATGATCTCTGCGAAGTGAGTTTGAGTGACTTCACCTGAGCGCGGTTGCGCCACAAGCTGAACTCCGCAGTGGCGGCTGCCGAAATATCGCGCAAGTCAGAAAACCGCGCATCCATTTTGCCGACTTGTACCGAGCCGTCGTAGCGCTTGTCGATCGTCTGGTAGCCCATGACGAGCCCTAGATCATAGGCTTTGAAGTCCAGCGGGATCTTCTCCTCATTCAGCAGGATCGCGCCGTTGTGAACCTCAGCCTTGCCGATCGCCAGATCAAACAGCTGCTGCATCGGGTCGGTGCCGGTTGACTTCACCTTGGGTTCCGGCAGGTTGGTCGAACCGTCCGGCTTCACGATGACGTGAATGATCGGCCGCTGCAGGGTGAGCTGCAGAAGATCAATCTCAGCACGAAAGAACGAAATGATGCGCACGCGCGCATACAGGCGGTCGGCGTGCGCCAGCGGAACATCGCGCGCCGGTTCGAGTCCGTGAATCGTGATGTCTTTAGCTTCCACCTCCAACTTCGACACCTTCCAGGTGAGCGAGCCCATCTTCACCGTGCCGCCAGTAGCTTTCTCGAGTTCGGCAATCACCCGCTGACGAACGATGTCCTTGAATGCAGGACTCTGCAGGAACCAGCCCAAGGCCACGACAAGAACGAAAAACAGCCCGGCCATCACCACCCAGAACCACCACGGGAAGCGCGTTACCCGGACTTTTGCGTTCTCGGCCATAACTAGTTTCCGCCCATCACCTCGTGTCCCCACGCCGGCAGGGGCACACTGCTGTGGATCGGCGTCTGCTGGCGCAGGTTATGCAGCCATGCGTCCAGCAACTGGTCCATGTGTTGCTGAACGAGCAATTCGCGAATCTTCGGCCCCACTTCCTGCAACGTCACCATCTTCACTCCCGCTTTTTGCAGATCCGGCAGGATCTGCGCCCGGTAGTACGCTTCCACTTCTTCCGGCTGAACGTGAATGGTAGGGCGCAAGCGAACCTCGACGAAGTTCATCATCTGCATTTGTTCGTGCAGATGGTCCTCGACCTCGCGTTCGCTGAAACCATAGGCAGCCAGCACCGCTTGCCAACCCTTGTCGTCCTTGGCTGCGGGAATCTGCGCACGAAGCTTTGACAGGTTAGCCCGGAGTTCATCACCGGACGGCGCAAGGAAATTTGGGCTATTCATCTGCGCTTCGAGTAAGCGCCGGTCAACCAAGCGCTGCAATACGTCGACGCGATCTTTGTCGGTGACGGCGGTTAACGGTTTCTGCTGCATGAACGCTTCAAAGCGGGTTGCGTCGTCCCATTCGCTTTGCAGCACAGGTTTGCGACTGACTGTGGCGATTACGCCGTCGATGACCTCTCCCGGGAAAGCCGCGGCGGGAGCAAGCAGTAAAACGACAATTGCGAGGTGTCGTAGGAGTTTCATCAGAATGTTTGTCCGATACTGAAAAAGAAATTCCAATGGCTGAGGGTCTGAACTTGGTTCTGGTCGCGAACCGGATAGCGGGTGGGATTGAAGTTGTAGCTGATATCCCCGCGCACTGGTCCAACCGGCGTTTTATATCGCAGGCCTATTCCGACGGCCTGAGGGTTGTATGAGAAGTTGCACCTGACCGTCGAACTCGGCGGCGCGCACGCGGCAATCGACGGTTGATTGAAGCGCACCAGACCGCTCCAGATCTGGTTCGCCTGTGCGAATACGTTCCCCATATCGTGAAAGAACACGAAGCTGAGGTTATCGGCCACGTATGGCAACAACACCGGCGGCGTACGGACTTCGAAATTGTTGACAAACAGTCCCTGGCCGCCGATCGGATAGCCGGTCAGCAGGTCGCGCGGACCCGCCTGGTTGATGGCGAAGCCACGCAGCGAATTCCCGCCGCCGGCGAAGAACAGCTCCGGCAGCGGAATCGCAGTGGCCGATCCCCCGGGATAATAGTTGGTTCCGTAGGGATGCTCGATACCAATCTGCGTGTTGCGCGCGAATACCCACTTGCGTCGGAACGTGTAATAGGTTGAATTCTGGAGCAGCACCTTGCCAAAGTTCGACTGCGAGCCCAGTGCGCTGGTCGCCAATCCTAGGTTCACCAGGTTGTAACTGCCTTTCTTGGTATCGACTGGATTGTCCCGCCGGTCTTGCACCCACGTCATGCTCGGCATCGCAATTGTCACTGGCTTGGCATAAAGCGGAATCAGCGCGGGGTCAATTACCAGGCTCGCCGGATCGACCTTCACCCGCTGATACGACAGCCGATAAAGCAAAGTGACCGCCCGACTGTACTTCTGCTCGGCCCCGATCGCTCCTTCCAAGCGTTCCGACGTGAACGTGTTCACGTTCACCGTGTTGTCATAGAACGCGCTGAGCGTAAAACGCCAGTTTTCCTTCTGAAACAGCCGTGGCGCATTGTAGCTGATGAGACCGCGCCGGGTGAGCAGGCCGACGCGCGCACGTATACTCAGTGTCTGATCGCGTCCGAACATGTTCAGCCGAGTAATCTCCAGCACCGCGTTCGGACTCACACCGGCTTTCCCCTTAGGGTTGTTGATCGCCGGCGTATTCCCCGTGGCAAACTCGATGCCACCACCGTAGCGAAATGTCCAGCGCGGAGCTTCACTCAGGTTGAACAACACGTTCTTTTGCGGCTCGATGCCCTCGGGGTTCTGCACCGCCATGTCCACCTGGTTGAAGATGCCCAGGTTGTACAAACGCCGCTGCGAATCAATCATCTCCGCCTGGCTCAAGGGGTCGCCCGGTTGAATGCGAATTCGACGGTCCACGATGTAAGGGCGTGTGTTCAGTAGTCCGGTTACGATGACCTGATTCACCTGGACGTGCTGCCCCTCCACAATCTTGTAGGTGACATCCATGCGGTTCGGGTCACCCGCAACGGGCGTACCTGTGGAATCAAACTGTACGTCGGGATATCCGTGATTGAAGTAAAAGAAAATGACCGCATCGCGATCACTCGCCATGTTCACTTCGCTGAACGGCTGACCCGGAACCGTGCTCAGCAAGGGGCCAAGTTCCTTCGTTGAGAAACTCTCATTGCCCTGGATTACCAGGTTCTTCACCAACGTCTGCGGGCCTTCTGTGATTTTGTAAACCGCCGCCAGTTCGCTGGAGCGCCCCTGGTAGTTATCTTCCACGGTCGCATCGACCCTCACTTGCTCGAAGCCGTTTGCCCGATACAGCGCTTTGATGGCGTTCACGTCGTCCGACATCATTTTTTGGCTGAATCGCCCGTTGGTGAGGATCCAGCTCTTCGGTTGCACGCTCAGCCTCTCGCGTATCGTGTCTTCGTTAAAATATTGGTTGCCGGAAATGAGAATCGCCGCCAGCTGGTGCTTCTTTCCTTGGTCGATCTTGTAGACGATGTTGACTAAGTCCTGGTCCGGAACAGGCCGCCGGTCCACTTCGACGTCAGCGTCGAAATAGCCTTGCGTCTGAAGGTAGTTGCGCAAATTGCGGCGGCCCTCATTGAGCAGGTCGTCGTCAACGGCATTTTCCTGGTAAACCGGGATCAGCTTCTTCATCCGGCCACCGCGAATCTTCGCTCCCTCGGCAACGATGACAATCTTCGCGCCCTGCTCCACCTCAAAGGTGTAATCGAGCGTATTGTCCTCGGGATTGTACTGGCGGTCGGTCAGCGATACTTGCGCCTCAAGATGCTTGTTCTTCTGGTAATGCTTCCGCAAACGCTCAAGCGCTCGGCTCAGGTGGGCGTTCTTCACCTTTTTGCCGGCCTTCAGCCTCGTGATCTGCTCGGCCTGTCCCGGCTGCAATCCCGTATCGCCCCCAATGGTCACCTTCCCCACACGCCCCAGCTCTCGCGGTGTCACATGGAAGGCGATATCCATCTGTCGCGTATCTTCGTGCGGCATCAGTTCGTGGGTAATGGTCGCTAGGTAATAGCCGTTGTCAGCGAGCACTTTTTTCATGCGCTCTTCCGACAGCTTCACATTGTCTTCCGAGTACAGTTCGCCTAGATCGAGTTTGCTAGCGTTCACAAGCTGGTGGGGTTTGGGAGGCGTCTTTGTATTCAGACCATCAACGCTTACGTCTCCATTGAAATAGTTCTCGGTGGTTACGAAAGTCAGGTTGATGCCGCCATCTTGGGCAGGCAACGCCTCCACATGCAGGCTGGAGAATCGCCCCGTCGAATACAAGACGCGAATGGACTCGCGTAGCTCTTCCCGGTCCAGCGGCTCGCCCGATTTCACCAGCAGGAGCCCGCGCAGCATTTCCGAATTGGTCCCCGCGATCCCCTTGAATTGGATGTCGCGTACTATCTTGCCCTGGTACTTGGCGGCGCCGTTCAGGGCGGGCAATGTTGGGGACTGGTTTTGTAGGGCTTGGCCTTCAGGAACTTGCGATTGAGGAGGATTCTGCGCCCAAATGAGCTGTAGACCGAGCGCCAATACCCCGCCCAGTACTGCCACTCCGAAATTGGATGGCGTTATTGTCTTCCTCAAGCCCGTAACCCTTGGTGATGTTGCCAGTCGCGGATTTCGGTGCCCAATTCGCGCCACCCGTTCCTCGCCGGCAAACCAGCAGACCTATGCCTTAACCCGCTTTCCTTCTGCGAGTCTTGCGAGTTGCGCTCGCCGAGACGAAACCTCTGTAGC
>Ga0306922_10000968_pt1 | contig 24967 bp, 26 predicted proteins | sample sta12Cox44000082_FD_203758 | JGI IMG/M metagenome (GOLD analysis project Ga0306922, IMG submission 203758) | Lab enrichment of tropical soil microbial communities from Luquillo Experimental Forest, Puerto Rico - statoxic.12C.oxic.44.000.082 (v2)... | ecosystem: Environmental > Terrestrial >... | reverse complement strand
CGGGGCGAGCGAAGCGCAGGTCATTGCCGATATCCAGGCGATCCCTGCCCGCCTCACGGAGATTTTCGAGCGCGCCCGCCGCGAGAACCGCACCACCAACGCGGTCGCCGACCAGATGGCGCGCGAACGCCTCGGCCGCCGGCCGTCTCAGGCGCTCGTAGCCTAAGCGCGCGCGCCCGCCCGGCACGCCGCCGGGCGGGGAGCAAGCCGCCCGGCAGGCAGCGCGTCGCCCACTTGCGACTGACCGGGCGCGGACGCCCGGGTGCAGTACACTCTCGTCCATGAAGCGCGTCATTGCCATCGCGATGCAGAAGGGCGGCGTCGGCAAGACCACTACTGCGGTCAATCTCGCGGCCTCGCTCGCCGCCACCAAGCGCCGCGTGCTGCTCATCGACATCGACCCGCAGGGCAACACCACCATGGGCAGCGGCGTCGACAAGTCGCAGCTCAAACGCAGTACCTGCGAGGTGCTGTTGGGCGAGTGTCAGCTCGCGGACGCGCTCGTGCCGATCGAGCACGGGGCCGGCTTCACGCTGCTGCCGGCGAACCAGGACCTGACGGCCGCCGAGGTGCGCTTGCTGACCATGCCGATCGGGCGGGAAACCAAGCTGCGGCAGGCGCTCGCCCCCGTACGCAACGATTTCGAGCTCATCCTGATCGACTGCCCCCCCGCGCTCAACATGCTGACCGTGAACGCGCTGGTCGCGGCCGACAGCGTGCTGATCCCGATGCAGTGCGAGTACTACGCGCTCGAGGGTCTCTCGGCGCTGCTCTTTACCATCGAGCAGATCCGTGCCGCCGTGAACCCGCAGCTCGCGATCGAGGGCGTGCTGCGCACCATGTTCGACCCGCGCAACAATCTCGCCAACGAGGTGAGCGCGCAGCTGATCGCCCATTTCGGCGACAAGGTGTTCCGCACCGTGATCCCGCGCAACATCCGCCTCGCCGAGGCCCCCTCCTTCGGCAAGCCGGCGCTGTTTCACGACAAGGAATCACGCGGCGCACTCGCGTATCTCGCGCTCGCAGGCGAGATGATCCGGCGCGAGGAGGAATCCACCGGCATAGTGCGCTCGGTTACCGCGATGACGCCCGGTGCGGCTGCAACTCCCGCGGCGACGGTGGCTGCGCCGCCCCCACAACCGCCTGCGCCGCCCCCATCCCCGATCGCCGCGGCACCGGCAGCGGGCCCGGCGCCGGGAACGACCGCGCCACCGCTCGCCGCCAATGCCGATGGCACCAACGGCTGAGGACCGAGCCTCATGATGCAACGAAAACCCTCTCTCGGCCGTGGGCTGGCTGACCTCCTCGGCACGCGTGCCGCCGCGGCGGCCGCGCCGCCGCCCGTGCCCGTGGGTGAGGAACTCGCCAAATTACCGCTGGATCTGTTGCAGCGCGGTCGTTACCAGCCGCGCATCGACATGCGGCCGGAGACGCTCAGCGAGCTCGCCGACTCCATCAAGGCGCAGGGCGTGGTGCAGCCGATCGTGGTGCGCCCGCTCGAGCCGCCGGGAAACGGCGAATCGCAACGCTACGAGATCATCGCCGGGGAACGGCGCTGGCGTGCGGCGCAGATGGCAGGTCTCGCCGACATCCCGGCCGTCATCCGCCACATCCCGGATGAAGCGGCCATCGCCGTCGCGCTCATCGAGAACATCCAGCGGGAGAATCTCAACCCGCTCGAGGAAGCGCGGGCGCTCGAGCGCCTGGTGAACGATTTTGGACTGACGCACCAGGAGGCCGCTCAGGCGGTCGGCCGCTCGCGCGCGGGTGTCAGCAACCTGCTGCGCCTGCTGGAGCTCACGGCCGAGGTGTGCGAGCTCGTCGAGAAACGGACTCTCGAGATGGGTCACGCGCGGGCGCTGCTCGCCCTCACCGAGCGCCGCCAGCAGACCGAAGTCGCATTGCTGGTGGCCCGCAAGGGCCTGTCGGTGCGCGAGACCGAGGCTCTGGTGCGGCGACTGCAGACCCCGCGTGGCGTACCCGCGCCGGAGGTCGACGGCACGCGCGACCCGAACGTGGCGCGTCTCGAGCAGGAGCTCGCGGACAAGCTCGGCGCCCGCGTCGCGATCCAACCGAGCCGAGGCGGCCGCGGCAAGCTGGTGGTGAGCTACAACAGTCTCGACGAGCTCGACGGCATCCTCGCCCACATCCAGTGATCCGCCCGCCGTGTCGCTCGTCGCGACTGCGGAAAGTACGGTGTGGACGGGGCGCCGAGCGCTCTCTATAATCCCGCGGCTTTTTTGCCGGGTCGCGTAAGTGACTGAACGGCCGAACTAATGCGAGGCCTCTTGCGTCCGCTCAAGACGCAAGGCATGCGGCTCTTTTGAGCCCTTCGAACGGGACTTATATATAAGGTGTCGGCGATCGATCTGCCCCGTGCGCGGCGGCTGGCCTTTGGCGTGGTCGCGAGTCAGGCGGCGGTGAGCGTCGTGGCGGCGCTGTGCGCCTTCGCACTTGCTGGGCGCCTGGCGGCGGTCTCGGCGCTCGCGGGCGGGGGAATCGCCACGGTGGGAAGTCTCGCCATGGCGGCAGCGGTGTTCGGCGGCGGGGGCGGAGCGCAGCGCGCGCTGACCCGGTTTTATCTCGGCGAGGCGCTCAAGCTTGCCGTCGTGGTCGTGCTGTTCGTGCTGGTGCTGAAGGTGATGAGGGTGGCGCCGCTGGCGATGTTCGCCGGATTCGCGGCGACCTTCCTGGTGTACTGGATCGCGCTGCTGGCCGCGCTGCCCGCTCTGAGCGCAGCGCGCCGCGGCGCCTGAAGTGTGGGTGGATTGGTAGCCATGATGTTGTCAACGGCAGAGAAGAGCGGCGGTGCGACCGACTACATCCTGCACCACCAGACATTCCTGTCGAACAAGTCGCCGCACGGCATCGTCGACTTCACCGTCATCAACTACGACACCGTGTTCTTTTCGGTGCTGCTGGCGCTGGTGTTCTTCGGGCTGTTCTGGCTCGTGGCGCGCAAGGCGACCAGTGGCGTACCCGGAAAGCTGCAGAATTTCATCGAGATGATCGTGCAGTTCGTCGACACCCAGGTGCGCGACACCTTTCACGGTACGAGCCGCCTGATTGCTCCGCTCGCGCTCACCATTTTCTGCTGGGTATGGCTGTTCAACTTCATGGACCTCGTGCCGGTCGACCTGCTGCCCGCCATAGCACACGACGCCGGCCTCGGGCACCTGAAGGTGGTGCCGAGCACCGACCTCAACGCGACCTTCGCGCTGTCGCTCACCGTGTTCATACTCATCATCTTCTACAGCCTGAAGATGAAGGGCGTGGTCGGGTTCATCAGCGAGTTCACCCTGCAACCTTTCAGGGCGAAGAATGTGCTGGTACAGGCGCTGCTCGTGCCGGTGAACTTCATTCTCGAGTCGGTCACCTTTCTCGCGCGTCCGGTCTCGCTGTCGCTGCGTCTCTACGGCAACCTGTACGCGGGGGAGATGATCTTCCTGCTGCTCGCCGCGCTGACGCTGTCGCGCGGTCTCGAGAGCCTCACGAGCGTCGGCGGCTGGGTGGGCACTGCGCTCGGCGTCGTGGCGCAGACCGTTCTCGGTTTCATCTGGGCCGGCTTTCACGTGCTGATCATTACGCTGCAGGCGTTCATATTCATGGTTTTGACGATCGTCTATCTGTCGATGGCCCACGAGCATCACTGAGCAGAACACGTAGCGAGTCAAAGTACCGTTTTTGTATCGAGGAGAGATTGAATGGAAAACGTTGCACACATCCAGGCCATGACCGTGCTGGCCGTCGGCATCATCTTCGGCATGGGTGCGCTTGGCACCGCCATCGGCTTCGGCATCCTCGGCGGACGCTTCATCGAGGGCTCGGCCCGGCAACCGGAGCTGCTGCCGACACTGCGGGTGCAGATGTTCCTGGTCGCGGGGCTGCTGGACGCGGTGGCGATGATCGGCATCGGCTTCGCGCTGTTCTTCACGTTCGCCAACCCGTTCGTGAGTGCCCTGCAGGCCGCGCACTGATCGCCGCGAACTGACCGCGCACGGCAGGAGAGAGGATCGTGAACATCAATCTCACGCTCATCGTGCAGATGATCGTGTTCGCGCTGCTCGTCTGGGCGGTGATGAAGTGGCTCTGGCCCGTGATCCTCGACGCCATGGACGAGCGCCAGCGCAAGATCGCCCAGGGGCTCGCGGCCGCCGAAGAGGGCGAACGGGAGCTCGCCGAGGCGCGCGGCAAGGCGGACGTCATCATTCGCGAGGCGCGCGAGCGCGCCAACCAGATCATCGACCACGCCCAGCATCGGGCCAACGAGCTGATCGAGCAGTCCAAAGGCACAGCGAGCAGCGAGGGCGCGCGCATCATCGCCGCCGCGCACCAGCAGATCGAGCTCGACACCGCGCGCGCCAAGGAGGGTTTGCGGCGCGAGGTGGCGGGCATCGCGGTAGGCGCCGCCGCCAAGCTGCTCGATCGCGAGATCGATTCGCGCACGCACGCGGATCTGCTCGATAAGCTCGCGGCGCAGATCTAGGACACGCCCACGTGGCCGACCGGCTCACCATCGCCCGACCCTACGCCCGCGCGGCCTTTGCGGAGGCGCGCAAGAACGGCGGCCTCGGCCCGTGGTCAGAGGCACTGCAGGCCGCGGCGCTGGTGGTGAAGGACCCGCGCGTCGCGACCCTGCTCGATAACCCGCGGGTGACGCCGCAGGAGCTGGCGCAGCTGGTCGATGGCATCGCCGCGCCGCAGCTCGGCGAGCTCGGCGCGAACTTCGTGCGCACGCTGGCCGATAATCACCGCCTCGGCTACCTGCCGGAGATCGCCGAGCTCTTCGACACGCTCAAGGACGACGCCGAGGGGGTAGCGGATGTCACCCTGACCTCGGCCACGCCGCTCGATGACACGCAGCGCGCCAAGATCAGCGCGGCACTCGAGCGGCGGCTCAAGCGCAAGATCCGGCTGCACTGCGCGACCGATCCCGCGCTCATCGGCGGGGCGGTGCTGCGCGCCGGGGACCTGGTGATCGACGGCTCGCTGCGCACGCGGCTCGAGCGCATTGCCTACGAACTGACCGCTTAGACGACCCGAGGAATAGACATCATGGCCATCAAGGCAACCGAGATCAGCGATCTCATCAAGCAGCGCATCGAGAATTTCAAGTCGGTCACCGAAGCGCGCAACGTCGGCTCGATCGTCTCGGTCACCGACGGCATTACCCGCGTCCACGGTCTGGCGGATGCGCGCTACGGCGAGATGCTGGAGTTCCCGGGTAACACTTTCGGGCTGGCGCTGAATCTCGAGCAGGACTCGGTCGGTGCGGTGGTGCTCGGCGAGTACAAGCATCTGAAGGAAGGCGACACCGTCAAGACCACCGGGCGCATCCTGGAGGTGCCGGTGGGACCGGAGCTGCTCGGACGCGTGGTGGATGCGCTCGGCGCGCCGATCGATGGCAAAGGTCCGCTCAAGGCGGCGCGCACGGCTCCCATCGAGCGCGTCGCACCGGGAGTGATCTATCGCAAGTCCGTCAGCCAGCCGGTGCAGACCGGCTACAAGGCGGTTGACTCGATGGTGCCGATCGGCCGCGGCCAACGCGAGCTGATCATCGGCGACCGCCAGACCGGCAAGACCGCGCTCGCCGTCGATACGATCATCAATCAGCGCGGCTCCGGGGTTAAGTGCATCTACGTCGCCATCGGCCAGAAGCAGTCGACCATCGCCAACGTAGTGCGTAAGCTCGAAGAGCACAGCGCCATGGCCCATACCGTGATCGTGGCGGCCTCCGCCTCGACCCCGGCCGCCATGCAGTACATCGCCGCCTATTCCGGTTGCACGATGGGCGAGTACTTCATGGATAACGGCGAGGACGCGCTCATTATCTATGACGACCTTTCCAAGCAGGCGGTCGCCTACCGGCAGATCTCGCTGCTGCTGCGCCGGCCGCCGGGCCGCGAGGCGTTCCCGGGCGATGTGTTCTACCTGCACTCGCGGCTGCTCGAGCGCTCGGCCCGGGTGAACGAGGAGTACGTCGAGAAGGTCAGCCAGGGCAAAGTGAAAGGCCGGACGGGCTCACTCACCGGGCTGCCGATCATCGAGACCCAGGCGGGCGATGTCACCGCCTTCGTACCCACCAACGTGATCTCGATCACCGACGGGCAGATCTTTCTCGAGACCGACCTCTTCAACGCCGGCATCCGCCCGGCGATGAACGCCGGCATCTCCGTGTCGCGCGTCGGCGGCGCGGCACAGACCGATATCATCAAGAAGCTCGGCGGCGGCATCCGCCTCGCGCTCGCGCAGTACCGCGAGCTCGCCGCCTTCTCGCAGTTCGCCTCGGATCTCGATGAGGCGACCCGCAAGCAGCTCGAGCGTGGCCAGCGGGTCACCGAGGTGATGAAGCAGAAGCAGTACGCGCCGATGTCGGTGGCGGAGATGGCGCTCTCGATCTACGCCGTGAACAACGGCTACATGGACAAGGTGGAGCTGAAGAAGGTGGTGGCATTCGAGACGGCGCTACAGGGGTTCGCGCAGACCAACTACCAGTCGATGCTCGATGACATCAACAAGCAGCCCAAGCTGACGAAGGACAACGAGGCGGCGATGAAGAAGTGCATCGAGGACTTCGTCGCCACGGGAACATACTAGGCGAGTAACCGATGCCCGGCACCAAGGAAATACGCTCCAAGATCGCGAGTGTGAAGAACACTCAGAAGATCACCAAGGCCATGCAGATGGTGGCGACCAGCAAGATGCGCCGGGCGCAGGAGCGCATGCGCCTCGCGCGCCCCTACGCGCAGAAGATGCGCAACGTGATCGGCCACCTGACGGAAGCCAACCCGGACTATCGCCATCCGTTCCTGGTCACCCGCGAGCCCAGGGCGGTAGGTCTGATCGTGGTTTCGACCGACCGCGGCCTCGCCGGCTCGCTCAACGCCAACGTGTTCAAGCAGACGATCCTCGCGATGCGTGAATGGCAGCACCAGGATGTGCAGCTGAAGCTCTGCATCATCGGCACCAAGGGCCTCAACTTCTTCCGGCGGCTCTCGGTGCCGATACTCTCCAACGTCGCGCATCTCGGCGACCGGCCCCACATCAAGGACCTCATCGGCACCGTCAAGGTGATGCTGGATGCCTACCGGAGCGGCGAGATCGACCGGCTCTTCCTCGTGAATGCGCAGTTCGTCAACACCATGACGCAGAAGCCTCAGGTGACTCAGCTGCTGCCGATCGAGGCGCTGGATACCGAGGGGCTGCAGGAGCACTGGGACTACATCTACGAGCCGGATGCCGCCGGCATTCTCGATGGCGTGCTGATGCGTTACATCGAGTCCCAGGTCTATCGCGCGGCGGTCGAGAACGTCGCCTGCGAGATGGCGGCGCGCATGGTGGCCATGAAGGCCGCCACCGACAACGCCGGCAAGCTCATCAGCGAATTGCAACTGATCTACAACAAGGCACGCCAGGCCGCGATCACCAAGGAGATCTCGGAGATCGTGGGCGGCGCCGCCGCGGTTTGAGGAAGCACGCATCATGAGCACCCCCGCTGAGGGACAAATCACCCAGATCATCGGCGCCGTCATCGACGTCGAGTTTCCGCGCCAGTCGATTCCCAAGGTCTATGAGGCGCTGAAGCTGAAGGATGTCGACCTCACGCTCGAGGTGCAGCAGCAGCTCGGCGACGGCGTCGTGCGCACTATCGCCATGGGCTCCTCCGAGGGATTGCGGCGCGGACTCGCGGTACAGGCGACCGGCGCGCCGATCTCGGTGCCGGTGGGCGAGGGTACCCTCGGCCGTATCATGGACGTGCTCGGTCATCCCCAGGACAACCGCGGACCGGTCAAAGCCACCGAGTACCTGCCCATCCATCGCCCGCCGCCGTCCTTCGCAGACCAGGCCGGCGGTCAGGATCTGCTCGTTACCGGCATCAAGGTCATCGACCTCCTGGTGCCCTTCGCCAAGGGCGGCAAGGTAGGACTCTTCGGCGGCGCGGGCGTCGGCAAGACCGTCAACATGCTCGAGCTCATCAACAATATCGCCAAGCAGTACAGTGGCCTCTCGGTATTCGCCGGCGTCGGCGAGCGTACCCGCGAGGGCAACGACTTCTACCACGAGATGATCGAGTCGCACGTCATCGACCAGCAGAACCTCGCGAACTCCAAGGTGGCGATGGTCTACGGTCAGATGAACGAGCCCCCGGGCAACCGCCTGCGCGTGGGACTCACCGGGCTCACCATGGCGGAGTACTTCCGCGACGAAGTGCGCCCCGACTCCGGCGGCAAGGGGCGCGATGTGCTGTTCTTCATCGACAACATCTACCGCTACACCCTCGCGGGCACGGAAGTGTCGGCGCTGCTCGGACGCATGCCTTCGGCGGTCGGCTACCAGCCGACGCTCGCCGAGGAGATGGGAGTGCTGCAGGAACGCATCACCTCCACCAAGAAGGGCTCGATCACCTCGATCCAGGCGGTGTACGTGCCGGCGGACGACCTGACCGATCCCTCGCCCGCCACCACCTTCGCGCACCTCGATGCGACCGTGGTGCTCTCGCGGCAGATCGCCTCGCTCGGCATCTACCCCGCGGTGGATCCGCTCGATTCCACCAGCCGCCAGCTCGATCCGCTGGTGGTGGGCGAGGAGCACTACCAGACCGCGCGCGGCGTGCAGGCGGTGCTGCAGCGTTACAAGGAGCTGCAGGACATCATCGCGATCCTCGGCATGGACGAGCTCTCGGAGGAGGACAAGCTCACGGTGTACCGTGCGCGCAAGGTGCAGCGCTTCCTGTCGCAGCCCTTCAACGTCGCCAAGGTCTTCACCGGGCAGGATGGCAAGATCGTCGCGCTCAAGGACACCATCCGCGGCTTCAAGGGCATCATCGGCGGCGAGTACGATAGCCTGCCCGAGCAGGCCTTCTACATGGTCGGCACCATCGAGGAAGCGGTCGAGAAGGCCAAGACCCTGCAGTAGACACCATGGCGGAAACTCCCACGATTCAGGTCGATATCGTCAGCGCCGAGGGCGAGCTGTTCTCGGGACCCGCGGTTGCGGTATTCGCTGCGGCCTCGCAGGGCGATGTCGGCATCTACCCGCGGCATGCGCCGCTTTTGACCCTGCTCAAACCCGGTGAGGTGCGTGTGCAACCGCCGGACGGGACCGAGCAGCACTTCTTCGTCGGCGGTGGCGTGCTCGAGGTGCAGCCGCACAAGGTCACGATACTCGCCGACACGGCGCTGCGCGCCAAAGACATCGACGAGGCCGCCGCGCTCGCCGCCAAGCAGCGGGCCGAGGAAGCGCTGCGCGACAAGGTGGGGCACATCACCCAGGCGGAGGCTCTCGCCGAGCTTGCGCGCGCCGCGGCGCAACTGAAACTCATCGAGCGGCTGCGCAAGCTGCGGGGCTAGAGCCCTGGACCCCTCAGAGGATCGCGAGCTCCAGCCGCCAGCGCCCGCGGCGCCGCCGGGGCTGCTCGCGGGACTCGCACGCAAGCTGCGCGGCGGCCTCGAGCTCGCGCTGCTGCGCAGACTCTGGCCACCGCGATTCGTCCCGAGCTTCGATCAGGTGGTGCTGCTCCTCGGGGTCAATCTGGCGCTGTGGGCGCTGCTCGACTTCCTGCACTCCCCCGCCCGTGCGCCGCTCGTCCTCGATGGCCTCTTTGGCTGGGCCTGCTATCTGCTCTTGGGGCTGGCCGCCTGCGCGCTCACTGCGCGGGCCCAGAGTCGTGCGGCCGAGACGCGGCCGTTGCTCGTGACGGTACTCGCCGCGGCGCCTTTCGTGCTCGTCGTGTTCTCGCTCGCGTCCGATCTGCCGATCATCTCGCGCTGGCCGATCCTCTTCACGCTGCTCGGGCTCGCTTACCTCGTGTGTCTCGCCATACGCGCGCTGGGCGCAGCGTACGGACCGGTGCACTGGCGACCGGCGCTGACCGCCATCGTGCTGGTGCTCGCCGCGCCCTCGGTGGCGGGAATCCTGGATCTCGACACGCGGCTGTGGGTGCCCGAGGAGCAGTCGCAAGCGCAGGAAAGCGACGATGCCGACCAGGCCGAGGCGCTCTTCTACGATCAGCCCTCGCGCATCGCCGCCGCAGTGGCACGGGTTGCGCCCTCGCAGCCCGGCAAACCGGGCTTCTATTTCGTGGGCTTCGCCGGCGATGGCAGCCAGGGCGTGTTCCGGCGCGAAACGCTGTTCGCGAACGAGGTGTTCGGGGCGCGCTTCGGCTCGCTCGAGCGCTCGGTGCTGCTCATCAACGACACCGATGATCGCGACTCCTACCCGCTGGCGAGCGTCTCGGGTCTGGAGCAGACGCTGAAGGTGCTGGCCGCGCGCATGGATCTCGAGCAGGACGTGCTGGTGCTGTTTCTCAGCTCGCACGGCTCGGAGGACGGCCTCGAGGTGGAGAACGGCTCGTTGCCGCTGGCGCAGCTCGCCCCCGAGGACGTGCGCGAGGCCCTCGACGCGGCGGGTATCCGCTGGCGTGTCATCGTGGTGTCGGCCTGCCACTCGGGAGTGTTCGTCGATGCGCTCAAGGGCGAAACCGCAGCGATCCTCACCGCCTCGGACGCCGCGCACGAGTCCTTCGGCTGCGACGACGATCGCGAGCTCACCTGGTTCGGCGAGGCTTTCCTCAAGGACTCACTCCCGGTGAGTACATCGCTCCAGGACGCCTTCCACAAGGCGGCAGGCCTCATCGCCCAGCGCGAGGACACCGAGCACGAGGTGCATTCCAACCCCCAGCTGTTCGTGGGCGAGCTCATGCAGCGAAAGCTCGCGGAGCTTCCCGCGCCGAAGCCGGCGCGCGATTCCCGTGCCTACAGCGTGCGCCGCTGAGTAAAATCAGAAGGATGCGCAGGCGTAAGTCAGCGGTAACTGCGCGGCGCCCAGGCGCCGAACGGGCAGGCGTTGCGCCGGCCCCCGCGCCGCCGATCCCACTGTCAATCGTGATTCTCGCGGCCGGGGAGGGCAAGCGCATGAAATCCGCGCTGCCCAAAGTGCTGCAGCCGCTCGCCGGCCGGCCGCTGCTGCAGCACGTCATCGACACCGCCCGCACGCTCGGCGCGAGCGCCATCCATGTCGTCTACGGCCATGGCGGTGAGCGGGTGCGCACGGCGCTCGCTTCCGCGCCCGTGTCCTGGACGCTGCAATCGGACCGCCTCGGCACGGGACATGCGCTGCAGCAGGCCATGCCGCAGGTGCCCGACGAGCATCGCGTGCTCGTGCTGTACGGCGATGTGCCCCTCATCAGCCGTGGCACCCTCATCGAGCTCGTCGGTCTCGCCGGCGCCGGGGAGCTCAGCCTGCTCACCGCGAAGTTCGCGCACCCGCAGGGCTATGGGCGGATCGTGCGCAATGCGCGTGGACTCGTGCAGCGGATCGTCGAGGAAAAGGACGCCACCGCGGCACAGCGCGCCATCGCCGAGTGCAATACCGGGGTGCTGGTCGGCCCGGCCGGCCGGCTGCGGAAATGGCTCGGACGGCTCACCACCGCGAATTCCCAGGGCGAGTACTACCTTACGGACGTCATCGCCATGGCGGTGAAGGAGAAAGTGCCGGTGAGAGCGCTGCTCGCCGAGGACTCGGGGGAGCTCCTCGGGGTGAACGACAAAGCGCAGCTCGCGCAGCTCGAGTGCCTCTGGCGCACGCGTACCGCACGCGAGCTGTTGCTCGCCGGAGTGACGATCGCCGACCCGTCCCGCATCGACGTGCGCGGGACCCTGACCCACGGCAGCGATGTCGTTATCGACGTGAACGTGGTCTTCGAAGGCCGCGTCGCGCTCGGCGACCGGGTGCGCATCGGGGCGGGCTGCGTGGTGCGCGACAGCGAGATCGGCGCCGATACGCAGGTGCACCCCCACTGCGTGATCGAGGGCGCGCTCATCGGACCCGCCTGCAGCATCGGTCCGTTCGCGCGGTTGCGGCCCGCGGCGACGCTCGGGCCGGAGGTGCACATCGGTAACTTCGTCGAGGTGAAGAACTCGCAGCTCGGCGCGGCCTCCAAGGCCAACCATCTCGCCTATGTCGGCGATGCCGAACTCGGCGCCCGTGTGAACATCGGCGCGGGGACCATCGTCGCCAACTACGATGGTGCGACGAAGCACCGCACCACCATCGGCGATGACGTGCACACCGGCTCCAACAGCGTGCTGGTCGCACCGATCATCGTCGGAGCAGGCGCAACCATCGGCGCCGGCTCCACCGTCACGCACTCCGTACCGGCCGGCAAGCTCACCGTCGCGCGCGCGCGGCAGGAGACCATCGAGAGCTGGCGGCGGCCTGTCAAATCGACGAAGTAAAACCGACCTGCCTCTGCAAACGTGTTTTTCGCGCGGTCGCGGGGCTCGCGCCCGAGCGTCCGGCGGACGTTATGTTCTATTTCACCGGCGTCGTGGGTTTGAAGAGCGTGTTGATGCCCGGCCAGGGCGTTTTCATCGGTGAGCCATTGGCGCCGCCGTTTATGCAGCCACCCTCCGATCCGACGGTTAATTAATTGTTTCATCTGGATAATCGGCGTTTCCCGTTGGTTTCGGGCACACTTACGGTCTGTGGTCCCGGCACCGGCACCTGGGCCGTGGAGACCGATCGAGGACGGAACCATGTGCGGAATCGTTGGAGCAGTGGCTGAGCGGAACGTCGTCCCCATCCTGATGGAGGGACTGCGGCGTCTGGAATACCGCGGCTACGACTCCGCCGGCATCGCGGTGCTCAATGGCACGAAGCATCTCACCCGGCTGCGCACGGTCGGCAAGGTGCGCATGCTCGATGAGGCACTCGAGCACACCCCGACGAACGGCAAGATCGGGATCGCCCACACCCGCTGGGCGACCCACGGGGTGCCGAGCGAGCGCAACGCCCATCCGCACATCTCCCGCGACGGGCTTGCCATCGTGCACAACGGCATCATCGAGAACCACGAAGAATTGCGCGCGGATCTGCTGCGGCGCGGCTATGAGTTCGCCTCGGAGACCGATACCGAGGTCATCGCGCACCGCGTGCACCTGCACCTCGAGACGCTGCACGACCTCTTCAAGGCGGTGCGCGCCACGGTGGCTGAGCTCGAAGGGGCTTACGCGCTCGTGGTGGTGAGCGAGCACGACCCGGATCGGCTCATCCTCGCGCGCGAGGGCTGCCCGGTGGTGATCGGCCTCGGGGTCGATGAGAACTTCGTGGCTTCCGACGTGGCTGCGCTGCTCCCGGTGACGCGGCGCTTCATCTTCCTCGAGGAGGGCGATGTTGCCGAGGTGCGCCGCGAGTCGGTCCATGTCATCGATCGCAACGGCGCACGCGTCGAGCGTCCGGTGCGCGAGAGCGACCTCTCCGCCAACGCCGCCGAGCGCGGTCCGTACCAGCATTTCATGCTGAAGGAGATCCACGAGCAGCCACGCGCCATCGCCGACACGCTCCAGGAGCGGGTCGCCAACGGCCGGCTGCTGGAGGCGGCCTTCGGCCCGGCGGCCACCGCGGTGCTGCAGCGGACCGAGAACGTGCACATCGTCGCCTGCGGCACGAGCTATCACGCCGCCTGCGTCGCCCGCTACTTCATCGAGCAGATTTCCAAGGTTCCGTGCGCCGTCGACATTGCGAGCGAGTACCGTTACCGCAAGCCGCTCGTGCCGCCGAATTCGCTGTTCGTCACCATCTCGCAGTCGGGCGAGACCGCCGACACGCTCGCGGCGCTGCGTCTCGCGCGGCAATCGGGCTACCTCTCCTCGCTCGCCATCTGCAACGTGCCGGAGAGCTCGCTGGTGCGCGAGTCGGAGCTGGTGATGCTGACGCGGGCCGGTCCCGAGATCGGCGTCGCTTCCACCAAGGCGTTCACCACCCAGCTCACCGCGCTCGGCATGCTGGTGGTCGCGCTCGCCCGCCACCAGGGTGGCGACGCCGAACGCGAGCGCGCGCTCGTTGGGCGACTGATCGAGCTGCCGGCGCACGTCGAGCGCGCTCTCGAGCTGGATGCGGTGATCCAGCGTCTCGCCGAGCGCTTCGCTCACAAGCGTCACGCGCTGTTTCTCGGGCGCGGAGCGCTCTATCCGATTGCGCTCGAGGGGGCGCTCAAGCTGAAGGAAATTTCCTATATCCACGCCGAAGGATATCCGGCGGGCGAGCTCAAGCACGGGCCGCTCGCGCTGGTGGATGCCGACATGCCGGTGGTCGCGGTCGCTCCGAACAACGACCTGCTCGAGAAGCTGAAGTCGAACCTCATGGAAGTACGCGCGCGCGGCGGTGAGCTGTTCGTATTCGCCGACCCCGAGTCCGGGATTTCCGCGAGCGATGGAGTCACCGTCATCGAAATGCCGCGGCAGGTGTCCTACGTGCAGGCGCCGGTGGTCTACAGTATTCCGCTGCAACTCCTCGCCTACCACGCGGCGATCCTCAAGGGCACCGACGTCGACCAGCCGCGCAATCTCGCCAAGAGCGTGACGGTCGAATAGACAGCTCGCCCTGGCCCGCCGTCACCTTGGGGTAGGATGACGGCTGGATGACAAAACCAACCGTCCCCGACATCCTCGCAGGCCTTTCGATCGCGGGACTCCTGCTGCCCGAGGCGGTGGCGTATTCGGGTCTCGCCGGCTTGCCGCCGCAGGCCGGCGTCATCGGCCTGTTCGCAGGCCTCCTGTGCTACGGCCTCATCGGTCGCAGTCGCGTCGCCATCGTGAGTGCGACCTCTTCCTCCGCCGCGGTGCTGGCGTCTGCGACTGCAGCGCTCGGTGGGGATGGCGTGGCCGAGCGCCTGGCGCTCGCGTCGATTCTGGTGGCGGGTACCGGGGTTGCGTTCGCGCTCTGCGCCGCGCTGCGGCTCGGTGCGATGTCCAACCTGATCGCACGTCCGGTGCTGCGCGGTTACACCTTCGGACTGGCGCTGGTGATCGCCGTCCGTCAATGGCCCCACCTCGTGAATGTGCAGGCTCACAACAGCAACTTCTTTGCGCTCATCCTCGAGCTGGCGCGGGGCTATCGCGACTGGCAACTGCCGAGTCTCGCGTGTGGCCTGGTCGCGCTCGCGGGACTGTTCGTGCTCGAGCGGGTGCCGCGTGTCCCGGGCGCACTGGCCGTGATCGTCGCCAGCATCCTCGCGGCTCCGACGCTTGCTGCGCACGGTGTAGTGCTGACCGGCCCCATCCATCTGGCGCTCGCCATGCCGGCCTTCACTCTGCCGCCGGGTACCCGTGTCCTGGCGCTCGTGGAATTCTCACTCGCCGTCATGTTCATCCTCTACGCGGAGTCCTACGGATCGATCCGTACCTTCGCCCTCCGGCACGACGATGTGGTGCAGCCGAACCGCGACCTGCTGGCGCTCGGCGTCGCCAACGTGCTCTCGGGATTGCTGCGCGGCACCCCGGTCGGGGCCGGCTACTCTGCTACCTCGGCCAACGATGCGGCCGGCGCACAGTCACGCCTCGCCGGGCTCAGCGCGGCGGCGGCAGTGCTGGTTTTCGTGGCGGCTTTTCTCGGCTGGATCGAACGCATTCCGGAGCCGGCGTTGGCGGCCATCGTCATCCACGCGGTCAGCAAGTCGCTGCGCCTGTCGGTGTTTCGCAATTATTTCCGTTGGCGGCGCGATCGCCTGGTGGCCGTAGCGGCAGTAGTGGGAGTGATGCTCCTCGGAGTGCTCAACGGGCTCCTCGCCGCGATCGCGCTCACCATTGCGCTGCTGCTGCGCTCGCTGGCGCGGCCGCGTGTCTCGATACTCGGGCGCGTCGGCGAGCACGACTACCTCAACATCGCGCGCTTTCCGGCGGCAGCCACGGTGCCGGACATGCTGGTGATCCGACCCGAGGAGCCTTTGTTCTTCGCCAACGCCGAGCCGCTGCTCGCGCAGGTCCGCGAGCGCGTGCGCAGCGATGCTTCGGCCAAGGTCGTGGTACTCAGTCTGGAGGAGTCTCCAGACCTCGACAGCACCTCGGTCGAGGCGCTCGGGGAGCTGTGCGGGTGGCTGAGCGGTCACGCCGTCGAGCTGCGGCTCGCGAGGTTGAAGGACTCGGCGCGCGACGCGCTGGTCCGGGCCAACCTCAAGCACCTCCCGGCGGGCGCGCTCCTGTACGCGAGCGTTGACGACGCCGTGCGTGGACAGCGTGTTACCCCCTGAAGCGAATCAACTACTTACGGGTTGGAAGTTACATGTCTGTCAGGTGCCACCCCGTCGCGGCGGGCACGTGTTAACCTTGCCGCGCAAACGACACGGAGAACGTCATGGCAGATGACAAGAGCACGACCACGCCGCCCTCCAACAATCCCTACACCCAAATACATGTCGTGCAGTCCGGCGACACGCTCTCGAAGATCGCCCAGAAGTACTACGGCGATGCCTCGTTGTACACTCAGATTTTCCAGGCGAATCGCGATGTGCTGAGCGATCCGAACAAGATCTCGCCCGGCCAGAAGCTGCGTATTCCCTGACTGTCGCAACTACTTGCCAAAGAGGTACTCAAAAATGAAGAAACCATCGCTTTGGGTGCTGGTCATGCTGGCGGCCGTCCTCGTCGCCGCCTGTCAGAACCAACGGGCACCGGCCGAGCAGGCGGTCGCCGCCGCCGAGTCGGCGCTCACCAACATCCGCGACATGGCGACCCGCTATGCCCCGGACCAGTTGCAGGCCGTCGAGGCTCAGCTGAACAGTGCCAAGGACAGCCTCGCCAAGGGCGACTACAAGGCGGTGCTCGCCGGCATGCCGGCGCTCCAATCCGCCATCAACAGCCTGAAGGACACCGCGACGGCCAAGCAGCAGGAGGTCGATGCGGCCAATGCGAAGGCGAAGGACGCCTGGGGTCCGATGAGCAGCGATGTGCCGAAGATGGTCGATGCGATACAGAGCCGGGTCGACATCCTCTCGAAGTCGCATCACCTGCCGAAGGGCGTCACCAAGGACTCACTGGCCGCGGCGAAGTCGAGCGTGGACAGCATGAAGTCGGCCTGGGGTGCCGCTGCCAATGCGGCGACCTCCGGCGACTACAACACCGCCGTGAGCAAGGGTCAGGCGGTGCGGGATCAGGCCTCCCAGATCATGCAGTCGCTCGGCATGAAATCGGGCTGACCGTCTCTTCAGTGCTTGCCGGCCGCCTCGCCGCACTTGCCGATGAGGCGGCCGGTAAGATCGTAGGTATCCGCGGCGACGATCTCGATGTCGGCCCACTCGCCGGCGGCGAGTGGCACTTGTCTGTTGCGCACGATCCGCACGGCCCCATCGATCTCCGGCGCCTCCGCCGCACTGCGCGCGAGCGCGACATCCGCCGACACCTCGTCCACCAGCACGCGCACCTGCTGCCCGACGCGCGCGGCGAGGCGGCGGGCGCTGATCGCGGCGGCACGCTCCATGAAGCGCGCATAACGCTCCTGCTGCAGCTCCGCCGGCACATGGTCCGGCAGGGCGTTCGCCGCCGCTCCGTCGACCGGTGAGTACTTGAAGCAGCCGACCCGATCGAGCTGCGCCTCATCGAGCCAGCTGAGCAGCTCGGCGAATTCGGCTTCGGTCTCGCCGGGAAAGCCGACGATGAAGGTGCTGCGCAGCGTCAGATCCGCACAGTCGCGGCGCCAGGTGCGGATGCGGGCGAGGGTGTCCTCGGCGTGCGCCGGGCGGCGCATGCGTTTCAACACCGCAGGACTGCCGTGCTGGAACGGAATGTCGAGATACGGCAGCACGCGCCGCTCCGCCATCAGCGGAATCACCGCATCGACGTGCGGGTACGGATAGACGTAGTGCAGGCGCACCCAGACGCCGAGCTCAGCGAGCGCCCGCGCCAGGTCGATGAAGCGCGTCTCGTGCTCCCGCTCCCGCCAGCTGCGCCGCGCGTAGCGCAGATCCGCTCCATAGGCACTCGTGTCCTGCGAGATGACCAGCAGCTCCTTCACTCCGGCGGCGGCGAGGCGCTCGGCTTCGCGCATTACCTCATCGATGGGGCGGCTCGCGAGCCGGCCGCGCATCGAGGGAATGATGCAGAAGCTGCAGCGGTTGTTGCAGCCTTCCGCGATCTTGAGGTACGCATAGTGACGCGGTGTGAGCCGCACTCCCTGCGGCGGTACAAGATCGAGGAACGGATCGTGTACGGGCGGCAGGTGCGCGTGCACCGCGCTCACCACCTGCTCGTAAGCCTGGGGACCTGTCACCTCGAGCACACGCGGGTGGCGCTCGAGGATGCGCTCCGGGCGTGCGCCCAGGCAGCCGGTCACGATGACGCGCCCGTTCTGCTCGAGCGCCTCGCCGATCGAGTCGAGCGACTCATCCACCGCCGCGTCGATGAAGCCGCAGGTGTTGACGACCACCAGGTCCGCCGCCTGGTAGGTCGGAGCGATCTCGTAACCTTCCGCACGCAGCTGGGTGAGTATCCGCTCCGAGTCCACCAGCGCCTTGGGACACCCGAGGCTTACGAAGCCAACTTTCGGTGCCCGCGCCGCACCGGGCGCACGCGCTGCGGTGCTGCGCGCGCGGGTGGCGGTGCGTGAGTGCGGGCGAGGCGGTGCGGAGGCAGGCGAGCGGCCAGACATAAAGGGTACCGACGCTGTCGGCCGGTGGTCAGAAAAAGGGCGGCTATGCTAAAGCACCCCAGGAAATTTGGCTAATCGCGCTCGGCAAGCACAATTCGATTGGCAAGATGCCAAATTTCTTGGGGACCCCGCTAAAGCACCCCAGGAAATTTGGCTAATCGCGCTCGGCGAGCGGGCCACTCACCTCGAGCTCATTGCTGCATCGGCCGCTCGGCGGAGACGGCACCGGCCGGCGCGGCAGCGATGCGCGCCGCGTGCTGCAGGCGATGCAGTGCGTAGAACACCAGCAACACGATGAGCGGCATGACCAGCCACGGCCACACCGCCGGCCGGCGGTCACTAGCGGCCATACATCCCCGTGAGCTGCGCTTCGCCGAGCGATTGTGCGCGCACGTTGAAAGCGATCAACGCAGCGCTCGCACCCTCGGGAACCTCGAGCTTGGGCACCTTCAGCGCATGGAGGTTGAAGTTGTAGTGATGCGGCTTGCCCGGAGGCGGGCAGGGTCCACCGTAGCCGACGCTGCCATAGTCGCTGCGGCCTTGCACCGCACCGGCCGGCATGAGGCCCTTCTTCGGATCTCCGGCCCCGGCCGGCAGCGAGCTGGTCCCCGCGGGGATGTTGAACACGATCCAGTGCCACCAGCCACTGCCCGTGGGCGCATCGGGATCGTGCATCAGCAGCGCGAAGCTCTGGGTACCCGCTGGAGCGCCGCTCCAGGCGAGAGCCGGTGATATGTTGCCGCCCTTGCAGCCAAACTCGTGGAACACCTGGGCGTTGGCGATCGTGCCGCCCGCGGTGATATCGGTACTGGTAAGGCTGAACTTGGCCATGGCGCCCGTCTCCTTGGCAGCGGGCGGCGCCGCCGCGAGCAAGGTCGTTCCAGCGACGGCCATGGTCGCGAGCCAGGCATGCGCCGTCCACGCCGTCGGCCTCATGGCTGTCGCTCCTCAATGTCGGGCCGGTCAACACCGGCGCAGCGCAGTGTGCAGCGCGCGAGGCGTGGAGTGCAAATCAGGGAATTGGAAGGCTACCCCGGAGCGCCGGGACGGCCCGCCTCAGATCAAAACGCTACCGGGGTCCCCAAGAAATTGCGCGTCTTGTTCAGGGGTGTTCGCCCGGCGAGTACCGCGAGCGCAATTTCTTGGGGTGGGGTGGCGCTAGCCTCGGGCCCAGTGTCCCGGCTCCATGCGCCAGCCGTTACCAGCCGGGCGCCAGCTGTGCGCGACCCAGTGATAACCGGGGCGCGGCGCCTGCCAGTAACCGGGATGCCAGGCGTAGCGGCCGCCCTCCCAGAACCACGCGCCGCCCACCCAGAAATATCCGGGAGCGGGAGCGATGCCGACGACTTCGAAGCGCACCGGGGGCGGGGCCTCGAAGGCGACCACGGCGTGATAGCCCGGAGCGGGCGCGACGACGCACGCGGACACCGCAACGGTGAGCAGTAAGCTCGCGACCGCAACTTTGGCGGAAATGAGTTTCATCCAGCTGCCTCCTGTTCACTGCGCGCTCGGGTGCGCGACCCTATGTATGCTCCAACGCGCGACACTGCGGCGAAGCGTACCGAGCGGGGTACCACCATGAGCCTTACGACTGGAGAAGTGTTAAATGAGTCCGCCGAGCTCGTTGATTACAACCTGTTCAGTAGCCATTCAGCGCTGGAGGAAGCGCTGCTGCGCGAGGGCGCGCCGCACGACCGGGCCGCGCTGCGGGCACTCGGCGAGCGACTCGGCGATGTGACGATGTTCACACTCGGCGATCTGGCCAATCGCCACCCACCGCAGCTGCGCGCTTACGATCGCCGCGGCGCGCGTCGCGATGAGGTCGAGTTCCATCCCGCCTGGCACGAGCTCATGCGTCGCCTGGTCGCGGAGGGTCTGCACACCGGGCCCTGGGCGCAACCGCGTGCCGGAGCGCACGTGGCGCGCGCCGCCGGCTACATGCTGTGGGCGGAGATCGAGAACGGCACGCAGTGCCCGGCCACCATGAGCTACGGCGCGGTGCCCGCGCTCGCGCGCGCCGGCGCCGCCTTCGCTCCCTGGCTCGAGCTGCTGCTGTCGCGTGACTACGATAGCCGCTTCGCGCCGGCCGCCGGCAAGCGCGGTGCGCTCATCGGCATGGGCATGACCGAGCGGCAGGGCGGATCCGACGTGCGCACCAACACCACGCAGGCGCAGCCGGCCGGTGGCCGCGGACCCGGCTGCGAGTACCGGCTCTCGGGCCACAAGTGGTTTTTCTCGGCGCCGATGTGCGACGCTTTCCTGGTGCTGGCGCAGGCGGCGGCGGGACTGTCGTGCTTTCTCGTGCCGCGCTTTTGCCCCGACCGCAGCGTGAACGCGCTGCGGCTGGTGCGCCTGAAGGACAAGCTCGGCAACCGCTCCAATGCTTCCGCGGAGGTCGAGTTCCACGAGGCCTTCGGCCTGCTGCTCGGCGAGGAGGGGCGCGGCATCCCCACCATTCTCGAGATGGGCGTCTATACGCGTCTCGACAACGCCATCGGCTCCGCCGGCCTCATGCGCCAGTGCGTCGCACAGGCCATCCATCACGCCCGCGGGCGGCGCGCGTTCGGGCGGCTGCTCACCGAGCAGCCACTGATGCGCAACGTGCTGGCGGATCTCGCGCTCGAATGCGAGACGGCGGTGATGCTCACGATGCGCCTCGCGCGCGCCTTCGATGCACAGCAGGAGGATGAGGCAACGCTGCTGCGCCGCGTGCTCACGCCGGTGGCGAAGTACTGGGTTTGCAAGCGCGCGCCCGCGGTATGCGCCGAGGCCATGGAGGTGCTCGGCGGCAACGGTTATATCGAAGACTTCCCCGTGGCGCGCCGCTTCCGCGAATCGCCGCTGAACTCCATCTGGGAGGGCTCGGGCAACATCATGTGCCTCGATGTGCTGCGGGCGCTCGCGCGCGAGCCGCACACCCTCGATGCGCTGGAGGCGCTGCTCGCGGGCGCGGCCGGGCGCGATGTGCGCTATGACCGCTACCGCGCGGCGCTGCTCAGCGATCTCGGCGCTGCCAGCGAGAGTGAGCTGCGCGCCCGTGATCTGACGCAACGCATCGCGCTCGCCGCGCAGGCGGCCCTGCTGCTGCAGCACGGCCCGGCAGCCTCCTGCGAGGCCTTCATGGCCTCGCGGCTCGCCGCCGGTCCCCCGGCGGCATTTGGCACGCTGCCGCCTGGTGTCGACTGCGATGCCTTGATGGCACGCGTGCTCGCGCCATGAGCGCCGCCGCTGCGCACGGGCGCGCGGGGTTCGACCGCGCCTATTACCAGCGCTACTACTTCGATCGGCGGACCGCGGTCGCAACGGGCAGCGAGGTGCGGGCGCGCGCGCGGTTCATTGCGGCCTTCGTGGCGCATGCCGGGCTGCCGGCGCGGCGCATCCTCGATGCGGGCTGCGGCACGGGACTGCTGGGCTCCGCGCTCATCCGGCTGCTGCCGCGTGCGCGTTACGTGGGGCTCGAGAGCAGCGCTTATCTGTGCGCGCGTTACGGCTGGGAGCACGGACGGATCGAGGAGTATCGCGCCCCGCGGCGGTTCGACCTGGTGATCTGCTACGACGTGCTGCAATACCTGCCGGCGGCGTCGGCGGAGCGCGCGCTCAGGAACTTCGGCCGACTGTGCCGCGGGGTGCTGTATTTCACCGCGCTCACACGCTACGACTACGAGCAGAACTGCGACCAGTCACGCACCGACCCCAACGTGTACCTGCGCAGCGCGGCGTGGTACCGCAGGCGACTGCGGCGGGATTTCCGCGAGGCCGGACTCGGATTCTGGCTGCGGCGCGGCGCGCCGCTCACGCTCTGGGAGTTGGAGTCGAGGTGACCGACAGTGGGGCCGCGCGTCGTCTGCGGAACAGCGGGTAGAGCGGCAGTCCCAGCAGGATGAGCACGATGGTCGCGATCGACTCGCGCGGTGCGCTCGCGAGCGCACTCACCACGATCCACACCAACACCAGGGCAAAGAGCAGCGGCACGAGCGGGTAACCGGGCACCCGGTACGGGCGCGGCTCGTGCGGCAGCTTGTGCCGCAGCACGATCACCGCGAGCGCCACCGGTATCCAGAAGAGCGCGTACGACATCACCGCCATGTTGGTGAGCTGATCGAAGGTGCCGGTCACCGCGAGCAGCGCCCCCCAGACGGCCAGCAGCACGAGCGAGGTCACCGGCACACGGCTCACCGGCGCGAGCCGGGCGAAGCGCTCGAAGAACAGCCCGTCGCGTGCCGCGGCGTAGGGAACGCGCGCCGCGCTCAGGATGACACCGTTCATCGAGCCGATGGTCGAGACGAGGAAGATCAGCGCCGCGATCGCGGCCGCGCGCCCGCCGAGGAAGGTCTGCACCGTGCGTGCCGCCACCGAGGGCGCCTCGGGATAGGCGGTGGAATTGGCGCTCGTCACCTGCCAGAAGGGCAGCGCGTACAGGTAGGCGGTGTTGATCGTGAGATAGAGCACCAGCACCAGCAGCGTTCCGCCGAGGATCGCACGCGGCAGGTTGCGCTGCGCCTCGTGCACCTCGCTCGCCGCCATCGGCAGGAACTGCCAGCCGCTGTACGCCCACAGCGCGGAGAACAGCGCCGCGCCGAAGCCGGCGAGGCCGCCGCTGGCGCTGCCCGCGGGGGCGGCGAGGTTGGCGACCGAGCCGGTGCTGCTGAAGAGGAATACCCCGACCGCGACGCCGGCGATCGCCAGTACCTTCGCCGCGGCGAGCACCGACTGCACGCGGCCGCCGAACATGACGCCGGCACAGTTGATCGCCGCGAACACCGCGATGACGGCCACCGCCAGGAGCTGCCGCGGCCCGAAAGTGAAGTGATAATCGGCACCGAATAGCCGCACGCTACGTACCAGCCAGTCCGCCCCGAGCGGATGGATGTCGGCAACGAAGATGGCCGCCGCCGCGCCATAAGCGGCCACTGCGGCGCCACCGAGCACGAAGGCGGTGCAGGCGAACAGGAATCCCGGCACCTCGCCGTAGGCGCGGCTGAGGTAGACGTACTCGCCGCCGGCATGCGGCAGAAGCGCGCCGAGTTCGGCGAAGCACAGTGCGCCGAGGATCGCCACGAGCCCGGCGCCGGCCCACGCCGCGAGCACCAGCGCCGGTGTGCCGACCGCCTGTGCCACGGTCGCGGATTTGAGGAAGATGCCGGTGCCGATGATGATCCCGACCACCAGCGAGGTGGCGTGTGTCAGCGTCAGGTCGCGGCGCGGCTGCAGCTCGGGGACGGCCATGCGCGCTATCGTACAATCGCGCTCGCCCACGCATGGAGATAAACATCATGGCCGGCCACGAATATCGGGCACGCATTCACTGGGAGCGCAGCGGCGCGATCTTCACCGACAACCGCTACAGCCGCGGCCATTCCTGGCAGTTCGACGGCGGCGTGGCGGTGCCGGCCTCTTCCTCGCCCTACACCGTACGCGTGCCGCTGTCGGTGGAGGCGGCGGTCGACCCGGAAGAGGCGCTGGTGGCGGCGCTCTCCAGCTGCCACATGTTGTGGTTCCTGTCGCTGGCGGCGGCGGCCCGCTTGCGCGTCGATGACTACAGCGACGAGGCCGTGGGCACGATGGGCCGCAACGCCGCCGGCAAGACCGCCATGCTGAGCGTCACGCTGCGGCCGCGCGTGCGCTTCTCCGGCGAGCGTCTGCCCGCGCGCGCGGACATCCTGCAGCTGCATGAGCGCGCGCACGAGGAATGCTTCATCGCCAACTCGGTGACCACCGCGGTGCACCTCGAGCCGGTATTCGATGCCTGAGCGGCTCGCGAGCTTCCGCGGCCAGGTCGAGTGCCAGCGGCAGGACTCCGTGCCAGGTCTCACGCTGAGTGGCACGGCGAGCGGGCCCGGTGCGGAGCCCACCGCGCTCGCCTTCAGCGCCGCGGCCCCGGCGGATCTGCCCGCGACGCTCGAGGATGCCGCGGTGGAGCATCTCGGCGGGAGCGAGTACCGCATCGCCACGGCCGATCGTTCCTGGACGATCAGCGCTCGCGCCGTGCACCTGCACAGCGAGATCGCGCCGCAGTTCTACCGCGCCATTCCGCCGCGCCCCGCGCCCTGGACGAAGCGTGTGTTCTGGCGCGTGGTGCTGGCGCTCGCGGCGAGCCGCGCCGGGCTGGCGCTGCTGCGAGCGCTGCGGCGCTGAGGTCGGAGGCGCGCGGACTCCGTGCGCCGCGCGCCAGTGCTACGAGCTCGGCGAGCGCGCCTCGAGTATCGGCGTGTCGCCGACCGGCACGCGCTGTGTGCCGAGGAGCGAGGCGTACGCGGCCAGCTGCGTGTGGAACGCGCGGCTCCAGGTGTAGTGACGCAGCACGCGGGCGCGCGCGAGGGCGCCCACCGCTTCGAGGTCGCGCTCGTAGAGCGCGGCGATGGCCGCCGCCATCCCGGGGGCGCTATCGGGCTCGGCGAGCACGCCGACGCTGTCGTCGACCAATTCCGGAAACGCGCCGGCACGCGCCGCCACCACCGGGCGGCCGCACGCCATCGCCTCGAGTATCACCAGCCCGAAGGTCTCCTTCGTTCCCGCGTGAACCAGGGCATCCGCGGAAGCGATCCAT
>Ga0306922_10000961_pt1 | contig 25053 bp, 21 predicted proteins | sample sta12Cox44000082_FD_203758 | JGI IMG/M metagenome (GOLD analysis project Ga0306922, IMG submission 203758) | Lab enrichment of tropical soil microbial communities from Luquillo Experimental Forest, Puerto Rico - statoxic.12C.oxic.44.000.082 (v2)... | ecosystem: Environmental > Terrestrial >... | reverse complement strand
GGTTACCAGGGTCAGGCGTGTGGTGGGGTCGATGATGGTGGAGATGTAGCCGAAGCCGCGCGCCTGCTGGGTGAAGTCGTGGGGTTCTCGATCCCCAGGATGTTTTGCAGATAGCTGCCGGTGAAGAAATACTCGGTGCTGCCGGTTCGCCCGCCGTATTCGATCGCGGTTCTGCGGGTCTCGCGGCTGCCGCCGTAGACGCTGACAGCGCCGGTATTGTCGAACGCGCCGCTGCGCGTGCTGATGTCGACGAGGGCGGCGGTGCGCAGGCCGTATTGCGCCGGCAGCGCGCCGGTGATCAGCGCGAGGTTGCCGATCAGGCTGGCGTCGAGGATCTGGCAGAAGCCGCTCAGCCCATCGGGCAGCATGACGCCGTTGATCCGGAATTGCACGTTGGCGTGCTCGTTGCGCACGTGGAAGTTGCCGCTGGCAGCGGAATCCTTGGTGACGCCGGGGAGTTGCAGCAGCACCTCGTTGAGCTGCGCATTGGTGCCCTGCGGAAGCGATTCGATGTCCTGGTGGCTCAGGTTGGACGGGGCGGTGCCGAGCGGCGCGTAGATGTTGCTGCGCGCGTTGTTGAAGTTGTTCACCTCGGTATTGAACCGGCTCGCCTCGCCCGCCTGGGTTTGTTGCGGCGTGGTCGCGGGAGCGGCCGCAGGCTGCGGTGGCGGCGCGACGGGCCGAGGCGCCGCCGGCGGGGCCGGCCGCTGCGGCGGAGCCGTCACCGTGACGGGCGGAAGTTGAACCGCTCCCGGCGGGACCGCGGGCGCTGCCTCGCCTGATGGCGCAGGCGCGGCCGGCGTTTCCTGCGGTGGCGTTTCGCTCGGAGCCGGTGGCTGCGACGCCGGCGGCGGCGTTTGCGGCGCTTGTTGCGGCGTTTGCGGCTCATCCGGTGGTGGCGGCGTTTGCGCCAATGTCGCGCCGGCGAGCGTCAGCAAGACCAGCGCCGAACTGCTCAGAAGCAGAAACCGGTTCGATTGGATAGCCATTTACGCCCCCACACGCCCTCAACAGCCCTGCGCGAACGACTGCGTCATTCACGACCACGGCACGGAAGTGCCGCGTGGATATCGGCGCGGCCCGCGCTTGCGCGGCGGCGTGCCGATATCGGATCGATGTCAGGCGATGGGAGGCGCGCGGGCCTGGAACAGCGCGCCGGGCGGCGCGGTCAAATCAAATTGGACGATAATTTGGTGCGGCGAGCGGGCCGAGACTGCCGGCACCGGCAAGGCCGGCGACGCCGACGGCAGCGCTGTGCCGGCGAGGTGGATGAGCGCGCAGATCGCGCAATAGTTGTCAGCATGCCCCGGCAAATGATCGTGATGCCGGCCCGCAGGCTTCGCCGCATCGCTGGTGGTCGCAACCGCTTTGGCGGCCGAATCGTGCGAGATCGGACCGACATGCACGTGCCCGAATGAGAGCACGAGCTGGAGCGTCAGCGCCAATAGCGCGAGGTACGAGCACCACTTCGAACGCAGCCGATCCATCTTCACGCTCTGCGAACGTCACCGCCGCATGCCACGACGACGTAACACTATAACAATGCAAGTTGTCGCACATTGGGCCGGTGCGCGATTCTCTGCGACTGTTGCATCGTTGCCGCACGCGCGAGCGCAAGGCGGCGGATGCCCTCCCTGTAATTCCGTGCTGCGAGTCGTGAGCGCGTCGCGACCTCGTCTAAACACGCCCACCTAATAGCAAAAGCCCGGCCTTAGGGCCGGGCTTTTAATGCATTGCCGATTATCAGCAGAACATGCAGGCTGCATAGACAACGCCACCGGTCGCCAGCAGGCCGATGGCGATCAAAGCGAGTTTCATGATCCGCCTCCTATTGGCCAAAAGATACATCGAAAGGACGTCGATTTCCAGTTGTCCTTCGGCGGTAAGTAGCGTTGCAAATCGGCCTCAATGATCTATCCTCGCAGCCGGTCGTGCAAGATGTTGTCGATGCCCGCCAGAGCCTTTCGCAGCAAAGCGGCAATCGTCCTTGCCGCGCTGTATGCGCTTTGCATTCTCGCCCCGTCCATCGCCTTCGCGTTTTCGAACAACCCGACAATTGCGCATTGTCTGACTGAAGATCACGTCGGCATCCACGATCACGGTGGCAAGATTCACGCCCATGCCGACGGGATGGCTCACCGCCATCACGATGACGGCGTCGCTCATCGGCACCACGATGAGGGTACAGTGCTGAAGCACACCGGTGACGAAGGTAAGGCTGCGAATTGTTGCGGGCTGTTCTCGCTGGTCGCGGTGGCCGGCGAGTCAAGCCTGATCCTGGGCCCGTCGAGCAGCGCTTCCAAACTTCTTCCGCTTGCGCTCGAGGCACTGAGCGGACGCGGCCCTGAACGCATCAATCGTCCCCCAATCGTCTGACGATCACGCTTTCTATCGGTGGGCGAACGGCTTAGGGCCGGGCGCGCGCACGTCATTGATCGACAGTCGAGGAATGCATGCCTGGGCAGCCGCGGACGAATTGCACCGCCGGTGCGATGGCCGCCAACTTTCGCAAGATCAAGTTCGCAACAGTCGCGCTTCTCTCGGTGGCCGCGCTGTTGCTTACCGGGTGGCGCGATCCTCCGCCTTCGGCGCACATGCCTGACCCGGCTGACCCTCGGGCGCCCGTGCCTCCCGTTGGTTATGGGTCCACGATCAGGACCTATAAGCGGCAGCGTCCGGTCGAGCCTGGGGCTTGGCGCGAGCAGAACCAACGCGTCACGCCGCAACCCAAAACTGGTCAATAGGCGCTGGCAGTGATTTGGCAATCCCGCTCGCATCGGCCGCGCTCGCAGCCACGATTGCTGCCCGCTTGCAGCGGCTTCGCCACGGCGATGCTGATTGCCAGTTGCACTTGGTTCTCGCCGGACGGGGGCATGGGGGTCGTCGCCACGATCGCGGAGCAGGAGCTCAAGAAAGACGTGGTCGCGGTCCGCTCGGCGGAAGAGGCCGAGGCCGCCAACGCGATCATTCGCCGGCTTCTCGATCGCCCGTTGACTGCCGATGCGGCGGTTCAGATCGCGCTCCTCAACAACCGCGGCCTGCAGTCCGCCTACGATGAGCTCGCCGCTGCCGATGCGGCGCGAGTCGGCGAAAGCCTCCCGCCGAATCCAACGTTTTCGTGGCGGCGCATCCAGCAGGGCCTAGCGCTCGAGAGCGAGATGCAGCTCGTCACGAATATTATCGCGCTTGCGACCCTGCCAGCGCGATCCGAGATTGCTGCAGAGCGCTTTCATCAAGCGCAGCTGCGCGCCGCAGAAGAGACACTGCGTGTCGCGCACGAAGCGCGGCGCGCCTACTATCGCGCGGTCGCCCTCCGCGAATTGGCCCGCTTCCTGGCGGAATCGCAGTCGGCCGCCGAAACCGCGACACAATTTGCCAGGCGGCTCGGCGAAACCGGCGCCATGAACAAGCTCGATCAGGCGCGCGAGCAGGTGTTCTATGCCGATCTGACAGCGCAGCTGGCAATCGCGCGTCAGCGCGAATCCAGTGAACGCGAAGCGCTTATCCGCGCGATGGGGCTATGGGGTACAAGTCTCGACTTCAAGCTTCCCAATGCGCTTCCCGCGCTGCCGCGCCGTGCTCAGAGCCTGGCGGGTATCGAGGTGGAAGCGGTGCGCCGGCGCGTCGATTTGCAAGTCCGTCGCGTCGAGCTTGACCTGCTCGCCAAATCCTACGGTCTCACCCAAGCCACCCGCTTCATCAATCTGCTCAACGCCGGCTATGCCGACAAGCTGGAAAAGCGCGCTGACGAACGCATTCTGATGCGTGGCTTCGATCTGCAATTGCAGATCCCGCTGTTCGACTTCGGCGAAGTCCGCGTGCGTGAGGCCGAAGCCGCCTATATGCAGGGCGTCAACCGGCTGCTTGAATTGGCGGTCAATGTGCGCTCGCAAGCGCGCGACGCCTACCGCACCTATCGTTCTGCCTATGACATCGCTGGTCACTATCAGCGCGAGGTCTTGCCCCTGCGCAAGATCATCTCGGATGAAACCCTGCTTCGCTATAACGCCATGCTGATCGACGTATTTTCGCTGCTTGCCGAGGCGCGCCTGCGCATTGCGGCGACGATCGCCGCGATCGAAGCGAAGCGCGATTTCTGGCTGGCGGCGGTCGACCTCAAGGCAGCGACCGTCGGCGGCGGCATGTCCGGCAATAGAACCGGAGCATCGAGGCCGACAAGCGACTCGTCTGCGGACACAGGCAGACACTGAACAAGGAGAACAATCATGCTTTCACGCAGAGGATTTCTCGGCAGCGCCGCGGTGTTGGCCAGCGCGAGTGCGATCAGCGGCCGCGTGCCGGCCGCCGGCATCCCCGAAGCGCCGTCCACGACCGCGACGACCACACAGCCGCCGATGTTTCCGACTGGCGGCCCCGACTATCAGCCGGTCGTCACGCTCAACGGCTGGACGCTGCCGTGGCGCATGAACGGTGACTGGAAGGAATTTCATCTCGTCGCCGAGCCCGTGGTGCGCGAATTCGCGCCCGGCATGAACGTGAATTTGTGGGGCTACAACGGCCAGGCGCCGGGGCCGACAATCGAGGCGGTGGAAGGTGACAAGGTGCGCATCTTCGTGACCAACAAGCTGCCCGAGCATACGACGGTCCATTGGCACGGCATGTTGCTGCCGAACGGCATGGACGGCGTCGGCGGCGTGACCCAGCCGCACATCGACCCGGGCCAGACCTTCGTCTACGAGTTCGAGATCAAGAAAAGCGGCACGTTCATGTACCACCCGCATTCCGACGAGATGGTGCAGATGGCGATGGGCATGATGGGGATGTTCATCGTGCATCCACGCGATCCCAGATTTCGCCGCGCCGATCGCGATTTCGTTTTCATCATGAGCAGCTACTTAGTCGAGCCCGGCACCCGTCTGCCGAAGGTCGCGGAGATGACCGATTTCAACATGTGGACGTGGAATAGCCGCGTATTTCCCGGCATCGATGCACTGCCGGTGCGGCTCGGCGACCGCGTGCGCGTTCGCATGGGCAATCTCACCATGACCAATCATCCGATCCATCTGCACGGCCATACGCTCGCGGTGACATGCACCGACGGCGGCTGGATACCGGAGAGCGCGCAGTGGCCGGAAGCGACCATCGATGTGCCGGTCGGGACCGTCCGCGCCTTCGACTTCATCGCGGATGCCCCGGGCGACTGGCCGTTCCATTGCCACAAGACGCATCACGCCATGAACGCCATGGGGCACAACGTGCGAAACTTCATCGGCGTCGACAAACGCGATCTCGCCCGGCAGGTCCGCAAACTCGTCCCTGACTACATGCCGATGGGATCGGCCGGCATGGCCGACATGGGTGCCATGGAAATGCCGATGCCGGATAGCACGCTGCCGATGATGACCGGGTTCGGACAATTCGGCCCGATCGAAATGGGCGGCATGTTCACATTGATCAAAATTCGTGAAGGTCTCGCGGCCAACGATTACCGGGATCCCGGCGACTACAAGCATCCGCCGGGCACCGTCGCCTATCAGGTGGAAAATCCCAGCGCCTCAGCGCCGGCAGGGGATCGCCCGGCCAGCCAGCCGAAAGCCGCACCCAAAGCAGTCAAACCTGGAACCAATCACAAAGGACACTGAGGGAGCTCAATTGAATGTCAAGATTTGCCATTGCTATCGCTACCGTGGTGCTGCTGTTCGCAGCAACGGCGGCGCTCGTGCGCACGCAGGCCCACGAAAACCATGGCACGTTTTCCGCCGGCCAGCCCGGCGACGCGAACAAGCCGGCGCGCACCGTCCGCATCCTGATGCACGACGACGGCAACGAGCAGAACATGCGCTTCGAGCCGGCGTTGATCAGGGTGCGAAAAGGCGAGCAAATCCGTTTCGTGCTGGAGAATGCCGGGACCGAAAGCCACGAATTCATGCTGGCCACGGTTGCAGAGAATCGCAAGCACGCGGAAGTGATGAAAAAATTTCCCGAGATGGAGCATGACGATGCGAATGCCAAGCGCCTTGCGATGTCGCAGCGCGGGGAATTGCTCTGGAGGTTCACCGAAGCAGGCGAATTTGAGTTCGCCTGTCTCATTCCCGGCCATTACGAAGCGGGCATGCACGGGAAGATCATCGTGAAATAACCGATTCAGCAAACACCAACAGCATCGTTATGAGAAAAACTTACATCGCGCTTGCAGCGGTCGCGCTGTTCGCCAGCGCCATGCCGCTCGGCGCGGCGGCGCAGTCCAGCGACTACGTCAATGGCCAAGTGACAAAGATCGACGAATCGGCCGGCAAAATCACCATCAAGCACGGCCCGCTCAAAAAATTCGACATGGACGAGGGCATGACCATGGTCTTTCGCGCCGGCGATCCGGCGATGCTGAAAGCGGTGAAGCGCGGCGACCGCGTTCGCTTCGTACCGGAGCGGATCAATGGCCAATTCACGGTCACAAGGATCGAGAAGGCGAAGTGACAGGGCCGACAACGCGCTGCCAGCCAGACTGTCGCGCGCTGCCGCTGTACCAGGACGAGACTATCCAATCTTGCGCGGCTGAAGGCTCGCTGCCTTCACGCGGGGGGCGCGTCGGATGGCCGCTGCAAGTGCGATCAGAAGTCCGAGCGCAAATACTTTCCACGCCGGCGCAATGCCAAGAACGAGGCTGAAATTATTGCGCAGTGTCCCCCACGGCGCATAGCCGTGGTATGCCCAAATCCAGAAAGCTTCGAAGAAGGCGGTGAAAAGAAACGAAGCCAGAGCGAGCATTACCAGCGCCCTGACATCGGTCCCTAGCCCGCGGCGCTTCAACTCCCTCCAGACCATGAGCCAGAAGAACATTCCGCTCATCAAGTACTGCTCCGAGTAGATTTCGGGCGACAGCAGGTAGTGAAGGAGCGCCAATGCCGCAATCACGTAGATCGTGTTGTGCAGGCGATTCCAGCCTTTCGCTCCCATGCGCTGCACTGCTGCATCGAGCGAAGTGGCGCCCAAGGCGATCAGACCAATTGTCGAGACGGTCGCCACGATCAGGCTGAGCCTGGTCGTCATCTCATGGGCGATCGATGCAAAGTTCCAGAACCGCAAAGCAAAATAGATGATGAGATGCGCAATCGAATAGGCGAGCGCAGTCACGCCAATCATTCGTCGCACGATAATGAGCCGAGGCCAACCGAATATCGTCGAAGCCGGCGTGATCGCCAAGGCGAGCAGCAGGATTGCCGTCGCCCACACGCCCGACCAGTAAGTCATTCCACCGAGCGGAACGGGGCCAAATTGGTCACTGCGGACCTGATAAAAAAGCCAGATCGCCGGCACAAACATGAGTGCGAATGTGCCCGCCTTGAGCCAGGAAAATCTATGGTTCCTGTCTTGCCAGGGCCAGACCAACGGCAACTCCTGCGTCGAGACGATTTTCGGCACGTCCGGGAAAGGTTATTGCAGCACTGCCGATTGATCCAGCGCGCGTTCGATCCCGTCGCCTGCGGGCATCAGATCAAGGTCCGCTTCGATATTATTTCCGACGCAACTGCGCCGGCACGCTTGGCCTATGGCGGAGCAACGCTTCAGCGCGCGTCGCGTTCCTCAACGCTTGTCGCGACCGACAGCATCCAAAACGATACGGATACGCTCGGCGAGCTCGGTCTGGACGACCGGCTTTTGGATCACTTCCACGTCCGCATCGAGCCGTCCCTGGTGCACGATGGCATTGCGCGAGTAGCCGGTCATGTAGAGCACTTTCAGGGCGGGCCAGCGCGCATGCAGTTTCCGCACCAGCTCGCGACCGGTGGCGCCGGGCAGGACGATGTCGCTCAACAGCAGGTCGATTCTGCCGCCGCGCCGCTCGACCAGCTTGAATGCCGTCGCCGCGTCGTGTGCCTCGAGGACCTCGTAATCGAGGTCGCGCAGCACCGCGACGATGTAGGAACGCACGTCGGCGTCATCCTCGACAACGAGAATCGTTTCGCCGAGACTCTTTCCGGCTGTGCTGGTTGGCTCCGTCCGACCCGGTTGGATTTCTCCCATGAGCCGCGGCAAATAGATTTTGACGGTCGTCCCGTGGCCCGGCTCGCTGTAGACCCGCACGTGCCCGCCTGATTGCTTCACGAAGCCATATACCTGGCTCAGTCCGAGACCGGTCCCCTGGCCAACGGCTTTGGTGGTAAAGAACGGCTCGAAAACCCGGCCGGCCACTTCCTGATTCATGCCGACGCCCGTGTCGCTCACCGAGATGAGCACGTATTGGCCGGGCCGTATCTCCGGATCGGTGCGGCAATATTCCTGATCGAGGAATGCGTTGCTGGTCTCGATCGTCAGCTTGCCGCCTTTCGGCATGGCGTCGCGCGCATTTAATGCCAGGTTGAACAGCGTCACCTCCAGTTGCTGAGGATCGGCTTCGACTTGCCAAAGTCCGGCGGCGCCGACCGCTTCGATCTGGATCGTTTCGCCCAGCGATCCTTGCAGGAAGTCCACGGCGCCGGCGATGAACCTGTTCACGTCCAAAGGCTCCGGGCTCAGCGGTTGCTGACGCGAAAACGCCAGGAGACGCTTCGTGAGAACCGCGGCCCGTTCCGCACCTGCGGTCGCGTTGCGGATAAGCCGCGTGAGCTGATCGGCAATGCCTCCGGTCAATTTGCCGGCATCGCGTTTCGCGATATCGAGGTTGCCCAGGATGACGGTCAGAAGGTTGTTGAAGTCGTGGGCGATGCCCCCGGTCAGCTGACCGACGGCTTCCATTTTTTGCGACTGAAGCGCGCGGCTGCGCGCCTGTTCTAGCATCTCCTGCGCTTGCCGCCGCACGGTGATGTCTCTTGTCACTTTGGCAAATCCGACCAGTTTTCCGCTCTGGTCGTGGATCGGATCGATCAGCACGCCGGCCCAGAATTTGCCGCCGTCCTTGCGCAAACGCCAACCCTCCCCCTCGTACTTTCCCGTTTGCTCGGCCTCACGCAGCGCGCGCGCCGGGACGTCGGCTTGGCGATCTTCCGCCGTGTAGAACCGGGAGAAGTGCTGTCCAATGATTTCGTGTGGACGATAGCCCTTGATGCTTTGCGCGCCGCTGTTCCAGCTCGTTATGCGTCCCTGCGGATCGAGCATGTAGATCGCGTAGTCCTTGACCGCCTGCACGAGCAGCTGGAAGTGTTGCTCGCTCGTCCGCAGGAAACATCTTTGTCGCGCAAATTGATCCAGCAGGTAGAGGAAAAGAATACACGCCGAGATCACCCAACTTGCCCGCCCCACCGACCAGCCGATCGTGTAACGGGCGCCGCCAATCTCTGAAAGCACATTGGCGAAGGTCATCGCAGTGAGCGCGAGGCTGAGCCACAGGAAGAGGGGACTTCTAATCACCCAGACGCTGGTGGCGATTCCGGTTCCCAGCATGAGCAGCGCGAAAAGAATGAGGACGCGGTTGAGCGGCGTCCAGCTCGACGCACCAACGAGGAGAGGCAAGTGATCGACCAACAGGGTCGCGACCAAGGCAAAGCTCAAAACCAGAGCTGCCACCAGAGCCACGGCGACCGCGATCGCGCGATCCGCTTTCGTGCGAACAGGTAGGCCGTCAGAGCGAGCCTCCAAGAGAACTGAAATCAAGGTGAGCAAGGCGTATCCGTCCACCCACGAGACGAACAGCCACCCGGTCGACTGGGGTGATGCGTCGATCAACGCCCGGCCCGTCAGAATCGCTCCGGGAAAGGTCAACAGGTGCGGAACGACCATCAACGCCGCGAACAGGTAGGCGCAGCCCAAAAGCAACAGCGACCACGCCGGCGCCTGGCGAAAACGCACGAACAGCAGAAAGCTGGTCGACGACTCGGTGACAAAAATCACCGCGGCGAACAGGGCGGTCATGCCCGGGATCTCGGGCCCCGGCCGCGCCGCGACCGGCAGCAAGGCAAGCGCGAGAAGGCTATAGGCAAAGATGATCGCGAGGGTCTGCCACGGGGTTAAACCAGGTCGGGCAATGGGAGCGCTCGCGAACCTGGTGCCGGCGATATTCACGTTGCAGCCTCAAGTTAAATGCAGCGATCGGCAGGCATGACTGTGCCCGGCCTTGGGCCGGGCACACTTCCCAATCGGAGCACTAAGCCATGGCCGCGATCGACCGGGCAACTTGCACCTTGGTGCAAGCGAACGCCTGTCAGAGGGAAGGGTCTGATGCCGAGGGGGGCGGCAACGGGTTGAAAAGGTCTATCTGCAATCGCGATGCGCGAGTTGGTGCTATTCAGTGGTGCAACCCGTGGATCGCACAATCGGATGCCACGCTCAGCGGCGCGCCTGCCCCAGCGCGCCCGTGAAGATTTGCAGCGCCGGGCGCTCGACTCCCAGCGAGCGCCCGACCTGCTGCGCGCAGAGCGAACGGAAAACGGTCAGCCGTGAATGACGTTATGTGAGTTCGAAGAGCTAGTCCTAGCCCATTCCCGGCAATGAGTGAATCTCCATAACTTCGATCGTGGATTGCGGGATCTGGAGATGCGGATGTCCTTCGAATGATTTTGCCGCCGCCTCATGCGACTCCGCCTGTACGACCGAATACAACATGATTTCGTTTTTCGTATCAGAGGTCCCCCGAGTGTTGACGAGCTTGGTTTTGCCCACGCCTGCCCCGACATCGACGAACAGTTTCGCATTGTCCGTCATCCATTTTTTCCATTCGGCCTGCATCTTTGTCTGAGCCTCGTTCCGCTGAGCGGGATCGGTCTTCTTCCAGTCGGCCATCACTGACGCCGGGACGAGATACGTGACGAGAAAGCGCTTCAGCTCTTTGGCTCCTGCCTGGTTTTTGATGAAAATCGCGAGCCCGTGCACACGTGCAGCCGGAGGCTTGCGGTTCCGCGTAGATCAGTGGCCAGTTGAATTGGGAAAATGTGGCAAATTGACGAGCCGGTGCGCCTCGGTACTCGGTTGTCAGTAAATCCACGGCACGCAAGCACTGGATGATCCGACTGCGATAGTGGCGCAGGTGCCACAGCCGCTGCGATAATTCGCAGTCTAAAACAGCCGACCTTGACCCTGTCGTGATCGCCCGACACGATCACTGAGGGGGTTCTCGCACGAGATCAAAAGGGAACCCGGTGCGTGCATGCCTCGTGCGCAACGCCGCGGCTGCCCCCGCAACTGTAGGCGGAAAGTCTTCGACCACATTTGCCGCTGGGAATCCGTGTTCCTGGGAAGGTGGTCGGAGGCGAGTGTCAAAATGCTGACCCGTTTGCGACGATGCCTCCCGTTTGCGGCAATCCTGCTCGTCGCGACTGCGATCTCAGCTTACGCCGTCGATGAGATCCAAGTTTACAATGCCGAGATTGCCGAGGTTGGGCAGTGGACGTTTCAGTTGCATTCGAACTACGCGTTCATCGGCCGCAAAGAACCCGACTTCCCCGGCGGCCTCATTCCCAACCATGCCCTCCAAGGCACCGGGGAATGGGCGTATGGCATCACCGATTGGTGGGAGATGGGGTTCTATACGCCGTTCGCGGTGGATCAGAACCTGACGCCGTATTCCAATGCCGCGAAGATCCGGCAACTCTTCGTCACCCCGAATGCCGCCAAACGGGAGTTTTTCTACGGCGTCAATTTCGAATTCAGCTATGCCATGCCGCAGTTCTTGCCGACCAGATGGAACCTGGAAATCCGCCCGATCATCGGCTGGCGCAAGTACGACTACGAGTTCATCATCAATCCGATCGTCGACGTCGGCTTTGGGCAGAACGGCGTGGTCGAATTCGTCCCGGCCGCCCGCTTCGTCCGCAAATTCGGCGAGAACTTCGATTTGGGGTTCGAGTACTACTCCGATCTCGGCCCGCTGCAGAATTGGGTGCCCTTCAATGAGCAGCAGCACAACATCTATGCCGTGGTCGATTTCAAGGTCGGCCGCTTCGACGTGAATGCGGGTATCGGCTATGGCCTCACGCCGGGATCGGACCGTCTCATGGCCAAGATGATCATCGGCACCGATCTGACCCCTGGTTCGGAGGACAAAGCGAGTGACACAAGCAAATCGCTGCGCAAGCCTGGCGGCCGCATGACGAGCCTGGCCCAGCCGTAGCGCGGCAGTCGTGGCCGGATGAGGGAAGCGAAATCCGGGGCCAACCGCTTCGTGCATCAGCCGCATATCGCTCCGCTCATGGACACTCGATAGTGGCCCCCGTGCCACATCGGCTGTGATATTTCGCAGCGCGTGGCGACCGATCTTGACCCTGTGATTACCGCCCGACACGATGGCCGGCGGTGGTCCTCGCAAGGGATAAAAAGAGAACGCGGTGCGTGCACAGCTTGTGCGCAATGCCGCGGCTGCCCCCGCAATCGAGCGCGTCAGACAATGCGTTGGTGGCGATCGCGTCTACGTCTTGGATCGTGGTTGGCGCTCCTCGCGCTGGCGACCCAATTCGCGCTGTCGTTCGGGCACTTGCATGTGCACGGCGGGGGACGATCCGCGTCCGTCCCACTTGTCCTTCAATGGATCGTCCAGGAGGCGAGCGCTTCACCGGCCGCCCCGACCGATCCGGCGCGGGACAAGTCCGGCTTGGCCGGCCACGCTTGTGCAACCTGCTCGGTGATGCAGCTGGCCAAGTCGGCCGTGCCCCCGCTTGCCCCGCTGTTGCCGGCACCGGACGTACTTGCTGGGAATCTCTTCGCTGCGAACTTTGACTTCACCCCGGCCGCATCGCCGCGTCTGGTATTTCAAGCACGCGCGCCTCCCCTCGCCTGATCTCGTTGGTCGGTGAACCCGGCATTTCCCTCGCATGCGCGCAGGAGATGCCATTTCGTCGCATCAGGCCGGTTGGCTCGCAAATGTCCGTCAGCGTCACGCGCGCATCGTCCGATAGGAAGACAATCCGATTATTCGGATGCGTGGCCGTTCTCGGTCTCGCCATCGCCCATTCCGCAATCGCGGCTGACAGCTTGGTCGTCAAGGCAGCGAAACCGGCGCCGGCGGCGGATGAATGGACCGGCTTCTATTTCGGCGGCCACGTCGGCTACACCCGCGGCAACGCGCGCGTCACGCTGAGCGATCCCGATCCGCTCACCTTCACCAAATCGTTCGGCACGCTCACCGGCGGCGTGCAGGCCGGCTACAACTGGCTTCTGTCCTCGCGCGTTCTGCTCGGCGTCGAAGCCGACATATCGTTTCCGAATTATCTCGCCGCGGACGAAGTCATCTGGTTCCGCACCACGACAGATACCGATATCGCGGAAAAGCTTGACTACATGGCGACCTTGCGCGGCCGCATCGGCTACGCCTTTCCGCGCTGGATGATCTACGCCACCGCCGGACCCGCGCTGGCGCAGGGGCGCTTCCTGCAGACCCCAGGCGTCATCGAAGACATCGACAAGGTTCTGCGCCTGCATGGCGGCTGGTCGGCCGGGTTCGGCGCAGAGACCATCATCGAGCGCGGCTGGACCGCGCGGCTCGAATATCTCTACCGGGGTTTTTCCCACGCCGGCATCCTGTTTGCCTCTGGGACCGGCGCGGGCTCGGCGTTCGACACGCACACGCTGCGCGTCGGTCTCAACTATCATTTCAGTGCGCCCGCGGACGCCGCCGGCAAGAGCGCCTCCGCCGATGCGCCGAAGACTCAATTCGAGAATTGGCAGATGTACGGTCAGATCACTTACATCCAGCAGGGCTACCCGTCGTTCCACTCGCCTTATCTCGGCGCTAACAGCTTTACCCCGTGGGCGCAGACGCGAAACACCTCGAGCGCTGGTGTTGCTCTCGACGTCAAGCTCTGGGAAGGCGGCGAGCTCTATTATACTCCCGAGCTGCTACAAGGCTTCGGGCTGCACAACACAACGGGCGCGGCGGGCTTCCCGAACGGAGAAGCGCAAAAATCCAATTTCCCGGATCCTCGTTACACCACGTCGCGCCTATTTCTTCGCCAGACGTTCGGTTTCGGCGGCGAGCAGGAAACCGTGGAGGGTAGCTACCACGGTCAAATGTCAGGCAAGCAAGACGTCTCTAGGCTCACCATTCAGATCGGGAAGTTCCCCGTCCATGACGTCTTCGACTACAACTCTTATGCTTGGGAGCCTCGCGAGGATTTCCTGAACTGGTCGATCTGGGCCGCGGGCGCCTTCGACTATCCCGCTGACAAGGTCGGGCTCGGCTACGGCGCGGTGGTCGAGCTCAATCAGAAATATTGGGCCTTGCGGCTCGGCTATTTCCTAGTCGGCAACGTGCCGAATTCGAACGAGTTCGACATGAACCTGTTCAGCCGCGGCGCGTATGTGCTCGAGCACGAGACGCGCTATTCATTATTCTCCCACGCGGGCAAGGTCCGCGTGGGCATCTGGGCCGATACCTATTTTTCCGGCAGCTACAGCGAAGCCGTCGATCTGACTTTGCTCAATCCCGGCCTGGACCCGACCGACGCGATCATGCTCACCCGGCGCGACCGCACCAAATACGGTTACTACATCAACTTCGAGCAGTCGGTAAGAGATGATGTCGGCGTGTTCGGGCGCTACAGCTGGAACAACGGGAAAAACGAGATCAGCGCGTTCACGGATATCGACGAGAGCTTGTCGCTCGGCACCGTGCTCAGGGGCAAGTCCTGGGGGCGTCCTGACGATAAGATCGGTATTGCCGGAGCATTTAATGGCATTTCCAAGGATCACCGCGATTATCTTGCGGTCGGCGGACTCGGCATCCTGATCGGCGACGGCCGGATCAATTATCGCGGCGAGAAGATTCTGGAAACCTATTACGCCCTCTCCCTGATGAAGGACGTGGTCTTCACCTTCGATTATCAGTTCATGGTGAATCCCGCACACAATGCCGACCGCGGTCCAGTCTCGATCTTCTCCGGTCGGCTGCATGGGGAGTTTTAATCGGAGTTTTGTTCACCTGGAGAATCAATTGCAACTTCGACTTGTCCCGTTTCTGCCGAAAGCCGCCGGCTCGACTGAAACCCGATTGAGGTAGCCATAGATGTAAAGCTTCAGCAGCACAGATGGATGGTACGCGGGCCGGCCAGTTACCTCGGGAGCAATCCCGTCAAATCCCCTTGGCATTTTCGTGGGCCACGGCATCCTGCCGGATTTCCGTCATCGGCACACGCCTGTGCACGCAGTTTTGAACGCCTCTCGGTCAGCTATCGAACTGGACCAGCTTGATGGAAAATCTCTTGTGTGAGGCATTCGTGTCACAGCGGGCGAGGGGCTCACATCTGCGCTGATCCGTGCCGCTCCGGCTCCCCGCTGTGAATTCGCTCTTTTGAGATATCTTTTAATTGGAATAATCGGTTGTAGCCCTGCATCAGGTCGATTTTATTCCGCCAATGCCGGCCGAAACCCTTGCCCTTCCGCAATTGTCGCTGATCATCGCGCCGGGGGGAGGACGGACGCGCGATGTCATGGGTGAGGAAAGCGATCGGGCCATTCGGATGCGCCGTATGCATCGCGCTCGCCCTGGGCAATTGCGCGTCGGCGGCCGATGCCTTAGTCGTCAAGGCAGCGAAAGCGTCGCAGGCGGATGATTGGACCGGCTGGTATTTCGGCGGCCATGTCGGCTACACCCGCGGCAACGCGCGGGTCACGCTGAGCGATCCCGATCCGCTCAATTTCAACAAATCGTTCGGCACGCTCACCGGCGGCGTACAGGCCGGCTACAATGTTCTCCTGCCGTCGCGCGTTCTGCTCGGCATCGAAGCCGACATGTCATTCCCAAATTTTCTCGCGGCGGACAACGTCATCTGGTTCCGCACCACGACGGAAACCGACATCGCGGAACAGCTCGACTTCATGGGGACGCTGCGCGGACGCGTCGGCTATGCGTTCCCGCGCTGGATGCTCTACGCGACGGCGGGACCCGCGCTGGCACAGGGGCGCTTCCTGCAGACGCCGGGCGTCATCGAAGACATCGACAAGGTCCTGCGCACGCACTTCGGCTGGTCGGCCGGGTTTGGCGCGGAGACCATCATCGAGCGCGGCTGGACCGCGCGGCTCGAATATCTCTATCGCGGTTTCTCCCACGCCGGCATCGTGTTTGCGTCCGGCACCGGCGCCGGCTCCTCGTTCGATACCCACACCGTGCGCCTCGGCCTCAACTATAAGCTCAACGCCCCGGCACCGGGCGCCGGGAAGGGCGGCTTCGGCGAAGCGCCGAAAACAGAATTTCCAACTTGGGAGATCCACGGACAGACCACCTGGATCCAGCAGGGCTATCCGCCGTTCCACTCGCCCTATCTCGGCGACAACAGCTTCACCCCCTGGGCGCAGACGCGGAACACCTGGACCGTCAGCGCTTTCCTCGGCCTAAAACTCTGGGAGGGCGGTGAGCTCTATTACAATCCCGAGCTGCTACAGGGATTCGGCCTGCATGACACGACCGGCGCCGCCGGATTCCCCAATGGCGAAGCGCAGAAGTCCAAATTTCCATATCCCACATACAGCACGTCGCGGCTCTATCTGCGGCAGACGTTCGGGTTCGGCGGCGAGCAGGAGACCGTGGAGAGCGGCTACGGACAGATGGCCGGGAAGCGGGATGTCTCGCGCCTCACGATTCAGGTCGGCCGGTACGCGGTCCACGATTTTTTTGACAACAACAGCTACGCCAGCGATCCGCGCGGGGATTTCTTGAACTGGTCGATCTGGGCGGCGGGCGCGTTCGACTATCCCGCCGACCGGATCGGACTCGGCTACGGCGCGATGGCCGAGCTCAACCAGAAATACTGGGCCTTGCGCTTCGGCTATTTCCTGGTCGGCAACGTGCCGAACGCGGACGAGTTCGACATGAACCTGTTCAGCCGCGGTGCCTATGTGCTCGAGCACGAGACGCGCTATTCGCTGTTCTCGCGCGATGGAAAGCTGCGCGTGGGCATCTGGGCCGACACCTACTTTTCCGGCAGCTACCGCGAGGCGGTCGACATCAACCTGCTCACCGGCCTCGATGCGACCGACGCCATCATCCTCACCCGCCGCGCGCGCACCAAATACGGCTACTACATCAACGTCGAGCAATCCGTGAGCGACGACGTCGGCGTGTTCGGCCGCTGGAGCTGGAACAACGGCAAGAACGAGATCAGCGCCTTCACCGACATCGACCAGAGCCTCTCGCTCGGCACCGTGATCAAGGGCAGGAGCTGGGGGCGTCCCGATGACCGCATCGGGCTTGCCGGCGCGATCAACGGCCTGTCCCGGGACCACCGCGATTATCTAGCGGTGGGCGGGCTCGGCATCCTGATCGGCGACAGCCGCATCAATTATCGGCCCGAGACGATCCTGGAAACGTTCTACGCGCTCGCGCTGATGAAGACCGTGACGCTGACCTTCGACTATCAGTTCATGGTCAATCCCGCCGACAACGCCGACCGCGGGCCGATCTCGATCTTCTCAGGCCGGCTGCACGGGGAGTTTTAGCTGGTTTTCGTAGGGTGGGTTAGCCATGTAGCCCGGATTGAGCGCAGCGAAATCCGGGGCCGGATGGCGCTGCGGCACATCTCCCCCGGGCTTCGCTTCGCTCAACCCGGGCTACGGGCTGCGCGCTGTTGTTGAACGGGCGGGCAGGAGACCGACCCGTAGGAGCAGAACACGCAGCAATCGCCGGGCCGCGGCCGAAGGGTCGCGCCGCATCCGCGGCAAGCATACGAGATCCGGCAAGCATCCACCGGCATGCGCTCGACACACTGATGTCCGCATGTCGGGCAGGTAATGAGCGATTCTTCTATCATGCCTGCCTCACAAGCATTGGCCGTATCAGCCAGTGAATTCGATTATGTGCAGCCCGCCGTTATAGTCGGTGCTGTAGATCAGGCCGGCGCGATCGACGAACACGTCGGCGGACTGGATCACCTGCGCGCGGTTGGGCCGGTGATCCATCATGCGCGCGGGCGCCGGCGGCACCAGCGCGCCGACCTCGGTCGGCCGATATTGATCGCGGATATCGAACACGCGCACGCCGGCGTTCTGGTAGGTGGCAAAGATCAGCTCCGAGCTCACGAAACTCCCCGGCCGGTTCTCGTGGATATTGTGCGGGCCGAAGTGGCCGCCCTTGCGCACGTAATCTGCTTCCGCCGGCGTCGGCAACGTCGCAATGCTCACCGGATTTGCCTTCACCCGGTTGTCGAACACCCAGATGAGCTTGAGCCCATCCTCCTGATGGTCGAGCACGGCTTCGTCGAGCACGATCAGGAGATCGCGGCCGGCAAGCGGCAGGCAATTGTGCGTGCCGCCGCCGAAAGGCGGTGACCAGTTGCGGTGCGTGATCAGCTTGGGCCGCGTCCGGTCGGCGACGTCGATCACCACCATGCCGGCGTCGCGCCAGGCGGCATAGGCGATGTCGCCGTCCACGATCGCATGGTGCAGTCCATAGCGGCTGCCGACGGGCCATGACGGCGTCTCGCCCGCCGCCTGGTTCATGCCAGGGATCCAATAGCGGCCCGCTTCGCGCGGGTTGGCCGGATCGCGCATGTCCACCGTCATGAAGATGTAGTCGGTGAATCCGTCGAGCAGCGCCGACACATAGGCCCAGCGCCCGCCGGTGTACCAGATGCGGTGAATGCCGCCGCCTTCCACCGGCATGAAGCCGATGCGCCGCGGCGTCTCCGGTTTGGCGATGTCATAGACCGCGAGCCCTGCGCTCCAGTCGCGCGCGCCGTCCTGCTTCTCCGCGGTGCCCACCACTTTGCCGAGCTGGCCTCGGTAGTAGGCCTTCTCATCGGCAAACTCGGCGGCGGCAAACATGTCCTTGGCGTGGATGACGAGCAGCAGATCGTCATGGGTTTGCAGATGGATGTTCCACGTGCCCGGCGGCGCGGCGACATAGTTCACCGCGCACGGATTTCTGGCATCGCGCACGTCGATGACGCTGAAGCCTTTGGAAAACATGTGGCCGATATAGGCGTAGCCGCGATGCACCATGATCTGCACGCCGTCGGGCCGGCCGCCCTGGTCGCAATGGCCGACAATGTGAATGTTGCGCGCGTAATCGGGTTTCGGCAGTTCGCGGCTCATCGGTGAGCGTCCAAAAAGCCGGGCACCGCGATCCAGTCCATCATGGCACGGTCGTCCTGCAGCAGCTTCCACATCGCCCGGTCTTCCTCGGTCTGCAGGTTCACGCCGAGATGCGTGCCGAGCTTGCGCCCGTGCAGCATGATGCGCTCGCCGATCGGTTGGCGCATCCTGTCATAGGCGGCAAGCCCGGCATCGACGCCGTCGTGATCGGCGAGCGCTTGCGCGAGCGCCTGGGCGTCGCCGCCGGCTTTCGCCATGCCGAAGCCCATATGCGGACGCGCCGAGGACGCCGCGTCGCCGACCAACGCGATGCGTCCGAACACCAAGTGCGGCGTCGAGAAGTCGTAGATCGGCGTGAAGAACGGCCGCAGGTTGTCGAGACAATCGAGGAACTGCGGCGGCATGATCGCCTGTGCCTCGGCGCGCATCTGCGCGATCAGGTCCTTGCGGATGAGCGGCGGCGGCACCGAATATTCGTGCTGCTCCCCGTGTTCGTCGACGCACATTTTGCGCAGTTGCTGGGCATCGCCGACGCGGTACCAGATGAAATTATAGCGGCGATGGCCCACGCGCAGGTCGTTGTCGAGGCCGGCAATGGGATAGCCGATGATTTGCTGCTGCTCGGGCAGGAAAAACGTGAAGTAAGGGAAAATGCTCTCCCGCGTCTCCGGCTTGAGATCGCGCTCGGCCGGCGTGCCGCGCCAGATGTAATAACCGGAATAGATCGGCTGCACCGCGGGCGCGACCTGCGCGCGCACACTCGAGCGAATGCCGTCGCCGCCGATGAGAATATCGGCGCGCGCGCGGCGGCCCTCGGCGAAATGCACGAGGACGCCGGACCCGTCCTGCTCGACGCGCTCGAAGGTGTGGCCGAGGTGATAGCGGGTCGGCTCGATGGTTTCCCGCAGCAGCCGCTGCAGCCGGTCCCAGGAGGTAAGCATCTGCGGCAGGTGCTTTTCCGCGATCACGCGGCCGCTGCGGTCGAGCGCGATGCGCTTCTCGACCGTAACGCCGAGGTCGCGATTTCCGGCGCCGCTCTGCTCCAGCGCTTCCAACAGTTCCGGATGGGTGGTGATGCCGGCGCCGCGGCCGACCAGCTCGACCGGCGAGCGCTCATAGATGTCCGCTTCCCAGCCGATCCGCCGCAGAAAGGCGGCGGCAAACAGCCCGGACATCGAGCCGCCAATGATGATGGCGCGGCGCCCGCGCCGCGACGGCGATGCACCTGTCATCGGCGAAATCGAATCCCGCTGGTGCAATCAATGGTCCGGTGCGACGAGACCCTCAGTTCGTCACCGCGGTCGCGTAATCGACCAGCGGCGTCTGCACGTCGAAAATACCGCGCTCGCGGATCCATGCTTGCGTCTTCGCGTAGATTTCCGCGCCATACGGCAGGAACACGATGCGTTCGCCCGGCGCGAACCGGCGCACGTCGACCCGCGACTTGTAACGCTCGGGAATCTCGTTGAGGTAGAAGTGCTTGTACTTTTCCGGCGCGAAGTCGAGATCCATCTGCGCGCGCTTGAGGCCGTCCATGTATTTCTCGACATCGGCTGGATCGACGCCGTGGGGAAACATGAAGGCGATCATGAAGGTGGTGTCGACGATCTTGCGGAAGCCGAGCTGCTCGAGAACCTGATAGGTAATCCCCCACACGCTGGTCGCCGGCACGTCGCCGTCGATGCCGGCATCGACCCGCGCCCATGACGAGCCGATGAATTTGAGCTTGATCTCGTCGCGGTCGAGGAACGGCTCGAGCGCCTGCAAGGTGGTGAAGTGGCTGCCGGAATGGTAGCCGACGGCTATCTCCTGTCCGGCCAAATCCTCCGGCCTGCGCGGGCCTGAGTCTGGCGGCACCATCACGCCGCCCGGCGTCACCACGTAGGATTTGCCCCACATCGTTCCGATCCGCTGAGAGGACGCCTGGTTGACCGCCCAGTGGCAGGCGCAGGAAATATCCGATTTGACGCCCTTGTTGCCCTTGCCCTGCCGGTAGGATTCGAACGCGCCGGAAAAGACGTCGGTGATCCTGCCGCCCGCGTCGACCTCTTTCTTGCGCTCCGCCGACAAGCCGCCGCGGAATTCGTAATCGAGGCCGGCGCCGCGGAAATAGCCGTTCTCGTGGGCGATCCATTCCTGCAAACGGCCGTGCGGCTGGATGGTGAATTTTGCCATGACGCGTCTCCGAACTAGTGCCGCGAACCCGAAGTTCGCACATATCATGCCGCAAACGCGTTCGCGAACTTCGGGTTCAAAAGCGGCACTAGAATCATAGAGTTGCTAGTGTCCCTTTGATTCCGAAGTTCGCATTCGAGGCTGCCGCGAGGATGTACGAACTTCGGAATCGGGACACTAGCCGGAACGTCCCACATTCTACGGTAGGAACCGCCTTTGCATGCCAGCTGTCACGAAGCCGCGCGCAGAGGCTTCTGCGCAGCCTCCGACCGAAGCGCATCGAGCGTCGCCAGCGCGCGCGTCATCGAAAACTCGCGCGCCTGCCGGTCGAACGCCTTCGGCATCGCGCGCATCATGTAGCCGTGTTGCACGCCGGGAAAGACATGCACCTCCACATTCTTCATGCGTGGGGGCATGGCCCGGTAAGCGTTCAGCACCTCTTGCGGCGCCCGATGGTCGCGATCGCCCCAGAGGATGCAAACAGGTTCGGCTACATCTTCGAGCTCATGGAGATAATCGAGCATTTGCGTGCCGTGGCAGGAGATGCCGGCCGCGTACCCGAGACGTTTCGGCCCGAGGATGGCGTACGGGCCTCCGTAACAGAAGCCCATTGCGACGGCGCTGCCGTTGAATTCGGGCACGGCGCGCAGCCGCGCCAGCGTATCGGCCATGTCGGCCTCGCCCTGTTTGATCTTGTCGAGTCGCGACTGCGAACGCTCCTGGGCGCGGCCGTCGTCATGGGAGAGCGGCCCCGGGAGCGTGCGCCAGAACAGGTCCGGCGCCGCCGCGATGAAGCCGCGCGCGGCGAACTCGTCGGCGATCGCGACGATGTCGGCATCGACGCCATGCACCGCAGAAGCGAGCACCACCGCGGGCACTCGCTGGCCGCGATCGGAAACATTCAGATAGCAATCGAATTCGCCGCCTTCGCTCGCGCGGATCTTGATGCTCTTGCCGGACATCGCATGCCTCCTTGCTGGCCGTAGGGTGGGCAAAATCGCTGCACTAGCCGGCGCCGGTGTGCGCACGGCGCGCCTGCGATCCCGGGTCGCAGCCGGGGACAGGTTTTGCCCACGCATCCAAAAGGAACCGCGCGCCTTTGCACACCCTACAGCGTAGACTAGTTCGTGTACTCATAAATCCACCTTCTGCAAGCGCTCATCAATGTCCGCTTCGCTCCGAAAGCGACCGAGTTGCTGCGTCGCGGCGATCCGCCGCTTTGTACCAGGAGCCGACATATGCAGCGCAACAAATGAGGCCTTTCGCTCGCCGCGAGCGGCCATGCTGCTGCCGCGCCGCCGAGGAGCGTCATGAATTCGCGCAATGAAAAAAGCAAAGCGCGCTGGCCGGCCCCAGCGCGCTATCGCGAAGTAATCGCAGCTAACGGCTATGCCGCTGACTGTACGAATACTCGGTCGACTGCACGCGACCGACGGGAAGGCAGTCCGGGTAGCCCTTCGTACACGGGGCAGGTGCTGATGCCTGTCGCTCTGAATGAGTTTCTTGCCGCCGAAGCGGAAGACGTAATGAAGGTCAGAGCAATCGCGGAAGTCAGGATGAAGGTGATGAGACGCATGGCAACCTCGCTTTCGGTAAGGGGCTGTCGCCCCGGTCTGGGGGCCAAATGATCGCTATTCGTCGACTGTATGTGTGAGGTAGCTCACGCAGCCCCAAAACAAGAACATTTTTGTGATGGCGATCACAGCGCGCACAAAGCGTGAGTTTAATGGCACGCTCGTCTTTCTGATCGAGCACGCGATTGACGAGGCGCGGCGCGTCAGGTGAGCCGCTACGGATGATAATGGCTTTTTAAGGCGGCAGGGGTGCGAGGGCATTGCGCAGCGGCGAGCTGGAAATCTGCATCAGCCCTGCGAACGGTTGGCTTAGCTCCAGGACCAGAAAAATCGCACCGGACGCTGAGAGCACAAAGACGAACAGGACGACAACGAGGGTCGGGGTGAGGCGAGAGAACAGGCTGAAGCTGGCAAAGGTGATGGTGAGCCAGAAGACCAATACCGCCAGGAATGGCACGGGGATCGAGTTACCGGCATAGACGTACAGCGCTAGGCGCGTTTGCGCCAGGTCGGTGCTGACCTGGGTCGCTCGCGTCTTGAGCGAGCGTTGGGACTCAGTTTGCGGTGCAAGCTCCGCGATTTTTGCGAAGGCATCCCCCAAGTTGGCCCAAACGAACGGCACGTCCTCCGCTGTTTGTGAATCACTGTCCCGCCAAATGTGTTCAATCAAAGGGGCGACGGCCTGCCGCATCAGATCGCGGATCGGCCGTGTCTCCGGCCCGTACCGCGCCAGGAGTTGGTCGAGCAGGATGATATCAGCCGTAATGTGCTGGACTTGACTCTTCTGGGTATCATACGAGTTCTTGGCCGAGGCAATGACCAGGCCGAGCACGAGAGCGGCGATTGTGCCGATGAGGCCGGTGCCCAGCCGCACGACATCCTTCGCATCGTCGTCCAGATGGTGCCCGGGCAGGGCGCGACGGAGGAACACCCGAGGAACGCGCCGCCGAAGATGACCGCGAACGCGATCAGAGACACCGGCAAGGGGCTCACGGCTTCCCTTCAGCTACGACCGCGCCTTCGACGTGTGCGGTTCGCCGCAAGAGCGGACATTCGCTAGTGCCCGCGTTTATGAGTATACGCCCTTAATGTCCGCTATGCTCCAAAAGCGGCCGAATTGGCGCGTCGCAATAGGCCGCCGCTTTGTGCCACAAGCGGACTCACGCACCGCAGCAAAAAAAGACGCTATTCGATCACCTCGTCGGCGCGTGCCAACAGCAAGGGCGACACGTCCAGACCGATCGTCTTGGCGGTCTTGAGGTTAATGACAAGTTCAAACTTGGTTGGTTCCTGGACGGGAAGATCGGCGGGTTTCGTGCCTTTCAGGATTTTGTCCACGTAGGTGGCGGTACGGAGAAACAAGTCAATGTTGCTCGGCGCATACGACATTAGCCCGCCGGCATCGACATATTCTCTGTACGGGTACATTCCCGGCAGCCGGTTGTTTGCTGCGAAATCCACGATCTGCGCTCGATGCGCAAGCAATTCACGATCGGCCAGCACCATCATGGCATCGGGATGCGCGTTAGCCAGCGTCGAGAAGGCGCTCTTGAGATCATCCGCTTGGCGAATCTCTACGACGGTTTGTAACGTGACGCCCAAGCGGGTGGCCGCGACTTGCGTTTGTTGAAAGAACTCCCTGACAACGGGATTGGCCGGGTTCCAGAGCACGGCGATGCGTGACAGCCCTGGAACCGCCTCCTTCAGGATCTCCAAACGCTTCCCTTCCAGCTCCGCCATGATCGTAAAGCCGGTGATGTTACCGCCTGGCCGAGCGAAGCTGGCCGCAAGGCCGGCACCCACAGGATTGCCGGCGGACGCAAATACGATGGGAATCGTGCTCGTCGCCTGTCTGGCGGCAAGGGTGCCCGGCGTACCCGTAGTCACGATCACGTCGGGCTTGAGGCGCACTAACTCGGCTGCCAGGCTTGGGAGTTGCTCGTCCTGCCCCTCTGCCCATCGGTACTCGATAACAAGGTTCTCGCCCTCGACATGGCCCAGTTCACGCAACTTCTGTCGGAACGCGTCGACGAGGTGGCGTTCCAAGGCGGGCGAGGAAGGACCCAAGAAACCGATGCGGGACACCTTTCCTGTCTGCTGCGCGCGCGCGACGAGCGGCCACGCAGCCGCGCCGCCAAGCAGTGTGATGAACGCGCGCCGCCTCATGGGGGCTTACCCCAAGGCCAAGGATCACGGAGTGACTATAGCAGGTCCGGATTGGGGTCGGAGGCGTGCATCGCAACAAAAAGCGATGCCTCATGTCCGCTTTGGGTCATGTGTGGACGGCGCCTGATTGGCAAGAGCTCTTTTGACGTCGATGCAGCATTGGTCGGGTGCGGTCATGTGTCCGGCCTGTTGGTGCGGCGCGGATGGCCGCTGGCCCTAATGCTCTGCG
>Ga0306922_10000960_pt1 | contig 25055 bp, 23 predicted proteins | sample sta12Cox44000082_FD_203758 | JGI IMG/M metagenome (GOLD analysis project Ga0306922, IMG submission 203758) | Lab enrichment of tropical soil microbial communities from Luquillo Experimental Forest, Puerto Rico - statoxic.12C.oxic.44.000.082 (v2)... | ecosystem: Environmental > Terrestrial >... | reverse complement strand
GCGGCCGACCATTGGGTTCCGTATTGTTGCCCGTTCTTACGACGGCCACGTGAGGCGGGATCAGCTCCAAGACATCTTCGGGAACCCGATCGTCGTGCACGACCAGGTCCGCCCTGCGAAGAAGTTCCAAAGTGCGAAGGGTTAAGCGCTTCGCCGGACCAGGTCCGATAGCTGTAAAGTAGACTTTTCCAGGCAATGTGAAGTGACTCGCCATTGGTGCGAACCTCGCGCTACCGAGATAGCGTAACATCGCGTTTGGCACGGCAATTCGCTGAAGTTTTCCTTGAATAAATCAAAAAATCTGATGGAACAGGAGATTCGGAGCGAGAGGTGGCTATACGGCGGTGGGAGGTAGAAGCTAGTTCGTCGAAGAGGAGGGTTGTCCGTCGAGCGATTGCTGGACAGTAACGTGTCCCGCTAGAAAGGCGCGCGGTTTCACTCCTTCGGCACCGAAGGAATAAAGCATTTGAGTTAGCCGGAAACTGAGGAGCAAATCCATTTTGGCATCCGGGAGCACAACAAGCGAGCCGCTTTGAATGGCATCCCCGGTGATGAGGAGGTCAGGGATTTCTTCCGCGGGCCAAGCCAGCTTGTCAACGCGGCCGTCGGCCATGATGACGCAATTGGGGCCTGCCTCGCCGCAAGGATTTTGGGACGACCGTTTTCCGGCGTATTGCGAAGAATCAGGAAGAAATCGCAAGCGTAGCTGACGATAGGTGCCGGCGGGAACCGGCGAACTGCCAACCAACACCTCCGGGACAGAGCCACCGGTCAGATCAATTTGCATCGGCTCGTCTCGAAGCTGAGGAGCGATTTCACGCCAATCAGGAGACGTCGGCTCGGCGATCGCGCTCAAATGAAGCTGAATACCTTGCAAGGTCACAAAAACGTGTTGCGGTTGCGGGGCGGCGCAGGACTCACACATGGAGGACTTGACGGCGAGGACGGTCATCATCCCATTGGTCTGCGGAAGCGAACAGGGCGGCGGCGGATTTCCAGCTTTTATGATGGCGCCGCCGTTGCCATTGTTGAAAAAACCGATAAAACACGAATTGCCGCACCCGATGACGGCTGCCATGGGAAGAATGAACACACAAGATCTACTACGCCGGGGAACCCAGTGGAAGAGTTGCCAGGATGCGAATCTGGACCGCGGCATTCGACGCTCCGTCGAAGCGGACCCTCAGGGAGCTATTCTACGCCGAAAAGCCGCGGGTGGCGTGAGTCAAGAACATGTTGCCGGGGATGAGTCTTTCGCTCGCCTCAACACTGATCCAGCTCAACGATAAAACCCGCTTGTCCGCAAACCGTAAGTTGATTTTGCGTTACTTGAGGTAGCTCTTCACAATTTCGATTACGTCCTCGGCAGCCTCTTCGGAAGACTTCGAATTCCTGGGCATGTGGTTGCGGATATGATCCTCCATGAGTTCGGCCATGAGGGAGTTGATGGCGCCGCGCGCGGCAGCGAGGCGTTGGAGCACGTCGGCGCAGTGCTCGTCTTCGTGGAGGCCACGAAGCACGCTTTCGAGTTGTCCGATGATTTTCTTCGTGCGATTCACCAGATCCAACTTTTCTCGAGAAATGTTCGGCATTGTAGTAAACTACCCTATAGGGGTATGGTATCAGACCGGGAGCCCGGAAACCAAGGAGTGTGCTTGTAACACAGTAATGTCCCCACCAAATACTTGACCCTTTTGTGCCCAGAACTCTGGGCCGCCTTGCAATTAAAACGATATGCGTGTGACCCGCGGCCGGACCGCGGCACAACGAGGCTGCTGCGCTCTCGCACGGAATCGGCTCGGACTCGCGACGACCGTTTGCTATGGTAATCGTCTGGGGCTGATCTCCGACCTGATGATGAGTATTTTTCTGTTGTTGGCGTTCTATACGTGGTTTGCGAGTTCGGGTGATAGGCTGCCAGAGCCGGAAGCGCAGGTAGTCCTATAACGGTGGCGGAGGGAAGGTGACCATGAAAAGAAGTGAAACGTGCGCATTGATACGGGAAATAGGGATCGTTCCCGCGGTAAGGGTGAGCTCCGCCGAAGAAGCACATTTTGCGGCGGAGGCCGTTGCAAGTGGTGGAATACCGATCGTGGAGATCACACTCACGGTGACGGGTGCGGTTGACCTGATCTCCCATCTTGCCCAATATCACCCGAAAATGCTCGTGGGAGCGGGCACTGTGCTGAATACGGAGATGGCGGCTAAGTGCATCGATGCGGGAGCGGGTTTTCTTACCAGCCCCGGACTGAACCTTAAAGTCGTGGAGTTTGCGACGAAAAGGGACATTGCTGCTCTCCCGGGTGCCTTGACGCCAACGGAGGTAATTGAGGCCTGGGAGGCTGGATCGGACTTCGTGAAGGTGTTTCCGTGCGTGGATGTAGGAGGAGAAAGGTATATTAGGGCGTTGAAGGCGGCGCTGCCGCAAATTCCGCTGATCGCCGCGGGAGGCGTGAACCAACTGACAGCGGGGAGCTACATTCTGGCCGGAGCGTCGGCAATCGGGGTGGGCGGCGAGCTGATACCGGCGGAGGCGATCGAACGGCGGCAATCGAATCGGATCCGGGAACTGGCGCTCCGCTTTTCGGGCTTCGTAAAGGAAGCGCGTGAACGCATTAAACCGGCAAAAGCTGTTCCAGCGGGGAAATTCAGGAAAATTGAAGAGTGCGAAAGGAACTGAGCCGGCAGGGAGCAGGGAAAGACTGGCCGGGAACAGTACTTAGTGAACGCCCGCTTCGATTTGTAAGGCTACTTATCAAGCTGGAGCTTTGCGGGTATCCGCGGTAGGCCGCTTCGCCTGCCGTTAGCTCATGCGCATCAGCTGGCCAGCATCCATCAACAGCAATTACCTACAGCGCACCCGCGCCAGCACTCGCGTTCCGACTCCCTCCTGCTCATCTCCGTGCGCCCCAATCTGACCTCCTCTTGGAGATCCCATTAGGGGGACATTTCTATCGAGGACAAAAGGGGGCATTATCATCGAGGTACAACAACAGCAGCCTGCAAGACGTAGCTGACCATCTAATTGAAGGAGTTATGAGATCAGAGCTGAGAAGGGAACGCCTGCATGTCATTAACATGGCTTTAACATGTCCGGTCGTTTCGCAAAGCGTGGTCCTTTGCATTTTCAAGTAAAAGGGTAGAATGAAGCGACTGGAAACTGAAATTTCGCTCCGTCGAGAGGCCCTATTTTCCGATTCTTGCGGCATGCTTGCTTCCGCTCCGAGGTGCCGTCGTTTCAGCGGTGCCGATCTATCTGGGCGAGTACCTGGGCAGCGGCATTTGTGGTTGCCGGTTTAGCTCTTGCTTTCTCTGGGTGCAAGAACCGGCCGAGTGACCATCGCGAAGAGCAGGCCGCCGTTCCACGCGGAGCGCTCGAACTGGTTTTTCCCTACGGTTCTGAAAAAGAGAAGTGGATCAACGACGTCACCAAGTCTTTCAATCAATCGGGTTTCAAGACACAAAGTGGCAAGCCCATCTTTGTCAGGGCGCTGCCGATGGGTTCCGGCGAGACCATCGACAATATTCTGTCCGGCCGCTTGCAAGCCCACATCGCCAGTCCCGCCTCGGCGGCGTTCATCAAACTCGGTAACGCAGATTCGCGGGCCAAAACGGGCAAGGACCTGATCGGTGCCACTGACAACCTAGTGCTGTCGCCCGTCGTAATCGCCATGTGGAGGCCAATGGCAGAGGCCATTGGCTGGGGCAAGAAACCGATCGGATGGGCGGACATTCTGGCGCTGTCGCGAAACGCAAAAGGTTGGCAGGCGTACGGCTTTCCGCAATGGGGCAAATTCAAGTTTGGCCACACGCATCCGGAATTCAGCAACAGCGGGCTGATTGCGCTCTTTGCGGAAGCCTACGCAGCCTCGGGCAAGACTGCGGGCCTGACGCTCGCAGATCTCGCGAAGCCACAAACGAGGCAATTCCTGGCAGGTGTCGAACAGAGCGTCGTACATTACGGGAGTTCTACCGGCTTCTTTGGCCGAAAAATGTTTTCGAACGGACCGGAGTATCTCTCTGCGGCAGTGCTGTACGAAAGCATGGTCGTTGAATCCTACTCGCAGGCGAATTTGGCGTTTCCCGTCGTTGCAATCTATCCCAAGGAAGGCACGTTCTGGAGCGATCATCCGATTGGCGTTGTTGAGCGCGAATGGGTCAGCCCGGAACAACGAGAAGCAGCGAAGATTTACATTCAGTATTTATTGGCGCGGCCACAACAAGAGAAGGCGATCCAGTATGGATTCCGGCCCGCTGCGGTCGATGTGGCGCTTTCCGCACCGCTGGACTCCGGGCACGGGATCGATCCGAAAGAGCCGAAGACCACGCTGGAGGTTCCGCCAGTTGATGTCATAAACGCGCTGCTGGAGCTGTGGAAGATCCAAAAGAAGCACTCCAATATCGTCCTAGTGCTGGACACGTCTGGAAGCATGAGCGAGGAGAACAAACTGCAGAACGCCAAAGTAGGCGCGAAGCAACTCGTACAGATGTTGGATGAGAGCGATACGTTCTCATTCCTGCCTTTCAGCTCAGAGCTTCACTGGTCGGGTGAGGACGTTTCCGTTAAGCAAGGCCGCGAGCAATTGCTGCAACAAGTTGATTCGTTGTTCCCAGGCGGCGGCACCGCCCTCTATGATTCGATTGACGCCGCCTATCAGCACCTTGCCGCCGCAGCCGATCCCGACGCCAAGATCCAGTCTGTCGTGGTGCTTACGGACGGCGAAGACACGCAAAGCAGAATGAAATTGAACGAGCTCATGGAACGTATCAGATATAACGGGGAGACGCGAGCCATTCACGTGTTCACCATTGCCTATGGCCAGGATGCCAGGAAGGACATCCTGCAGAAGATTGCGGATGCGACGCAGGCGAAATTCTACGAGGGTTCGCCGCAGAACATCGTTGAAGTGTTTCGCGACATTTCCACGTTTTTTTGATCGTTCGAGACGGCCCGTGAAAGGAATAGGGGACTGACAACCGAATGTCTGACGGTCCACGATTAACGGCACTCGGGAAGATCTTCATCTTCCTTTTTGTGGCGCTTTGCGGGGCGGGGGCCTACTACTTCTTCACCAAAGATAATCCGGCGAATACGAAAGCGAAGAGTGGCAGTTCGTCGGGAGGGGTGTTTGATTCCATCACCGGCGGCGGCGAGCAAGTGGAACTCGGCATCGCTTACGGCACGGAGAAGCAACGGTGGCTGGAATGGGCCGTGCAGGAATTCGCCAAAACGCGCGACGGCAAGCGCATCAAAATCAGTCTCATCCCCATGGGCTCGCTTGAGGGAGCCCACGCGCTTCTTGGTGGAGACCAGCGCATCCAGGTATGGTCGCCAGCAAGTGCATTATACAAGGACATTTTCGTTCAAGAGTGGCAGGTGAAGTACAGTCAGAATCCTATTCTCAAGGAGGAGCCGATTGCGCTTTCTCCGATGGTCTTCGTCATGTGGGAGGAACGCTACCAGGCCTTCGCGCAAAAGTACAAGACCGTTTCCTTTGCAACAATCAGCCAGGCGCTCCAGGAGAAGGGTGGCTGGGATGCGATCGCTCAGAAACCGGATTGGGGCCTTTTCAAATTCGGACACACTCACCCGAACGAATCGAACTCCGGCCTGATGACCATTGTGCTGGCTGCCTATTCTTATCAGAAAAAAACCAAGGATCTGCAATTGAAAGATGTTGTGGATGTCGGCTTCCAAAACTGGATGCAAGGAATGGAGCGCGCGGTAAGCGGCCTTTCCAACAGTACCGGCAATATGATGAAGGAAATGGTTCTCAAAGGACCGTCCTCTTATGATGCCTTGCTGGTGTACGAGAGTGTTGCGATCGACTATCTGAAGAATGCGGAAGGGCGCTGGGGCCAGCTTCGCATTATCTATCCGGAATATAACGCGTGGAACGACAATCCGTACTACGTCATCGACGCGCCGTGGAGCTCAAAGGAGCAGCGCAAAGCGGCGGAGACTTTTCTGGCATTTCTATTGAGCGAGCCGATACAAAAGGAATCGTTGGTGCACGGATTTCGTCCGGCCAATCCCAATGTTCCTGTGAAGTTTCCTGACAGTCCGTTCGTGAGGTATGCCGACTACGGAATCAAAGTGGATCTTGCGAAGATCTGCGATCCACCGAGAGCCGAGGTTGTCAACAATCTCTTGCAAAGCTGGCAGCGCAGCCAGGCGAATCGCTAGATGCGCATGCGACCCCTTCGAGGGCGCAGGAAAGGAGAAGCACGGGATGTTCCAGCGTCTTGTCAATCTCATCCGGGGATTCTTTGGGCTTTTCGTCTCGGGTCTCGAGCGGCAGAACCCCGAGGCCTTGCTGGAGGTGGAAACGGAAAACCTTCGCAAGCAGATTGCGCAATATAATCAGGGCCTCGCATCGCATGCGGGGTTATGCGAACGGCTGATGAGTCAAGTCAAAAAGCTCGAAAACGAAGAGCGCGACTTGCGGGCAAAAACGTCCGCCAATCTCCGCGCCGGCAATCGCGGCGCCGCGGGGCAGTACGCCCTTCGGTTGCAAACTGTCCAGCGCGAACTGGACGAAAATCGCAAACAGCTCGAACAGGCGGAAACCACTTATAAAGATCTGCTTAAGGCTCGCGACGTGGCCGTCAGCAGCGCACGCGCCAAAATCGAATCGCTAAAGTCCAGCATTAGCGATATGAAGATGAAGCAGGCAATGGCGGAACTGACGGAGATGGCTTCCGGCATGATCAGCAGTATCGGCGGCTCGGGCGACACATTAGACCGGTTGCAAACGATGGTCGAAGAGGAACGGAACAAGGCCGCGGGCCGCGCCCGTGTTGCACGCGACTCGATGGACATGTCCGCGGTTCAACTCAAGGAAGCGGAGCAAAATGCCCTGGCGGATCAGGCGCTAGCGGACTTTGCCGCCAAGGAGGGCATCGCGCTGGAACCCGCAACTTCCGGCGGCGCGACTTCGCCAGAGAGCCCAGCAAAGACGATGGGGCCACAGACCGAAAAGAATTGATGGTACGGTAGAATAAAGCCATCGTGTGGCGCTACCTGAAAGCCGCCTTTCTTGTTGGTGTGGAAGTCCCTGCGCTTGGCCGTTTGCCGGTCAACGCTCTTGCGGCAGCCGGCTTCTTTATCCTCGGCTTCGGGCATCCGGGATTCTGGTTCCTCGGGCTGGCCGCGGAGGCCGCAATCGTTCCGACCCTAGCCTTCAACAAGCGCTTTCAGAACGTCGTGGATGCGGAGGATCGCCAGATTTCGACGGGAGACTCCCAAGCGAAACGCAACTCTCTCGTGCAGTTGCTGCCTGCCGACTACAAACGAAGACTTGGCGAGCTGGAACGGAAATGCGACAAGGTCATTGAGGTCTATCGCAACGCCCAGGCGGAGGAATACCTGATCGACACGAATCGCGATGCGCTTGAGAATCTGAAATGGGTTTATCTGAAGCTGCTAATCGCGCGCTACCACCTGCTGACGGCTGGAACAGAGGATAGCCCTGAGGCTCTCGCCAAGAAAATCGAGGCTCTGCAATCCGATCTAAAAAACGGCCAGGATACCCCGGCGCTTCGTCAATCAAGAGCTGCGACGCTGGACATCCTGAAACGGCGCCTGGCGAACGTGCAGCGCCGCGAACAGTCGGTAGAAGAAGTCGAGAGCGACTTGACCCGCGTTGAGTCTCAGGTAGACCTGATCCTCGACAATGCCGCCATGCAAGGCAAGCCGCAAACCATCGCGTCCGACATCGAGCTTGCCAGTGACCTGGTGAGCGGAGGTCTCTTCGGTGAGGCGGAATCCGCAGTGGCGGATCTTGACCGCGACTACAGTCGCCCTCGGGTTACGGGCGGAAGCGCAACCGCGGAGCGTTCCTGATGGCCACACCCCCTCAGTCGCCGCCCCCTTCGCTGCGGGGAGCGGCGCCGCCGCTTCCCAGTTGGGCGCGCTCTCTGGCGGATCTTTACGAGAGCAATGCCGCCAATCAGTTCATCATTTACGGCAACATCAGTGACCGCATGGTTCTTCCCCCGCCTCCCGGGCCGCGTCTGGGCGGATTGTCAGATTTCCTGCTCGGCGTTTTGCTGCCGCGGTTCGACGTCGTGCTTAGTTACGACGTTGGAAATGGCATTCGGGTAGAAAAGGGCGGTGAAATATTCTCCAAATGGCCTCACTTTCAAGCGAGCCAGAGAGATTGGAAAGCGCCGCGCACCGCTGTCGAAACGCTCACGCGTTACTTCCGCTACTGCGCGAATCTCACCCGCTTGAATCAGCCCGCGACGCAGATTGGCTGCATCATCAAAAACGCTGACCTGTTGCTCCCCGGCCTGCAAGCGGGTTTTGATTATGATTTGAGCGCGCTCGCGTCGCTTATTCGCGATTGGTCGAGCGATGCGCTGCTGGCGAATCATACGCTTGCGTCGTTCCTCCTTACAGAGAACCTGAATGATTTGCATCCGTTGATTGTGAACAATCCACGCGTCGCGCGTATAAGGATTGAGCTGCCGTCCCCGGACGAACTTCTCGAGGGTTTCCGCGCGATTCTGCCTTCAAGTTCCGTAGCGCTGGCGGGTTTTTCATCCGAACTACCGGCTTTGGCGGAGCAACTTTCGGGCGCGACGATGGGAGCCGTCGAGGGCGTGGTCAAAACGAAAGAGCACCGCAAGGAGCATCTGGCTTCGTCTGACCTTGCCGCGCTCAAGAAAGATCTGGTAGAGAAGGATACAAACGGGCTGATTGAGTTCATCGAAACTTCACGCACGCTGGATCATCTCTACGGTCTCGAGAAAGTAAAAACGTGGCTGCGCCAGGATATTCAGTTGTGGAAGAAAAATGATGTCGCCGCGCTGCCCAAAGGGTATCTGCTTTGCGGCCCTGTCGGTACCGGAAAGACGTTTCTGGTGGAATGCCTCGCGGGCGAAGCCTCTGTGCCGATCGTGAAAATGAAGAATTTCAGGGACAAGTGGGTCGGCAGTAGCGAGGGCAATCTTGAAAAAATTTTCCGGCTCATCCATGCGCTCGGTCGCTGCTACGTATTCATCGATGAAGCAGATCAGGCGCTCGGCCGCCGTGAAGCGAACAGCGGGGATTCCGGTGTAGGCGGGCGCATCTACTCCATGCTGGCTGAAGAAATGGGCAGCAGCAAGAGCCGAGGCCGAGTCATATGGGTCCTTGCTTCGAGCCGGCCCGACTTGATTGAGGTGGACCTGAAGCGTCCTGGGCGAGTCGATGTAAAGATTCCGCTGTTCCCGACGACTGCGCCTCGCGAGGGTTTCGATCTGCTCAGCATGTTGGCGAGGAAGCGGGGCCTGCTGATTCCGGATACTTTATTTCCCACGCTCGAATCGCGGATTCCTCCCTTGCTGACCCCCGGCGCCGCCGAAGCTCTGGTAATGAATATCTACCGCCAGGTACGCACGACCTCGTCGTCAATCGAAGACGTGCTGTCGGTGGTTCTCAGCGAATATCAAAATCCCATTACGTCCGAGGTCATGGCATTCCAGATTCAACTGGCCGCAGGAGAGGCGTCGTCTATCGAGTTTGTTCCGGCGGCTTTTCGCCGGAAAGCGTAAAGCCTAGGGTTTCAGCCAGCAGTCTCGTCCTTCGGCCACAAATTTATCATCATTCAACTGCGGATAAGCACGATAGATGCGGTCGATCTCGGCTTTTTGTCCAGGACCAAGGGTCTCCTGTGGATCAAGGCACCAGATGCCTTCGAGCAATCCCTGCCGTCGCAGTACCTCATGCAGACCGGCAATACAGCCTGCGAAATGGTTTGCGGTATCAAAGAATGCCGCGTTGCAATCGGTCATCTGGATGTTTTTCTCCAGGAGAGATTGCGGCACCGACGCATTTGCGAGCGCCAGGGCGCGGCATTCCGTCAGAAGCTCGACCGCGCGCTTCGTCCAGACTGCCCAATGGCCCAGTAAGCCACCAACAATGCGAAGTTGTTTCTGCCTCCCGTTGACCTCGAAACAATAGGGAGTGACCAGGTCCATCACAATGTTGTCGTCGTTGCCCGTGTAGAGGGCGATCTCTCGGTTCGATTCCGCCACGGCGCGAACGACATCTAGTGTGTGGTATCGATTGAAGGGCGCGATCTTTATCGCTACGACATTTTCAATCTCGGCAAATTGCCGCCAGAATTTGTAGGAAAGCACACGGCCGCCGACCGCCGGTTGCAGGTAGAAACCGATAATCGGCACAATGGCGGCAATCTGTCTGCAATGACTGATGAGGGACTCGTCGTCCAAATCCTTTATCGCAGCCAGGCTCAAAAGACCGGCGTTGTATTTCAACTCATGCAGCAGCCTCGCCTCACGGACAGCTTGCGCAGTCCTGCCGCATATCCCGCCGACGCGCACCAACGGTACAGTTCGGTCCCTGTCTGCGCGGTCCATTTCTTCAGCGGCCAAACGCAGGACCGGCTCAAACAGCCCAATGTGCGATTCCCGAATCGCAAACTGCGTTGTATGTACTCCGACGGCGACGCCGCCCACACCGGCCGCCACGTAATAGCGCGTAAGGGCCCTCTGTCGACGCTCATCCAGCTTGCGGTTCGCGTTCAATGCGAGAGGATGGGCCGGGATTACCGTCCCAGTGTTAAGGATTTCATAAATTCTAGAGTCCATACTGTGCGCCAAGGAAAGCTGCGCTGCCGCATTGCGACGCGATTCAAAAATGGCCTACGCGCTCCTCAAAGTGAGTGGGCTTAGCGAGGGTAGTGCCACCGTTTTTGATCCAGTCCGCAATCCAATCGATCATCTGTTGGACGCTGACGCGCGGACGGCCGAAGAGTTTGAACGACTTCGCGGCGTTGCTCAGCAGGGCGTCGCTCGACTCTGTTCCTTCAAACCTGACCGGCTTGGCGAATCTTTTGCCAAACTCTTCCGCGGTCTGACGGACGCTGAGCAATTCGGGGCCCGTGATGTTGACCACAAAGGGAGGCGACTTCGCGGAGCCGAGTGACTCGAGGGCCACCGCGGAAGCATCGGCTTGCCAGATCGTGTTCAGATACCCCATCGACAACGATACAGCCTGGCCCGCATAGATACGCTGCGCGATGTCGACCAGCACGCCATACCGCAGTTCGGTCGCGTAGTTCAGACGAAGAATGGCCATGTTTGTGTTGTGCATCCGGCTGAAGTGCTCGAAAATCCGCTCGCGACCGACACAACTCATCGCGTACTCACCCGCGGGATTCAGGGCATCTTCCTCCCGAGATCCGCCGCTGGCAACGGTCGAGAGCCCATAAACATTTCCGGTCGAGAAAACCGCGATTCTGCTGTGCTTGTATCGGTCCGCAATGAGTCCTGGCAAGAACGAATTCGTCGCCCAAGTCAGCCACTCCTGGCCCGTTGATCCAAATTTTATGCCAGCCATGAAAATGACGTTCGCTGCGTCGGGTAGCTTGGCCGGAAAAGTTGGATCAAGTAAATCACAGCATACCGTTTCGATTCCCCACGCCTCCAACTGTTGTTGCAGCGATGAAGACGAAAAGCGTGAAACGCCGATGACACGCCGAGGCGCTACGGCGAGCTCAGACGCCTTCTTCGCCATTCGAGCCAGCGTCGGCCCCATTTTCCCACCAGCGCCTATGACCAGAATGTCGCCGTCGAGGCCGCCCAAGGTGCGGATCGCACCTTCACTTGGCTCGCTGAGAAGATCCTCCAATTGTGCAACATCACGAATCGAGGCGGGATTACTTGGCATAATGACTACAACTTCTTTAATCGTTATTCTTCCACCGCCGAGCGATTGTACTCGAATTACGCATCACCCGTCCTCTGGCTTCGGATATTGCTTTCCCCGGTTTACAATCCTCCGGATGCGCCTGCGTGTCATGACCGAACGGGATATTCCAGCGGGACTCCGACTGAATACCCTTGCGGGATGGAATCAGACGTCCGCTGATTGGTGCCGCTTCCTTCAAAATAGTCCGAACGGCTGCTTCGTCATGGAGCACGACGCGAAGGTCGTGGGAACAGCGACTACCATTTCTTATGAGAACCGGTTTGCCTGGATTGGGATGGTTCTGGTGGATCCCGAGTATCGCAAACAGGGAATTGGAACTCAACTGCTGAAGAAGGCGATCGAAGACCTTGATCAGCGCCATGTTCCTACCTTGAAGCTTGACGCCACCCCTCTCGGAAGACCGCTCTACGCGAAGCTGGGATTTGCGACTGAATTTGAGATCGAACGATTGATTCTGACGAGGCCGCCGACCGTAGCTTCGACCGCGCGATCGTCAGCGTGCACACAGCTTGACCAGGACCAGATGGCGAGGGTTGTCAGAATGGATAAGGAATTGTTTGGCGCGGATCGCGGCTTCTTACTTCGCTCGCTTTTTGCTGAGGCTCCAGAATTGGCGCTGACGGTTCGGGAGGACGGGGCGCTGGGTTACGCATTCGGTCGTCGTGGTGCGTTCGCCGATCATCTTGGACCGTGGATGGCCACAAGCCGTCTGTCCGCTGAAACATTGCTCCGGGGATTTCTCGCCAGTTCGTCGCGCGAGACTCTTATCGTGGATTGCGTAAAGTCAAATACGGTTGCTTTGGAATTGTTGAGCGACTGCGGGTTTACTCCTTCTCGGCCTCTCACGCGAATGGCCCGCGGCCCGAATGCCTTCCCCGGAAGGGCTGATTCGTTGTGCGCAATCCTCGGTCCGGAATTTGGGTGAATCATTCTGCAAATCAGGTTAAGCTTCACATCCACCGCAAAAACGAGATGACGACCAGGACACGGCTGGTGCCTAATGAACCGGGTAACCCCTCAAAAGAAATCTATTACGGCTGGTGGATTGTTCTGGCAGCCTTCTTGAATCTATTTTTCGTCGTTGGAATTATTTTTTACGGATTCCCGGTTTTTTATCCTTACCTCGTCGAATCTCTCGGCTTCACGAGAACTCAGGTCACGCAAGGGTTCTTTTTAGGATTTCTTTTCGCGGGACTGCCGTTTGGGGTGTTGGCGGGAACGCTGATTGATCGCGTCGGCGCGCGATATGTGATTCTAACGGGAGTGGGACTCGTTGCGCTGCCTCTATTGCTCATGGGCGCGATGAATCACTTTTGGGAGTACGAGGCTCTTTGCATTGTGGAGGTGATCGGGTACGCACTGGCCGGACCGATCGCCAATCAGGTGTTGATCGCTCGCTGGTTCGTTCCTCGCCGTGGGCAGGCGATGGGATATGCCTATTTAGGACTTGGTCTAGGTGGCGTAACTGCTCCAATGCTGATCAACTTTTTGGCGCGGACTTTCGGCTGGCGTAACGCGCTTGAGTTGGTCGGTACAATGATCCTGGTCGTGCTCTTGCCCATAGGAATCGGGGTCACACGTTCCTCGCCTGAAGATTGCGGAATTGCTCTTGAAGAGTCCAAAGGTGGCGCACTGCGGAAAGGGAACCCTGGGGGGCTGGTTACGCCTTCCATCGGGGTCTACGAGGCCGTGCGCGCACCCGCTTTCTGGCTCATACTCGCTGGATCGTCTTTGGCCATCGGCGCAATTGGCGCAGTGATTCAGCATTTCATTTTGTTTCTGAAAGACGCCGGCTACTCGGCAAGGGCTGCGTCGCACTATTCTACGATTCTGCTGGCAGCCAGCCTGGCGGGACGCGTGATCGTCGGCTACCTTGCGGATCGTTTTCGGAACTCGTACCTCATGGCTTTCTTCTATTTCTTGATTGGTGCGTCCGTGTTGTTGCTTGCTTATCCCCATTCGCCGGTCATCCTGTGGACTTTTGCCCTCGTGTTCGGCTTTTCGATGGGGGCTGACTACATGCTTATTCCCTTGGTGACCTCTGAGTGTTTCGGCGCGGCTTCGCTGGGCAAGCTCCTTGCACTGATTATCATGGGATACTCCATCGGCCAATGGGCGGGTCCTTGGATGGTCGGCAAGATTTTTGACATGCGGCACAGTTACGACCTGGGCTGGAAAATCATCGCCATTAGTGGTGTGCTCGGAGCCGCAGCCATTCTGGCTGTGCGGCCCTCTGACCGCATTCCCCGGGGAGAAGACATGGGCAGACGCACTGCCGTTCGCTGACCTCCGCAGCCGAAAACGAAGGACGTAAACCCGCTAGACAACAATCGGATACGAACTTAGGTGTCGAAGGCGAAAAGAAGCGACAAAAATCGTTCAAGCGCAATTGGGCTTGAGCTGCGACATTCGAAAACCGGCGGGCAGAAGTGGCTGGAGTGGCTGGAGGGCAATTAGTACCGCTTGACTTCGACATGGTAGACTGAAAAGCAGGTATGTTGAAACACCGCACGGACGAAGAAGCAAAAAACCGTCCACGTCCCCGTAAATAACATTTGCCGTCGCAGCCCCAAGGGTTGCGCTCAGGCAGGGCGGCGGAAAATGTGGTGCCGCAGCTTAGCGCCGGCGGCGAGGAAAGCGGCCGCCTCGGAAGTCACCGCGGGACAAAAGAGTTCAGGGGCGTAGCTCAGTGGTAGAGCAGCGGCCTTTTAAGCCTTCTTTTGTTTGCGCCTCGAGAGGCCCTCACATGCCAACACACGCCACTTCAACGAGATGGGAAAACAGCGACCTGCCACGACATGCCTAGTTGCGCCCAGAATTGCAAAACGAAGTGACTCCAGAAGTGACACCGGAATTCGCACTAAAACACCCCCCGCCGCTAATAAGGTGATTTGCCCAACCCAATAGCTTGGGATAACTCGACACTAGGCAACAAGGGAGGACCTATTTCTCAGAAGCCCGTTAAGTCTGAGCCCTATTTGTTGGGCTTGAGCCAGACGATGTCGTAGGGGCGATCAAAGGTCACAAACATTAGGCATTCTTCTTGGGCCGTGCAGGTAAACCAGTGAGGCTGCTTGCCGGGCATCATCGCGAAGCCGCCGGGGCCAAGAACTGTATCCCGCATGCCCTGCATTCCGGTAGAGACGTTTCCTCTTACGATGATCAACTGCTCTTCCGCGGTGTGGTAGTGGGCGGGAACAACGCACTTGGGCGCCGCTTTCATGATGGCGGTTGAGGGTCCCGTTTTTAAGTCGCCGTTTTCTAGGAAGAATTGAAGGCAAGCGGGGCCGTCGCCGGACGGGAATTTCACTTCCGAGAGCTGGCGCACTATGCCGGATTTGGGGCCGGACTCGGGGGCTTGCGCGTACAGAGTCACAGCCAACAGCAGCATCCAGCACACCAAGAATAGGCAGGTAGTGCGCACGGAACGGTCCGATTCAACGGTAATACGGAGTTTGTGCATGTTTGCTCCTCCGATGATCAACCTTTAGGGACTCTCCAAGTGGCCGAGGGGCTCGCAAAGCGGTATACCAACATTCGGACTCGTGAAACGCCTTGAGCCCACGTGCTAAGTGGTAGGTCTCGACAAAAGATGCTTCCATCTCTCTACGGAAATACCTATCAGGTACCACCAGAACGTTCCAGCTATTCCCCACAGGCTCCAGGCGACCCACGTATTATTAGACGCGAAAAACAGCAGGGAGATTGGTAGGTCTGCGAAGAACAGTATTCCGGTCAATTGAAGTGACCCGCGAGAGACGGGCGAGCCTAGTGCGACCTCGGCCTCATAAGCCCCGGTTCGGGTGCGACTCCCGAGACGCTCGTCTCCCGCGTCGTCTGAAGAGGTGCTCGACGAAACTTACCTCTGACGATGCGACAGAGCATAACAGTAGGAAGATCAAAGCGTTTGATGGGATATGCAGGTTGAAGTCAACCAGGCTGTGGAGCAGCAGTCCGGTACAAGCCACTAAGGAACCTGCAATAATCGCCCGAGCAACGGGCGCTCCTGCGGACTGCAATCTTGTGAGACCGCGCCAGAAGAGTAGGCCAATGAAGGCCAAACCACAGAGTCCTCCTGCCACTCCGGTATCCGCTAGCAATTCAAGATAATCGTTGTGTGCATGATCCACAATCTGGCGATTGTAGAAGCTCGCGTAACGAGGATAAACCGCGACGAGAGTACCTAGCCCTGTCCCCACCCAGGGATGATCAACAAAGATCCGCGACGTGTCTTGATCGATCGAAACCCTTAACTCCCGGGTGATTCCTTCGTGAGTCAATAGTGCAAAGCGCTGGACAGCCTTGGTCACTCCCAACCAGACAAGGAAAGTTCCGGCCACGAGCGCAATGGCAGCAATGCCTAACACTTGTTTCTTTCCGATTTGGTGAGCACGCGAGAGGGACGCCAGCAGAACGAGTTCGATGGCGAGACCGAGGATTCCCCCGCGTGAGGCAGTCAGAATCAGCGCCCCGATGGGAACGATCGTAAAGAGAAGCAACAGGGTTACCTGTTCCGAGCGTCGTGTGCGGAAAAAGAGGAGAGCGAGTCCCAGGGGTGCGGTCAGCTCAACAAATCCTGCGAAATGATCGCAATCCACGAAGGGTCCGAAAGGGCCTGCCCCGGGGGGCAGGGCAACTGACCAATACAGTTGTCCGTTGGAGGTGAACTGCTGGATGATTCCAAAGAGCGAGACGAGAAACCCGAAGACCACGAGAAACCAGACAAACTGCTTCACGTGATCCTCAGTTCGAAAGGACTCGATTGCTAAGAAGAAAAGCAGGGCATAGGCAACCCATTTGAGCAGCTCAAGCTTTGTCAGGTAAGGGTAAACTGTAAGGCCGAAAATGGACTGCGTCATTGCGATCGCGCCCACTCCGAGCAGGGGAAGATAGAGCCAATTCCAATGAATTTTGACCTGCCCATGGCGGATCCCCAGAATTCCCCACAGTAGAAACAGGATCGCAGCACCGACCTCCAAGATCAGTGCACCCAAAGCACCGGTGCTGCCAAACGCCAGGACACAAACGGCAACCAGAGTGCATATCCCTATGCGGATTGCTTTCATCCGGAGTTGTCCTTGGGTAACACTTGAGCCGGGATGAGAGTAACCTCGTCGACCCAAACCGTCCCGCTCAGCTTGTTATCGAACTTCCAACTCGGTGTGCGCCTAAGGGTAATCTTCAGGAGGTTTGTCTGAGGCCCTGTCACAACATCGGTTTGCACCAGAGTCCACGGATTCGTTCCAATGACATTTGAAGTCACGATCTGGACTTGAGAGGGGTGTCGTGTGTCGAGAAGTTCGAAGCGGATGCCGCTATCCGTCGAAATTCCCTCGGTTCGCACGTAGGCCGAGAAATGGTAGTGGGTTCCGGATTCGACAGGAACGTACTGAAACAGATTTTGAAAGTCCAGGTTTGCCGTTCCGTCGAACTGAATGCGGAAGGACCGTGAACTTGCATGGACGATTTCGCTGTCGAGATCAAAGCGAGCGCCGCTGACGGCAGCTGCCCGCCAGTCGAATCCTCCGTTCGCGATATCGTGCGCAAATCGGCCATTAAAGACGAGCGACTCGCCTTTGCCGGGGTCCCGCGGCCAATTGGCTGCCTCGAGCGCCTGCTCCCAGGTTTGGTGCGCCTCGGCCATCCGGTCTTGATCGATCAACAAGCCCACGAGTGGAATGGCGTTAGGCAGCTTGATGGGCAAACTAAGCTCGAGTTGTCGATTCCAAACCGCGAGAGCAGGATCCGGTAGGTTTTGCGAGAGGAAGAAATCGACGGCGCTGAGGTAGTATTCGGACTTGGAGGGAAGGACCGTATCCAGGAGAGGAGCGACGCTCGGATTTGACTGCCAGCATTCGGAAATCGCTCGCTCGGTGAGCGAAGGATCTATCGATACCGCCCGTCCGATTTCCGTATAACCCTCTGAGAACTTTCCTTCATACAGTAGGAAACTCCCATAACGCCAGGCGACTTCTGCAGACATCGGATAGTTTGCCTGCGCCCTCTCATAAGCCTCCCGCGCACGAACCGGATCGCCTGATGATGCATGCGCGTCAGCAAGTTCCATCCAAAGGTCGGCGGACCTAGGATTTTTTTCCGTAGCCTTCTGCAGACTTCGGATCGCCTCTTGAATCCTGAGAGGTTCCAAATCCCACTCTTGAGAAACCCCCACATGGCCCCAGTACTCGGCATTGCCTGGCTCGAGTCTGACCGCCTTTAGCCATAGGTCCGGATTCGAAGAAGCATTCCAATGTGCCGCAAGAAAGGCTTTCCCGCTCAGGAAAGTCAAGATTCCCGACACAAAAAGAATAAAGGCCAAAAACGAGGCCCTGGGTCGGACGTGAGTAAAATCAATTCGCATCAGAGTCTACCAAGACACGCGAAGCCGTTCTTGAGCAGCCATCCGGGCGTGGGATTCTTGCGCATTTGTTGAAACGGTACGTAGATCAGCGAAGGAAATTCACTGAACTTGGGGAATTCAGATTTGTGGAATCAGTCGGCGGACGCAGCACTTGCAATGAGGTATGTTTTCTTAGTTTCCTTCTGACTTGCAGCAGATTGGACACGGGCGATCCCTCGATGAATCGCTTCAACCAGCACCCTCCGGAATTCGCCGTTTAGGAGGTGAATGTCGAACAAGATCGGATCTTCGAAACATTCTCTATAAACGGAAAACTGTCCCCACTTATCCCCCGAGGTAGTTGTAAGCTCAACTCTGATCTCCCATTCAGGTGATGATTCAAGTCCGCTCCAGCCGAAGCACAGACAACCCTCGGAAGTTAGCCGAAAAGGGGCGAGCACCCGCTGAGGAATCCTATCTATGTGAGGGCTGCACAGAAGAAAACCGTCAAATCCCAAGGGCTCGAAGGTCTCATTCAACGTCTGACACAGGCGGTCGAGACTTCCGCAAGTCTTTAGCGATTCCGTTGCGCGATGAACTGTTAGATTATTGATCATGACCCGCCTGCGCTGCCCAGCGCGCTCGACGAAGGACCGCAGTTCGCCAAACTCAGCATACTGAAGTTGTTGAACGCCGACCCACACGCCGCATCCAACCACACACAAAACGAGCGCGATCATCGAATCGCCGTGCAGCAGCACAAGACTGAGGAATCCAAAGCCCGCTGTCGCGGCGTAGAGGACCAGGACAGCATTGCGGTGAGACAATCCCTTCTTCAGCAATTTGTGGTGAATGTGATCGTCATCACCCCGAAAGAGTGGCTTGCCCCGAAGCAGTCTTCGAACAATCGCAAGCGCAACGTCGAGGATAGGCAGGCCGAAAGAAATCACCGGGATCGCTACCGCGACCATTGTCGTTGCCTTCTGTGAGCCGACCAGCGCCAGGGCACTCAGCACAAAGCCTATGAACAGGCTTCCCGAATCTCCCAGGAAGATGCTTGCCGGATTCAGGTTGTAGCGCAAGAAACCGAGCATGGCCCCTGCTAGCACGATCGCAAAAAACGACACAAGCGGGTTGGCTCGCAGCAGTGAGACTGCGAATATGACGATCGTTGAAAACGTAGCTGAACCTGCCGCCAAACCATCCAGCCCGTCGATCAGATTAAACGCGTTTGTAATCAGGAGAACCCAAAAAACCGTGAGTGGAAGTCCGAATGCCATCGTCAGTGGCTCGTCGTGACCCGAGAACCCAACACGGTGGATCCCCACCCCATTGGAGTACAGTAATACTGCTGCTAGCACCTGCACTCCAAATTTCCAGTTTGCCGTCAGTTCATAAAGATCATCGTAGAAGCCGAGACAGAAAATGATCAGGCCCGGCCCGAGAATCGCCAAAGTTGTCCGGAGTGAAAACACCGGCCCACTATCTACGAATTTCGCCGCCAGCAAAGAGCACCCTGTGGAACCCACAAACGCGAGAAAAATCGCGATGCCGCCCAATCGCGGAACTGCAGAGGTGTGATGATGACGGCCTGACCGTGGCGGATCGAGCCGTCCCCATCTCACCGCCTGGTTCCTCACCAGCCGGGTCAGGATCAAAGATAGCGCAAGACTTGTCAGGAATGGGATCAGATAGATGTGGTGTGCCACGATCATCGATTCAAACCAAAATGCGATTCAGGGCCTTGAATGTAGGTCGGCTAAGCGTTAGCCGTTCGCGAAAACGGTTTCGCCGCAATCGGCTCGGCACCCGGCTTGGCTCTCCCAGGCAGTAGCAAAGCTTTCTTATTAAGGAGCCGCAGGTATTCCTGCAAGAGCGCTGCCCAAATCGCCTCCTGGGAGTACAGCTCCTCAACTCTCGCCCGGCCTGCTTGTCCCATTTCGTTCGCCAATCTGCAATCTTCTAGCAGTCGCCTGCACGCTTTTGCCAGCGCTTCCGCATTCCCGATCGGCACCAGGATTCCAGTCACGCCGTCCACAATCGCGTCAACGACGCCCGTCGCTCTCGTGGCGACCACGGGCTTGCCGGCGGCATGCGCTTCCAAAATCACGTTGCCAAGTCCTTCTCGGTGGCTAGGAAGGGCCAGCACATTCATGACGTGGTAATAGTTCTCAATCTTCATCGTCTCGACAAATCCGGAATAACGAATGAGCGGATCCGTTTCAATTCGTCGCCTCACCCAATCCGGCACGGGATCGCCATCTTCGAAGTCTCCTACGAGCAGCAGCTGTAGGTCCGGCAACCTCCCGCGCAAAATGTCAAACGCCCGCAGCAATTCCGTGATTCCTTTATCGCGCGTAAACCGGCCAACGAATCCCAGCACGGGAGCCTCCATCGAAATGCCCAATTCCCGGCGTAACGATGCCGCTCGGCTGACCAAGTTCGCTGAGGACGCAAATCGCCCAACATCCACGCCGTTGCAACTTCCGGCCCCGACGACCCGGATCTTCTCGGGGGCCACGATACCCAGAGAGATTGCTTTCTCCCGTAGACTCTCGCTCACGCTGATCACTTCGTGTGCGCAGGCACAGGCCACGCGTTCGCAGCACCACAAGAGTCTTCGCTGTAGTCCGCGGGTGGTTTCCAGCCGTAGCCCGTGCAGCGTGTAGACTCGGCAGGGCACGCGGTTCACCCACGCGGCCATCCCTCCCAAAAGGCCGGCCTTCGGCGTGCCCACATTCGTAATGTTGGGCCGCAGTCGGCGCAATGTTCGCCAGAGCTGGTACAGCGATCGCACATCCTGCCTCACCGAGACTTTCCGGCTCATCGGCACAGCAATCGCCTCCACGCCTTCTTGAACGCGTGCCTGATCGAGGCCGCGTCCCGGTCCCGTGATTACTGTGACGTCAAACCCCATCTCGCGCACAAAGCGAAGCTGGCCTCGCATGAACCACTCCGCGCTCAACGGCGAAGTGCCGGCGTACACCACTCTTAATGCTCGTCTGCCGGGATTTTGTCCTGTTTGCGGTCTCATGAAGGGAACTGCCCTGTACTTTACGTATCGCTAGCGAACTTCCGCGAAGGACCGTGCTTAAGCTTCCTTCACCTCCAACCAGACATCGCTCCAGCGTCTGACGGCGTCCTCCGCCGTGGGAAGCGCCCGGTGACGCAGGATGCGGTAATTCAGCCCTGTCGTGATCGCAAGGATATCCAAAACTGCTTTTGCACTCTGTTCCATCGTTCCGCACAGCGCCGTGAAATACGCTCCGCGACTCCAATATTCGCCGAATACGGCTTGCGTGAAACTGAACCGGCCTCGCAAAATGCTCCGCAGCACCAATCGGCTCTCCTGATACCCCTGCAAGATCTCCGGCAGGCAGGCGAACCGGCTGTTCCTGTAACTCCGCAGCAGTAAAACCTGATCTTCGGCGCGGACAGCCCTGGCGTCATATGGGTGCGTGCGGAACCACTCGGTTCGCCCCATCCATGTTGGGTGCGGCATCGGAAATCCCGCCCATGGCCGGCTGCAGATGGCATCGTGACACTGTTCGAAGCGACGGGTTCCCAAAGCCAGCCCCCCCTCTCCAAACACCACCAAACCGCACGCCACCACATCGATTGCCGGATGGCGCCGCAGATAATCCATCTGGCGCTCCAGCCGTTCGGGATAGGCGACGTCATCCGCGTCCATCCGTGCAAAGTATTTGCCGTCGCTCATCACCACGGCCTGATTCAAACGCGGCACCAGACCCAAGTGTTTTCCGTCCGCATGCATCTTGATTCGCGAGTCTTGAAAAGAGCGCACCATCTCTAGCGTACGATCCGCGGAGCCATCATCCATGACCAAGAGTTCCCAATCCTGAAAGGATTGCTTCAGGATCGAGCGCACGGAAGCCACGACTGTCCGCTCGCAGTTGTACGCCGGCATTCCGATCGAAACGAGTGGCAATCTAGGCGAGCTTTGCATGGAGATCAAACCAGGACCGCGGGTCCATCGTTCCGCGATGGGGATAATTGTTCAGATGATGAAGGAGGTTGTAGGCGACGTCTTCAATCGGCAGCCAGGGACCCTCGGTCTCCTCACTTGGCGGACCGGAACTTCCAGGCTTGTATTTCAGGTGCTTGCCGAACTTGTTTTTGATTCTGTCGGCATACCAAAACACTGTTTTGAGCAACCGCGTATGAAGGTGCTCGTTTGAAAGTAGCGGAAATTCTGAGTTCAGTCTCATCTGATCTACGATCTTGAACTTTCGATAGCCAAGCCTCCAAAGTAAGAGGAGATAATCGAAGCCGTGGGCTTCGACCGAGATGTACTGGGGTAGATCATTCGGATCTAGGTCCTCTAGTCCGTAACGGTCGCCCTTCTCGATATCGCTCTTGAGAAAGAATGGAACACCATATTTCCGGAAAATGGTTGAGAGGCGCGTGCAGCGGACCGTTATTTCATGGCATTTCGTGCCTGATCGACCACCCTGTTCTCTATCCAATGCACTCCAGTCGCTCTTGCCGTCGTTCACCCAAAAGGTCGTAACTCCCTCTCGATCGAAAATCGCACATTCCTCCACGATCAGCTGCCCCGCCGCTATCGCGCTTGAGAACCGTATCCTCGCAGCCTCCACCAACACGGGGTTTGGTTCCACGGCGATCACCCTATAACCGCGAGACAGGTACAAGGCGGTGTCGTCTCCGTTGTGCATGCCAAGGTCGAATACAAGATCGTCAATCATGACAATGCTCGCGATCACCCAGCGGCCGAGCACATAACTCCCCAGCCGTCGAAGCCCATAAGGCCAAACAAATCTCCGAAACGGTGATCGCACATGTGTCCCCGCGATGTGCGCTCGAGGTAACGGCGCGCGATCCGCACCCGTTTAGCTTCATGCGCCAGATACCAACACGCTTTCTCGGCGAAGTCCTCCAACGTCTCGGAGGTCACGCACTCCCGGCCTGGCTTGTAATATCGCTTCAGGTTCGGACTGTGGAGACAGAGCATCAGTGTTCCAGATAACCCGATTGTGAACGCCCGAGCTTTGATCGGTTATGGGCGTATACGAAATACAGCTCCGGTTCCGGATGTCGTAGACCGGTCCCGAATGACCAAAGCGAAGAACCCTTTACTTCCAGATTTCCAACATGATGTTGCCCTTGTTGACGAGCCGGAATTTCCTGAGGTACGAGTCGGCAAGATCCAGGTATCTACGCGCGGTGACTGAGCCAAAAAAACGAAGTAAATGTATGATCCCGCGTACCCATCGCAGGTATTCAATGCGATACCGGACGAAACCGCAGTCTTCAGCCAACTGTTTCAGAGAACTCGGCGTATAAGGGCGAACGTGGGTGTAGTCGTCGTAGAACGCCGATATGTTGTAAGGTGATGGAACAATTACGCATCCGTATCCGTTGTACTTGAGAACCCGATACATCTCCGAAATGGCCCGACCAGGTTCGGCTAGATGTTCCAAGAGCCAACAGCAGAAGACTCCCTCAAAGTATTCATCGGAGAAAGGGATTTGATAAGCATCTCCCAACCTTATATCGATACCCTCCCGCCGATAATGTGCGACGATGGCGGGTGCATTATCTACCGCAACAATGTCGGTGGCATTCTGCTTTGTAAACCAGCAGCGCCCGGGACCCAAGTCTAGGATCGGCATTTTCCCCCTGAACCGTGTCTCATACCACCGAGCGCCATAGATCAACTCGAGTTCGCGGATGGTCTCGGTTCCGGTTCGGAGGATATACTTGCCGTAAGAGTGAAGTGAATCCGCAGCGATTACTACGTCCTGCATATTTGTGGATCTCCTTAACGAGCTAAATCTGGGCTATTCGATCGGCTATCTGGGACCAAGCGAACCGAAAGGCATTAGGTCGTGAGGCCTCAGCTTTGGATCTGTAGAGGCTTCCGTCTGTAAGCAATTCGCGCAAGCAGCTTGCCAGCTCCTCAGAATCACCAACAGAAAAAAACAGCCCGCTCTTCGGGGAGATAACTTCTGGGAGCCCTCCGTGGTTGCTACAGATAACCGGCTTGCCGCAGGCCTGAGCCTCCAGCGCAGCCATGCCGAACATTTCGAGATCGCGAGTTGGCATCACGAAGACGTCACACGCGTTATAGATCGACGGCAGGTCCGTTTCCGAAACAGGGCCAAGGTATAGCCCGCCAACCTCCGAAATCCGGCGGGTCAAATCAGACGGATAGCCGTTTCCGAACTGCTCGGCAGGTCCCGCCACCACAAGGGACACATCCGAAAAAGTTCTCCTCAATTGTTGATATGCCTCAATTAGAAGGTCTGTCCCCTTCTGGGGGCAGACTCTGCCCACATACAGGATCACCCGTTTGCTCTCCATTCCCAGCGTGCGCTTTCTGGTTAAGCCGCTCAGAGGATCTGGAGAGAATTGCTCGAGATTGACGCCGTTGTGCAACACCCGAATTGGAACGCCGCTCGAGCCCCAATAAGACTGGAACTCCCTCTTGCAGTAGTCGGAAACGGGCAGCAGATAGGAGAATTGACGAAGGGCTCGGCGGTACCACCAGTACAGAGGCGTCCTCTTCCCGCGGCGGAAGTAAATATTGTCAAACGACAATAGCTTTTTCGCGCGAACTCGCCGTGCGTATGCTGCGCCTTCGGCTAAACCGTGGAAATGGAGCACATCCATTTGTTCGTTGCGGAGCTCGCGAAACGCCTTTCTAAGGTATTCAAAATCGCGGCCTGGTGTCCCGCATCGGCAAGCAAGCCCGCGGATTTCAACTCCGTCGTGTTCGCTCCGACCCCTTTCGTAATCGGCAGAGTAAATAATCACTTCGTTGCCACGCAAAGACTGCGCTTTCGCTATCTCCAACATCCTGCGTTGGACTGCGCCCCCGAACTGGTAGGTGATCGGCAGGACGGAAGGGCCCAGGTGAACGATTTTCACTGCATCCTCTCTGCGGGAGCCTTCTGTGCAATAAGTACTTCAGCGCAAGCCGGTCCCAGACCTGCTTTTCCTCTAGCCTTG